>Ga0123353_10015075_pt1 | contig 11198 bp, 4 predicted proteins | sample TergutLab28metaG_3_FD_92763 | JGI IMG/M metagenome (GOLD analysis project Ga0123353, IMG submission 92763) | Labiotermes labralis P3 segment gut microbial communities from Petit-Saut dam, French Guiana - Lab288 P3 | ecosystem: Host-associated > Arthropoda: Insects > Digestive system > Gut ... | reverse complement strand
GTAGCGCGGATACGCGCAACCCCAGGCTATAAGAGGAAACCCCTTTGGGGTTGAAAATGTGATAACACAAAGTTGCAACACTATATCGGCAAACAGGTCAATGTAAAATCAACTTGCTATATTGCGGGCAGGAATGCCCGCACCACCTTAAGACGACTTGACGGGACGGCACAGCAATGGGTTGTCAGGTCGTCTCGTCGTCAGGTCGTGGGAAGTGGTTTGGCAAGGAGCCTATTGAGCGCCCGCGCTGAGGTCGAACAAGTCCCAGTATTTGCGGTCGGTCTCAAAGACATCTATGGGGTCGTCCTTTACGTCGAACGTCGGGGGAAGCACGCCGTAGCGAATCATTTCGCGGATGTACTGTTTGTTGGGACGGAATCCGGGCATCTCGTAGCTCTTTCCCGCATTAAACAGGTGCTCGGCGCCATCTGTGATCTCTTTCAACAAAATCTGGTAGTCGGGGTCTTCGGTGGTTGCGAATACCCCGTTGGTGCAGATTCCCAAACCGCCGGCCGCCGTGGCCAAGGGGGCACGGATGAACAGGGATTTCCCCGGACGGGTGAAGTTGAAAAAGAGGTTCCGGAAGAAGGTTTCGTCAAATTTACGGCTCACGCGGTTGTCCTTGTTGGTTGTGGCGTGGCAGGTGTCGCAGCGGCGCGTCATGACGTCCGTGATGCCCGGACGGCCATACACGTTCATCATGCCGGTCCCGAGCGCGGCGTAGGTGCCGGCATAGACGGCGCTGGCATCCAGCCACTGCTTGATCGTGGCGATCTCTCCGGGCGTGAATGTCACGTCGTGGTGGGAGCCATCCCCTTTGGCGAGGAACGCGTTGTCGCCGCTGCCCAGCTTGTAGGGCGCGTAGTTGCTCTGCGTGGAGTCGCGCCCGTCCTTTAGGATACGGTGGTGCGCCAACGTCGTGTAGCCGAAGGTGAAGAACATGGTGCGGTCTGAACAGAAATCGCGCCGCCCCTTGAAATCATCCGGGTTGTGGCATTTGACACAGCGGCGGTCGAGGATGGGCTGGATGAGTTTGTTGAAATCCGGCACGTCGAAGAGGACGCCGGTCGGGTCAATCTGGGAGGCGGGACGGTTGGCGGCCGTCGAGCGGCCGCCGGGCAGATAGCTGCGCGGGGCTTGCGTCCGTTGCTCGTGACATCCGACGCACCCCTGCATTTCGCCGGGCATGACCTGCGTGAAGCTCTGCATACGCTTCACCGCGCGGTCGTCCCGGTCGAGCGCGATGAAGAACAGCGGCCGCATGGCTGGCGCGGTGAAATGCGCAGAGCCGTCCGGCTCCACGGGGACGAACCCGAGGATACGCGGAAGCGTGAACGTGCCATTGAAGCTGGTCGGCTCCATGGTACCGCTAAAGTTCACGGGTTTCGGGAGGGTCTCCAGAATCATGAGCTTTTTGACCGTGCCTTTTTCCACGCTTGCCATCTGGCGGCCTTCGTAGATATTCTCCAGGACAAACGTGCCGGTTACCTTGCGCAGGTTCGTGCGGTCCGGCAACACGGGTTCGCGCGGGCGTGCCTGAATCGGGCGCGGCTCGTGGAGCCAGGCGTTTTTCCATTCTTCCGGGAGGGTGTGAAAAACCGCCTCTTCGCCGTCCATGTTCGCCATGCGCAACTCGTTGTTCGCGGCGACCATGAAGAAGTCATCCGCGAAGGCCCAAGGGTCGCGATAGACCTCGGCCTTCAGGATGACGCGCTTGTTGTGCAGGGCGTCGGGCCCAGCCTTTTCGTTGACCCGGGCCAGCCTGCCTTCGTGTTCAATCTTGCCGTGCCCCGGAGAGTCAATGAAAATGACGTCGGGGCTGCCGGGAATGGGCTTGGCGTCCAGGAACACGCCGCCCGGATGCAGGTTGCCGAAATAGATTTGATGTGCGGTCCCGTCGGGGTTCATCGTCCAGAGGTGGTGGAAGTTGGTCCTGGAGCGGTCCACGTACTCCCAGCGCATATAGAGGATGCGCCCATTGGGAAGGACCCACGGGGTGTTGTCCTGTTCGATGTTTGAGGAGAGCATGAGGATACCCGAGCCGTCGGCGTTGCAGCGATGGATGGTCGCGACTTGGGTGAACCAGCAGTTGACCCAGCGTTTGGCGCGTGATGAGCAGAATACGATGCCGCCGTCGGGCAGGTAGCAGGGCTCGATGTCGTCATAGGGGCCGTCAGTCAACTGCGTCAGCCCGGAACCATCCACGCGGATTTCGTAAAGGTGGAAATTCCGAGTCTCGCCTTTCCGGTAGGCGAAGAGGATTTTCGTTGCATCGTAGCTCACCACGGGATCGCGCACGGAGCCTTCGGGGTCGTCAATCAGCAGGCGGACTGCCCCCGTGCGGATATTCAGCGCACAGAGCCGGCCTTCGCGGCCATAGCAGCGGCTCTTCTCGTCCTGGATGCTGTAGCCGAAGTTTGCGTACCAGTGACCGTCGCTATGGTTACTGCGTACAGCAAAGACAATCTCGTCAAACGCGCCGTAATCCCCTTGGCGCAACGCATCCATCTGCGTGCTGATCGGCGCGGCGACAAGCGACCCTGCGATAAGCGACAAAACAAAAGACAACCTCATGAAACAGTCCCTCCCCCTCTTATTGAAAGATTTAATATACCAGAGGGGAGGGGCCAGCAAGAAGTTTTTTTTTTTTTTCCGTTTTTTTTGCGGGCTCGTGTCATTATAGCGGATCGTGGTTGACACGAACGGTGAAGCAGGTTAACATCTTGTCATGTTATTTCAATGGATAAAGGCGATTGTTCTCCTGCCGCTCAACGCGCTGGTTTTCATACCGGGCGCGGCGGTGTGGGTATCCGGCGAGCGGCTGGGCATGACGGGCGGGTGGCGTTTCTGTACGGGCATCGTCCTGTTGGCGTTCGGGCTTGCCCTCGCGGCCTGGACGATGACGCTGTTCCACCGCGTGGGCAAAGGCACGGCGGCGCCTTGGGACCCGCCCAAGAAACTGGTCGTGGCGGGGCCGTACCGCCATGTCCGCAACCCGATGCTGACCAGCGTGTTCATCATGCTGATTGCGGAGATCCTCATGACCGGCTCGTGGGCGGTCGGGGTGTGGTTCGCGGTCTTCCTGTGCGTCAATATGGTTTACTTTCCGCTTTTCGAGGAAAAAGAGCTTCTGCGCAGGTTTGGCGCGGACTACGCCAGATACAAGGCGAACGTCCCGCGATACCTCCCGCGCCTGACCCCGTGGCGGGGAGGGTGAGAGGGCACAGAGCGTTTTAAGATTACACCGTTTCCGTCGCGCACCTCGCCTTACCGCAAGATGAGCCGCGTGCCGTTGAGGTAGAACAGGCTGACCGCTTGCGGCGCGTAGCGCAGGTTGGCGCGGGGCGGGAGGGTGGCGGTGGCGAACGCCGTCCCGGTGAGTTGCCCCGAGCAGGCGAGCAGGGTGTAGTCCAGCTCCCGCAGGGGCTCCGCGACCGTGACGTCGAGATGCAGGGTGGAGAGGTCGAAGTCGCCGTCTATGTGCAGGTTGCCGCAGGAAACGGTGCGGAGCGCGATTTCCAGCGTACAGCCCGTGGCGTCCGTTGCGGGGAGCTCGAGCAACCCGTCCGGCGCGAGGGTCTCGCTCACGATGACCGTGCCGGAGATGATGCTGCCCCTTCCGGAGATGCGCTTCACGCGGAGGGTGGCCCCGGCGAGGTCGAGGGTCGCATCGTTGCGGAGTTCCAGCGCGTCCAGCATGCGGTCGTTGCGGAGGATGAGCGTCCCGCCGTCAACGGCGAGCGTGATGCCGCTGTCAATCGTGCCGGAGAAATCGCCGGAGCCGACGGTGAGGGTGGCTTGTGCAGCGGCGCTGTTGATGATGACCCCCGCGCCGTCGAGCCGGGTGACGCACTCGACGCTGCCGTTGAGGTCGAGAACCCCTGATGTGCCGATGACAAGCCCGGAGTCCGGCGAGAGGATGCCGGAGGTCGCAGGCAGCGGATAAAGCCCCATCTGCCACTTGTGGGAGAGGTACATCTCCAGCATGATGCGTGCCGCGTCGCTGACGGTCGTCCCGTAAGCCAGCAGTTCGCCGATGTCTCCGGCGTATGAGCGGGGACCCATATTGTTGACGTTAGGGTTGCCCCAGTAGTCGCCGATGGCGGTGACCCAGTTTTGCACATTACCGCTGGATGTGGAGACGAGGTGCGGCGTGTCCATAATGAACGTGTTCTGGGGGATGCCGTTGACATACGTCAGGCCGTTTTCGTTGAAGCTACCGCCGATCTGCCAAACGGAGCCTTGCACACGTAAGCCGGCGTCGCTTCCCGAACGCCCCCAGATGCCGCCGAGGCTTTTCATGTTGGCGCTTTCGGGCTGGTTGACGATGAAGACCTGCTGGACACTCGCGGATGTTTGCGTGGTGAGGCGGTTGGTCCAGCCGCCGAAGTAAACCGAGGGCAGGCCGTTGATGCCGTCCGCGCGGTAAAGCGGGCGGTTGATGGGCAACGCCTCGGTGAAGTTGAGGCCGTTCGGCGTGGCGTCGAGCCAGTCGGAGACGATGCCGCTGCCGTCGCGGATGACGGTGGCGTCGTTCTGCGCATCGAGTTGGTAAACGAGGCCGTTCGTGGGGACGGACGGGAGGCCGCCGAGGCGGACGGTGCCGCCGGTGATGAGCAGGTCGCCAGTGTTCTGGTTTTGCCCGGCGAGGGTGAGGGTTCCGGGGCCTGTCTTCTCGACGGAGATGCCGCCCGTCAGCGTCCCCGCGAAGTAGGTGTCCATACCCGTCTCGCCGACGGTCAGTTGGGCGTTGGCGGAATAGAGCGTGCCCGTGCCGCCGAGGCTGCCGAAGGTGTAGGCGCCGTCGCCGAGGGTGCTGGAGGTTGCGGACACGAGGGTACAGGTGGTCTTGCCCGTGAACGTGACCTTGCCCGTGCCGGAGAGGAGGATCTGCCCGCTGCCCCAGATGTCGTTCGGCACCACGATGTCGGAGGTGTTGACGAACGCGAGGGTTGCGTTGTTGGAGACGCTGCCGCTGCCGAGGGTGCTGCCCTCGGCGATCTCGAGGATGCCGCTGGTGATGAGCGTGCCGCCCGTGTGCGTGGATGGCGCGGTGAGGCGCAGGCGGCCTGCCGCCGCCATGACTTCCAGCCGCCCCGCCCCGTACACGCCGCCCGTGAGGTTTGCCGTGAACGTGCCGTTGCCGACGGCAATGCGGGTTTGGTCGCTGACCTCCACGGTGCCTGTGACGGTCGCGTTGTTCTCGAAGCGCAACGCGCCGACGCTGTTGCCGTGGCCGAGGCCGAGGAGGTGGAGGTTGTTGGGGATGGTCGCGGCGGCGGCGATGCGCAGGGAGCCGCCCGTCTCGACCTTCGAGCCATAGACCCACACGTCGTCCGAACCCAGGCGGTCGTCCCCGTTCACGGAGAGGGTACCGCTCTGGATGCGCGTGCCGCCAGAGTAGGTGTTGGCGGCGGTGAAGTCGCACTGGCTGTTGATGGTGATGCCGCGGAGGGTGACGCCTTTTGTGCCCGTGATGGTGGAGGCGATGATGGCGCCTTCGTTCACGCCCCGGCGGTCGCTGTTCCAGATGAGGCCCTCGGAGTTACCGAAGTCGAGCGTGCCGCCGGTGATGGTGGCGCGGCCGGCGGGGGCGCAGTTGAGGATGAGGCCGGCGGGGTTGATGCCGTCGCCGACGGTCAGGGTCTGGCCGCTGTTCAGCGTGAGGGTCGTGGCGTTCAGCTTCAAGGCATAGACGTGCGTGTCGTTCAGCGTCTGCGGGACGGTGACCTGCGCGACCGCCGTGGGGCCGTCGGTCACCGCGCCGTAGTTCGCGCGGCGCAGGATGCTGTCGGAGGTGTCATGGCGCAGGAAGTCAACGACGCGCGGGCTCTCGGCGTTTTGGAACGCGGCGACGGAGGGGCAGAGGATGCCGTTGAGTTGCGGCGGAGGTGCGGACAGTTTGAAGTTGTCCGTGGTGCCGAAGACATTGGCCATGCTGTTGCCCAGCGAGTAGAGCAGGAGGGTACCGTTGCCGACGCGGGTGAACGAGGGGAACGTGAGCGTGAGCGGATTGTAGCTTCCCCGGTTCATGACGACGGATGCGAAGCCGTAATCGTAAGCGAGTGTCCCTGATGCGCCCAGCGGTGCGATTTCCAGCGTGCCGCTGCCGGACGGTGAGATTTCCAAGATGCTACCTTGCAGGCGGATTTCATTTCCGCCGTAGAACGTTTGCACGGTGCGGTTCAAAATCGTGCTCCCGTCCCGCAGGAGCGTCGGGCCGGTGTAGAACTGGTCGGCGTTGAACACCAGCCGGCCGAGGCCCGACTTGTTCAGGCCGCCGTCGTTCCCTGTGCCTGTCCCGTCACGGAGGGGCGCATTGAGGTTGAGGGTCGGGGATGTGGTGGGGGATTGGAGTTCAAGGTTCAGGCCGCCTTCCTCAATCCAATACCAAGCATGGTCGCTGTGATTAAATGTCCACCCGTTCGACGGCAACAGGCGAAACGTTCCGCCGTTGAAATGCAGGTGCGCCGTGTTGGTCGGGTTGCATTCGGTGGTGATGTTGCCCCGCAACGCGAGTGTCGCGTTGTCTTGAAGAATCACCCGGCCGCAGGATCCCGTGAGGCCCGACGACATCATCTGCAAGTGTTGCACCTCCATATACGACTGGTCGAGGAGGCGGATGGTGTGGCTCATGCCATCGGATGCGACACGCACGTTAATCCTGTCCTGCTGGATGAACCGCGCGTCGTTCGAGAGGGTCGCGCCCATGCCACGGAAATTGCCGCTCCCGTCGCCGATATTATACATGGTGCCGCCGGTCATGAAGATGAACGTCTCGTTCGTGTTGTTGTGCGCGTCACTGCGGACAAAGCCCGTCGTGCCGCCAGATTGGTAGTACCGGGCATTGCGGGAATTTCCCGTCAGCGTGGAACGGAAGAAGTGCGAGCCGCCCGTCACTTCCAATGCGCCATCGTTGTTCAGGTAGAGGTCAACGTTCGTGCTGCTCCCGCCGCTCAACAGCATCGTGAGTGAACCGCCGTCGCGTGTGCGGTAAACGCCGCCCGACACCGCGCCGCCCGACACTGTGAACACGGCCCCCGTATTGTACCGCCAAAACTCGTTGTTCTCCCAATAGCCGCCCGTGATGGCCAGTTCCGAAAACTGATAGATGTTCACGATGTTCCCCGTCGCTTGCCCGCCCGACAGCGTCACGTAGTTGGTGGAGTTGTTCGCGCCGATGTTCACCGTGCCGTTGGTCATGAAGAGGCTGCTCAGTTCAGCGGTTGCGCCCTCCCGTGTCAACTGGAATGTGCCGTTGCCGAACGTCGGCTTGTCCCAGAGCCATGCGGAGAGCGGACGCGGGGCGAATGTCGCGCCGCCGTTGATGCACAGATATTCAGAGTTCGAGATGCTGCCCTCGGCCGTGCCGTCGCCCAGGAAAAACCACGCCCCCGCGTTGAGGACGGTCGGGCCGTAGTAGGGCAACTCGGTGTTTACCGTCTGGGTCGTGTTCGTCATCCCGAGGCCGCCGCTCCCCTCCAGCAGGAGATTGATGGTGTCCGTGTAGGCGTTGGCATCCCCGAGGACCAGCTGCACGGGCGCACCGGCCTCATCCTCCAAGGTCAGGCTTATCCGCGGGGTCTGGTTAATTCCCAAGACCCGCCTGACGCGGGCCTCGCCGATGCCTGCGGCAAACGTCACGATGTTGGTGTCAGAGAGCGTCATCGAGACCGCGGCATGATTCGTCGGGTTGGCGATGCGGTAATACCCCGTGTTGTACTGTGTCGCGGGTGTATTGCCGAGCGTGAGCGCCGTGCTAAAGATAACCCCGTCGAACTGGTAGGTCAGCCAGTCCGGGAGGGTCAAGCGTGCGGCCACATTGGTGAGCGTCCCGTTCCCGATAATCGCGCCGATGGCATCACCGCCGCACCCAGTCCCGTCAAACAAACCGCCCTCGCGGACATCAATGACGGCTTCATTGTTGATAAGGTTGTTGGTGGTCTCGTAGAGTGTCGCGCTGTCCCTGATGATGATTGAGCCGCGCCCGACATTGAGACCGTCTCCACCGACACCCAGCAGCAAGCGGACGCTCCCTTCGGTGATGTCCAGCGTCCCGGTTCCCGACGTGTTGAAATTCCTGTTCAGCACCAACGCCCCTACCCCGCTCTTAACGACCGCCGCGCCCGCCGGGAACACGCTATAGACGCTGTTGGTCAGGACCGCGCCCTCGCCGATGTCGAACACGCAATCCGTCGCCCCGTTGAGGCGGATGCCGCTGTCCGACGGCACAAGCTCGAACGCGCCGGACGTGACCTGCACACCTGCCAGCGGCGGTGTCGAGACATCCACCGTGACCGTCCCTTCAAACCCGTTGAAGACCGCCACATCGCCGGAGAGCGGCACTTGCCCGCCCTGCCAATTCTGCGCCACGCTCCACTGCGCACCGCTCGCGCCAACCCACACGCGCTCCGCCGCCCAACCGCTCATCACCGCGCCGAGCGCGATGCAACACACCACCAGCATCTTTTTCATAATCCAACTCCTTTAAATTACAACCTTACTTAATGATTCAATTAAGAAATATACTCTTTTTGGAAAGTGAGTACAACGCTTTTCTTTTATTGAATGAACCCCTTCTTTCCTCTCGACAACCCGCGCCCTAATTTGCTATCTTGAAAAACCACAAGAGGAGTTTATCTAAGGAGCATACTTATGGCAAAGAAAGCGGACATCGGTCTTATCGGTCTCGCCGTGATGGGTGAGAATCTGATTTTGAACATGGAGAGCAAGGGCTACACGGTCGCGTGTTACAACCGCACCGTCGAGAAAGTTGACGCGTTCGTCAACGGCCGCGGCGCGAAGAAGAACATCATCGGCTGCCGCTCGCTCCAGGCCCTCGCCGATAACCTCAAGAAGCCCCGCCGCGTGATGATCATGGTCAAGGCCGGCGCGGCGGTTGACCAGACCATCGAGTCGCTCCTGCCCGTGCTGGAGAAAGGCGACATCATCATTGACGGCGGCAACAGCCACTTCCCCGACACCGTGCGCCGCACCAAGTACCTTGCGGAAAAAGGCCTGCGCTTCATCGGCTCCGGCGTGTCCGGCGGCGAGGAGGGCGCGTTGAAAGGCCCGGCCATCATGCCGGGCGGTGACGCGAAAGCATGGCCGCACGTCAAGGACATCTTCCAGTCCATCTCCGCCAAGACCGACAGCGGCGAGCCGTGCTGCGCGTGGATCGGCGCGGACGGCGCGGGGCATTTCGTCAAGATGGTGCATAACGGCATCGAGTACGGCGACATGCAGCTCATCTGCGAGGCCTACGACCTCATGGGGCGCGGCTTCGGCATGACCGCCAAGGAGATGCACAAGGTTTTCGCGAAATGGAACGCGGGCGCACTCGACAGCTACCTCATCGAAATCACCGCCGACATCCTCTCGCAGAACGACGAAGCCACGGGTCGCCCGATGGTTGACGTCATCCTCGACACCGCCGGGCAGAAAGGTACGGGCAAGTGGACTTCGCAGGCCGGCCTCGATCTCGGCGTGGGCATCCCTCAGATTGCTGAGGCCGTGTTCGCGCGTTGCCTCTCCGCCATCAAGGACGAGCGCGTCGCCGCGTCCAAGGTGCTGTCGTACAAACCGGCCGCGGCCGCAGGGGACAAGAAACTGTTCGTCAAGCAACTCGAGCAGGCCGTCTATGCCTCCAAAATCTGCTCCTACGCGCAAGGCTACCAGCTCATGCGGGCCGCCGCGCAGGAATACACGTGGGATTTGAACTACGGTGAAATCGCCTTGGTGTGGCGGCAGGGCTGTATCATCCGCGCGCGCTTCCTCGGCAAAATCAAAGAGGCGTTCGACGCGAACCCCGCGCTCGCCAACCTCCTGCTCGACCCCTACTTCAAGAAAACCATCGCCAAGGCGCAAGACGCATGGCGGGCCGTCATCAAGACCGCCGTTGACCTCGGCATCCCCGTGCCGGCCATGAGCACCGCGCTGAACTACTTCGACGCCTACCGCAGTGCGCGTCTCCCGGCCAACCTGATCCAGGCGCAGCGCGACTACTTCGGCGCACACACCTTCGAGCGCGTGGACAAGCCCCGCGGCGAATTCCACCACCACATCTGGACCGAGAGCGGCGGCAACACCGCCGCCTCGACGTACAGCGTGTAGCCCGAGGTGATACGGATTCCCCCGTCACAACGCGTCAAAAAAGAAATTTTGAAAATAGGCTTGCAATGTCTGTGCATTTTTAATATCTTGTTTCTTCTTTTGAGAGAAAAGGCAAGCTGTTCTGTAACGGATTGTTACCATTCAGCCAACTTAGCTCAGCTGGTAGAGCAGATCATTCGTAATGATCAGGTCGGGGGTTCGAATCCCTTAGTTGGCTCCATTTTCAGACGTTATCCCCAATAAAAAAGATAGGCAAACCCGTGAAATTGTGCTACCGTTATCCTTTTAACCTATGTGGAGGATTGTTTATGAAGAGGACGTTGTTTGCTCTTTCGGCTTTTGCGGTGACCGCTACGGCGATGGCACAGGATGTGACGCTCGGCACGCTGCTCGATGAAATGGTTGACCGCGATAGGCTGACGCGCTTCCCGTCGCCGGCTTACACGTCGCGGATGTACAGCAGTTACGACCGCGCGTCTGTCGCGAAGGACAAGCCCGGCTGGTTCGCGAACGGCGACGCCTCGCAGTTCATCCGCGTGGAGGAGGACCGCGGCCGGCGCGAGCTGGTCATGCTCGACGCGAAAGGCCCCGGCGCGATTGTCCGCTGGTGGCACACGGGCGACAACGAGAACGGCACGACCCTGCGCCTGTATATTGACGGCAATGCGGAGCCGGTGTTCAGCGGGAAGCTCAAGGATTTCATCAGCGGCAACAAGCTGTGCGGTGCGCCGCTGTCGGACTACACGTCGTCGGGGCGCAACCTCTACCTGCCCATCCCTTACGCGAAGAGTTGCAAAATCACCTACGAGAGTCCGCACGTGTGGGCGAAGGAACACGGCGAGTCGTGCTATTACAACATCGAGGCCCGCACCTACGGTCCGAACGTCAAGGTCGAGTCGTTCACGATGGATGTCCTGAAACGCAATCAGGCGAAAATCGAGAAGGCCAACGCGCTCATCAACGAGCCGCTGGACTGGCATTTCGCCGAGCTTGCCAAGACTACGGGATTCATAATGTTCGATGGCGTCATCCAGCCGGGGCAGACCAAAAAAGTAAATTTAGGAAAGGAAGGAGCGGCGGCCGTG
>Ga0123353_10015074_pt1 | contig 11199 bp, 13 predicted proteins | sample TergutLab28metaG_3_FD_92763 | JGI IMG/M metagenome (GOLD analysis project Ga0123353, IMG submission 92763) | Labiotermes labralis P3 segment gut microbial communities from Petit-Saut dam, French Guiana - Lab288 P3 | ecosystem: Host-associated > Arthropoda: Insects > Digestive system > Gut ... | reverse complement strand
CAAGGTGCTGGAGAACCCCGACATGCAGGATAAGTTCCTGCGGCGGATGGGCGAGCTGTATCAAACGGTGTTCGCGCCCGAAAATATCATCCCCCTGTTCGAGGAGATGATCGCGGAGATTCAGCCGGAGATGCAGCTGCACTTCGAGCGCTGGGCCGAGGAGATGCACCCCAAGATGGACCTGGACGTGCCCAAGAATCCGATCGGCGCGTACAACTACTGGCTGGCCCGCAACGACCGCGCGTACAACGTGTTCAACAGGCGGCCCCACGTCTTCTGGGGGATGGTGCAGGATCACTTTGGGCTCAGCAACGCCCAAATGCTCGAGTACTTCGGGCCCAGGCCGGAGCTGCCCGAATCATAATGCCACGGCGCAAACCCGTGCAGGAGGAGGAACGACCCCATGAGGAACAGCATCATCTCGGGCGAAACCGGCTTATTTGATTTTTTTGAGCAGCAATTTATTATGCTCACCCCGCTCAAGGTGCTCATCGGCCTGGCGATGGGGCTGGTGGTGGGCCTTATCGTGGCGCTGGTGTACCGCAAGGCCTTCCGCGGCGTGCTGTACAGCCCCAACTTTGCCACCACCCTGGTGATGCTCACGTTGATCACCACCCCGGTGGTGATGGCCATCAAGTCCAACATCGCCCTTTCCATGGGCATGGTGGGCGCGCTGTCCATCGTGCGCTTCCGCACCGCGGTCAAGGATCCCCTGGACACCGCCTACATGTTCTGGGCGCTCACCATGGGCATCCTGCTGGGCGCGGAGCTCTACATCATCGCGCTGGTGGTGGTGGTGGGCATATCGGTGGCCATGCTGCTGCTCTCCTACTTCCGGGTCAAAGCGCCCAACTCCTACCTGCTGGTGGTCCATTACGACGAGGCGGTGGAGCCCGACATCGAGGCCCTGCTCGCCCGCATCCGCAACCGCCGCCTGCGCTCCAAAACGGTGAACCGCGGCGGGGCCGAGCTCACCGTGGAGATGCAGCTCAACGAGCGTTACGACATCGTCAACCGCATGCTGGACATCGAAGGGGTGTACAACGCCACGCTGATCGCCTGCCAGACGGAGACGGGGAACTAGTTAATAGTTAATAGTTAATAGTTATTAGTGAATAGTGAATAGAGGGAACGGAGATGGCTGTATCCAGTTACCGCCCTCATCAAAACACGATAACGCATTATAGCTAGAACACTCCGTCATCCCTGTTCCACCAACTAACTCTTCACTCTTCACTTTTCACTCTTCACTACACACGCACCGACCCTAGAAGGTAATACTATGGAAATAACCCACATCCCGCTGAGGCACGAATACAAGTATCATATCAACCAGGGCGAGATGCAGTATCTGCGCGGCGTGATCGGCGCGCTGCTCACCCCCGACCCCAACGGCGACGAGTACAACGAGTACCACATCCGCTCGCTGTACTTTGACAACATCCACAACGACGCCCTCAACGAAAAAATCGCCGGGTACGACCGGCGGGCAAAGTACCGCATCCGCATCTACAAGCTTTCCGACAGCAACATCCGCCTGGAATGCAAGTCGAAGTACAACGACCTGATCTCCAAGCAATCCATCAAGATTCCCCGGGACTTGGCGGAGCAGCTCATCGCCGGCGATCCCAGCGGCCTGCAGTTTATGCGCCATCCGATGCTCCACGACATGTACCGCGAGATGCGGCTCAACCTGCTGCGGCCGGTGGTGATCGTGGACTACATACGCGAAGCCTACACCCACGAGGCCGAGGACGTGCGCGTCACCTTCGATACGCGGCTGCGCACCGGCCTGGGCAGCATAGACCTGTTCAACCCCCACATCCCCACCTATCCGCCTTTTTACGATTGCCCGTGGGACATACTGGAGGTAAAATACAACCGCTTTTTGCCCAGCTACATACAGGCCGCCCTCAGCGGCGCCGGGGCTCTGCGCTCGGCAATTTCGAAGTATGTGTGGTGCAGGCGGTTTGAAGGATTGGAGTATTGACGATGATGAGTTGGTTTGCCATTCTGCTGGTTGCATTGCTGTTGCGGGGAAACGCGCCCTTCTCTTCGCGCCAAATGCATGCCTTCGAAAGGAACGAGGGCACACATTTTTCCCTTCCGGAAAAAGCGGGCCCCGGAACGGTTTATAGGGTGGCCGATCATACAAACTTCGAGTGGGACACGATGGGGATCCTTTATTGGCATAAACTTTATATGGAACCGCACCCCGCGGATGTGTACAAAGAAATTGAAACGCTTGATCCGGCGTTTTTTGACGCAGACGACACGCAAGGCATGGCGCTTGTGTTCTACCTAAACGGAGAAATCGTCCATGCAAGCCATGGCGGGGACAGCAGAATTATGATCAACAACCCGCTCCACAGTTACGTTCGTCCTTATCTGGAGCTGTCTGTAGAGGAAGCGGTTTTTGTTTTCGTGGGAAGCCCGTGGCCTGAATGGGTGCCGCATCATTTATTGGAAAAATTCGGTATGCCCTCCTTTTCTTCGCACCAAATGCATGCCTTCGAAAAAAGCGAGGGCACGCACTTTTTCCTTCCGGAAAGCGCGAGTCCCGGAACGGTTTACCGGGTGGCGGATCACACCGACTTCGAGTGGGACAGGTTGATGATCCTTTCCTGGAATTGGCGCAGGGATCCTTTGCAAGCGGACGCTCCGAGCTTGTACAAAGACATCGAAGCGTTTGATCCGGCGTTTTTTACCACAAGCGGCAGGGAAGGCATGGCGCTCGTGTTTTATCAAAACGAAGCGATCGTTTGTGTGGGCGAAAGCGGAAAAAGCAGGGTGGAGATCGACAACCCGCTCCAAAGTTCCTACGCTCATATTCGGGAATTTTCTGTAGAGGGCGCGGTTTTTGTTTTCATGGGCGGCGAAAGGTCTGCATGGGTGCCGCAGGATTTTGTGGAAGATTTTCTATACCCCTCCCAACTTTATTTTCGGCCCGATCCATGAAGGATGAGGAGGCTTTCTGCATGGCCAAAGAGATGCTGTTCGCTTCGAGAGAGGATTTGCGGGCGTGGCTTCACGCGCATTGTCTGTCGGACGAGGGAATCTGGCTCGTGCTTGGCAAGCCGGGCGGGCCGAAGACGGTAACCGCCCAGGAAGTGTTGGAAGAGGCCCTGTGCTTCGGCTGGATCGACGGGCAGATGAAAAGCATCGGCGAAAATCGAGGAAGCCAAGCGGGAGGGACATTACAAACCCAAGCAGCGCCCCGAGGTTACCCAGGAGCATGTGCGGCGGTTTATCGAAAAGGTAGAGGGGTTTGAGCCCGCCTATACGAATTTGATGGCGATGCCGCCCTCGGTGAAGCGCGCGTACACGGGGTATTCGCTCGATACCAAGTCCGAAGAGGCCGGCGCGAGGCGCCTGGAGAAAATCATCGATCGGCTCAATCGAAATTTAAAACCCATGTAGGCCGAAGGATTCCTAAGGGCGACCGGAAAGCCCCCTGGACTCCTTCGCGGCGCAAATGCCGGTCAATTATTCGCTCTCCAACTTGATTTTTAACCCAATCCCGATGGCCAGCGCGCACAGCGCCGACGCCAGCACGAAGGGCAACGCGCGATTCATGTCGGACAACAGGCCGCCCACCGCTCCCAGGGGCGAGGTGAGCGACAGCATGACGGCGAAAAACAGCCCCAGCATTTGCGCGCGGCGGTGCGGATCCATGCTCAGCAGCTGCAGCGACGCGGTGAGGGGGTTGAGCAACGAGAGCGAAAACGCGTCCATCGCCAGGGTGACCCACAGCAGCCAGAGCGCCCCGGGGGGCGCGGAAATCAGCAGCAGCTTGGCCGCGATCTGCACCGCAAAACACAGCGCCAGCGGGCGCTTGAGGCGCTCCACCGATATGCGCGGCGAGACCACAAAAAAGCATATCAGCATGATGGCCGACCTGGCGGCCGAAAAAAAGCCCAGATTGGCTTCGGGTATGCCCATGCGCTCTCCCACCAACAGCGGCCAGAAGGTTTCAGTGAGGGTATTGCTGCCGGAGAAGCAGGCCAGCAGGCCGATGGTCCACATCACCTTGGGCGAGCGGAGTATGCGCCGCAGCATCTGTTTGTTTTCCTTCAGCAGCGACCATGCCGAGCGCCCGCGGGTCTCTTCCATGCGCCGATAGCCGTTGCGTGTTTCGTGGCCCCACCGGTACAGAATAATAAACTTAACGGTCATGCTCACAAAGGCGAATGCGTAAATGCCGCGCATCGTGGGGATCAGCCCGAAACGCTGCACCAGCGGATGGGAGAGCAGCACCGCAAAGGCCGAGAGATTGGCGGCGATGTTGATCAGCGCAAACAGCTTGACCAGCACGCCGTCTTCCTCGTCTTCTATCAGCAGCAGTTGCCAGGAGTTGGCGGTGATGCGCATGGCTCCGTTAAACACCGCCGCCGCCACAAACCACCATACATTTTCGGCCAGCGCCCACAACAGCGAGGGGATGCTCCAGGACGCCATATCGAACAAAAAGGTGCAAAGCCGCCGGCCCAGCTTGTCGGTCAGCACGCCGCTGAGCAGCGAGAACACCACCTGCGAAACCAAGTAGATGGTGCCCACGGTTCCGATCATGGCGTCGGAGAGGCCCAGCGCGCTCATGTATACCGAGACGAAGGGCGCAAACAAAAAGTAGGGGATGGCCCATAGCGGCTCTGTCAGCGTGCAGATCCGGGCGTTGTCGCCCAGGCTCAGCAGCGTTTTGATCAGCTCATGCCTTTTGATCGCTTGCCATATGCGCATCGCCTGCCTCCGTTAAAACAATTGCGAGATCCAGGCCACAAGCGGGATGCAGGCCGGGGGCAGGAAGATGGCGGGCAACAGGTTGCCGATGCGCAGCTTGGCGAGCCCCAGCATGTTGATGCCGATGCCCGCGATGAGCAGCCCGCCCACCGCCGACATCTCGCGGCGGATCTCTTCGGTGAGCACCCCGGCCACCTGCTGGGCGCATAGCGCGATGGCGCCCTGGTACAGCAGCACCGCCACCGCGGACAGCGCCACGCCCGGCCCCATGGTGGACGCGAAGATGATGGCCGTGATGCCGTCCAGCGCCGATTTGGTGATCAGGGTGGTGTGATCGCCCTGCAGGCCCGACTCCAGCGAGCCCACGATGGCCATCGCGCCCACGCAGTATACCAGGCTGGCGGTAACGAAGCCTTCGGAAAAGCCGCCCGCGCTTCCCCCTCGCGAGGCGCGCGCGGCCAGGCGCTGCGCCCTGTCGCCCAGGGACTGGAGGCGCTTTTCGATATTGATCGCCTCGCCGACCAGGCCGCCCGCCACCATGCACAGGATCGGAACCATCACGTCTTGGGTGTCGATCGCGCGCAAGGCGCCGCTCAGCATCACGCAAAGGGCCAGCCCCTGGATCAGCGTATCACGAAAACGCTGCGAGATACCTCCCCGCAGCAACAGCCCCAAGCCCGAGCCCGCCAGAATGGCGGCGAAGTTGATGAGCGATCCGATCATGTGCGTCACCTTTGAGTTTCGAGTTACAAGTTACAAGAGGAACGGATGAGCCGCGCCCGACCGTTCCTCTCGTAACTTGTAACTCATAACTTGTAACTATTGCGCAGCAGGATACACGCAGCACTGGGTCTTGTCCTTCCCCAGGCGCTCAAAGCGCAGCACGCCGTCTACCAGCGCGAAGAGGGTGTCGTCCCTGCCCCTGCCCACGTTGAGGCCGGGATGGATCTTGGTGCCGCGCTGGCGGTACAGTATGTTGCCGGCCAACACGCGCTGGCCGTCGGCCCGCTTGGCGCCCAGGCGCTTGGAGTGGCTATCGCGGCCATTGCGCGAACTGCCGACGCCCTTTTTGTGGGCGAACAGCTGCAAATTCATTTTAAGCATGTGATTCCCTCCATTCCTTGTATGCGACCCGGACTTGCCCCGGGTGGCTTTGCGCGATGTCGGTAAGGCCCTGCACCACGGTGCGGAGTATGATTTGGCAATCGGCGGCCTGCTTGGCGGTAAGCCCGCCGGGCAACACCACTTCCAGCAGCCCGGCCTCCTCGTTTACCACCGGTTCGGTGGGTACCCCCGCCACGCTTTCCAGGGCGTTGACCGCGGTTTGCGCGAGGGCGGAAACCGCGCTGCACACGATGTCTTGGCCGCGCCGGGCATGGCCCGTGTGGCCCTCGGCGCGAAAGCCGGCCAGATCGCCGGCGGGCCGGCGAAATACCGAGACGGTGGTCACGCCTGGATGGCGGTGATCTCCACCTTGGTGTAGGGTTGGCGATGGCCGATCTTGCGCCGGTAGTTCTTCTTGGCCTTGTACTTGAATACCACGATCTTCTCGCCCCGGGTCTGGGCCAGCACGCGGCCCTCCACCTTGGCGCCGTCTACCGTGGGCTTGCCCACGATCAGCTTCTTTTCGCCGCCCAGCAGCAATACGTCAAAGTTCACGGTGGTTTGCGGCTCCACGTCGAGCTTCTCCACAAAGAGCACGTCGCCCTGTTGCACACGGTACTGTTTGCCCCCGGTTTGGATGATCGCGTACACGAGAGTTTCTCCCCCAATCACTGGACTCGCCGGGCATGCGGTGGCTCTTTTGAGCGCTTTAACAGACCGTACCCGTGCGGCTTGCCGGTACACTATAACAAAACTCCGCGCCCATGTCAAGCAAAAACCCCAAGCAAATCCAAACAAATCAAGCAAAAGCGATCAAAAATGAACGAAAAACAAACCCGGGCGGCATTGCACACATTTTCATGTTGTACATTTGCGCAAATCAGCGTATAATAAGCGCATGCATATTTTGTGCTGACCGTCGGGCCGCGCAAGCGGCCGGCGTTAATCCTTGGCGGCGCACGCCGTCATGGCTTCCCTTCCAGCGGATTTCGGCTCCCGGCTTGCCCTTGCTTGTTTGCGGGCAGCCGAGAGGGCTTTTCGTGCGGAAGCGGCGCTCGCGTTTGAGCGCTTCAGCATCGCGTCCTTGCCCCGCGGGCGAACCGCCCGGGTTGAGGGCTTGTCTTTATGTGCGATAAAAATAACTACTATAGAAAAGATGGAGATCGTATGGCCAATCAATCCAAACCACCCAAGAACGGGAACCAAGCAAGCGGCGGCGACCGCATGCCGCAAACCCGGCCGCCGGCCCAACAGGAGCCGCTGCGCGCCAAGACGCCGGCGGAGCAACAGGCCGAACTGGACCGGGAGATGAAGCTGCAGTGGCGCGCCCCCGGCGTCACCGCCGCATTGCCCCCGGTCACCAGCCATGTGATACCCCCCGCCAAGAAAAAGCGGATGGCGGCCGAGCTGGCCGGCGGGCAGGCGGAGGGGAAGCCGGAAGGGAAGGCCGGACGCAAGCAGCCGGACCAGCCGCAAAGCCAACAGAGCCCGGCGCCCGAGCGCCGCCGGGGACGCCCGCCCCGCCAGCAGCAGGCGGCGGCCGCGCAGGTGCCGGGGCAGCAATCGATCCTGCCCCCGGCCGAGCATCAAGACGGCAACAAGGCCGGCCCGGCGCCCGCATCGGGCGGCGCGCGCAAGCGCACCTTGCGCCCGGGCGGCGCCAACGTCAAGACGTCGCTGCCGCAGAAAAGCGGGGCGCCGTCGGTATCGGCCTCGATCCAGATCGTGGGCCGCAAGCGTCCGTCTATCTCCCAGGCCACCGCCCACCCCGCCCGCGGTACCCTGCGCATGATTCCCCTGGGCGGCATGTGCGAGATCGGCAAGAACATGACGGTGTACGAGTACGGCGAGGACATCATCATCGTGGACTGCGGGCAGTCCTTTCCGGATGAGACCATGCCGGGCGTGGACGCGGTGATTCCCGACTTTACCTACGTGCTGCAAAACCGCGACCGGGTACGCGGCGTGTTTTTAACCCATGGGCACGAGGATCACATCGGAGCGATGTCCTGGCTGATGCAGGAGATCAGGTGCCCGGTGTACGGCGGCCGCATGACCATCGAGCTGGTGAAGTACAGGCTGGAAGACCGGGTGCCCGGCCTGGCCAAGAGCTGCGATCTGCGGGTGGTGCAAGACGGCCAGTCGATACGCGGCGGGTGCTTCTCGGTGGAGTTTATACACGTGAATCACTCGATCGTGGACGCCTCCATGCTGGCGATCCGCACGCCGGCGGGCTATGTGATGCACTCCGGCGACTTTAAGATCGACTACACCCCCATCGACGGCGGCATCATGGACCTGCAGCGGGTGGCCGAGATCGGCCGCGAGGGTGTGCTGCTGTTCGTGTGCGAGTCCACCAACATCGAGGTCAAGGGCCATTCGGTGTCCGAGCGGCACGTGGGCGAATCCTTTGCCAACATGTTCGCCGCCTCCCACGGCCGCATATTCGTGGCCACCTTCTCTTCCAACAGCTACCGGCTGCAGCAAATATTCACCGCCGCCGAAAAGCTGGGCCGCAAGGTGGCGCTGGTGGGCCGCAGCATGCTCAACGTGTTCAACGCCGCCAACTCCCTGGGCTACATCCAGATGCGCGCCGACACGCTGATCGACATCAACCAAATCGACAACTACCGCCCCGAGCAGGTGGTGATCATCTCCACCGGCAGCCAGGGCGAGCCCATGAGCGCACTGACCCGCATCGCGTTCTCCTCCCATCGCGAGGTGGAGATCATGCGGGGCGACACGGTGATCATATCGGCTTCGCCCATTCCCGGCAACGAGAAGCCGGTGTACAAGGTGATCAACGAGCTGTACAAGCGCGGGGCCAAGGTGTATTATTCGGCGCTGGCCGATGTGCACGCCTCCGGCCACGCCTCCCGCGACGAGCTGCGCCTGGTGCAAACCCTGATCAAGCCCCGCTTCCTGATTCCGCACCACGGCGAGTATCGCATGATGTACCAGCAGGCTGAGCTGGCCCACGAGCTGGGCATGGCGTGGGAAGACATCTTTCTGCTCAGCAACGGCGACATATTCGAGATCGCCCGCGGCAAGGCCCGGGTGGCCGGCTTTACCAACGGCGCGGCGGTGCTGATCGACGGCGCGGCGGTGGGCGATGTGGACAACCCGGTGCTCCGCGAGCGCAAGATCCTCTCCGACGACGGGGTGGTGGCGGTGTCGGTGGTGTTGGGCCGCAAAACCGGCGAACTCGCGGCACCCCCTGTGGCTAGTGCGATGGGCTTTTTGTACGACAGCGAGTACGAGCAGGTGATCAGCGAGTGCGAGCGCCGCACGGTCGCCTTTGTGTTGCGCATGAAGAACCAGAACCGCAACGTGGCCGAGGGGGTGCGCTCCGGCCTGATGCGCGACCAGATTCGCACCTTCCTGTTTGAGAAGACGCGCCGCCGCCCGGTGGTGATGGTGCTGTTGAGCGAGCTGTAGTTACGGGTTACGAGTTACAAGTTACGAGTTACAAGTTACGAGAGGAGAACCGTTGCAAGCGAAGAGTGCAAATTTCAAGAAAAACGGCCGGATTCCATCCGTTCTTCTTGTAACTTGTAACTCGTAACTTGTAACTAAAAACATGTGGATCGACCTATACGATTTTGACGGCACAATTTTCAAAGGCGACAGCACCCGCGTATTCTGGCTGTACTGCCTGCGCAAAAAGCCGGCGCTGGCCAAGCATCTGCCGCGCCAGTTGGCGGCGCTGCTCATGATGGCCTGCAAGCGCTGGGATTTGACCCGGGGGAAGGGCGTATTTTTGCGCTTTGTGCGCGACATCGACCTCGAAAGCATGGCCGAGCGCTTCTGGGTCGAGCCCCGCATACAGCGCCGCGTCGCGCCCTGGTTCGGGAAGCGGGACGACGCGCTGCCCACGGTGATCGCCTCGGCCTCGCCCGAGATCCTGCTCGCGCCGATTGCCCGCAGGTACGGCGTCCGGCGCCTGATCGCCACCCGCATCGATCCGCGTACCGGGGCGCTGACCTCGCCCAACTGCAAGGGGGAGGAAAAGGTAGGCCGCCTGCGCGAGGCGTTGCCCGGGGCCATGATCCGGGCCATGTACACCGACGACCGGCGCGCCGACGGGCCGCTGCTGGCGATGGCGCAGCAAAAGTACATCGTGAGGCGGGGCGTGGTGAAGCGGGTGTGGTAAGAAAAAAGGCTTGCCGACAGGGGCAGGCCTTTTTTGTTGCGGCAGAGTTACTCTGTACCGGTAACCGCCTTAACAAACAACGCCAGCATCTCTTCCGCGATGGCGCGGTCGCGTGCATCCAGTATAGAAAACATCGCGGAAATAGCAGGGCGTTCGGTTGCGTCCTGCTGCCCAAAAACCAATGAATCGGTGGTAGTGTTCAAAGCGCGCGCCACCCTGTACAGGGTATTGGTTGTCATGCTCTTTTTTCCGGTTTCTACGTCGGCTAAAAATTGCATAGATAATTCGGCCCACTCTGCGAGCACTTCGCGCGTGAGCCCAAGGTATTCCCGCCGCTTGCGAACACGCCGTCCGATTTGTTTACACAAGGTATCCTTCATGCTTCGACCCCTCCGCTACTGCTATTGTAGCGGTGGAAGCTACTTTTGATTAATCATCTTTAGGTATTGAAATAGCTCCTATAGAAGTGGTATGATAATAACTACAGTTGATGCCAGGTGGTAGAAAAGATGGAGAAAAAACCAAAGATGACAAACAGGAGCACACATCAAAAAAGAAAAGAAAAGCTGGAAGCAGAGAGAGAACAGTTGCACGAGATGGCAGCCCAAGGGCTCAGAGAGGGCAAACCCATCGGCAACGATTGCGCTCTGCTAAAAAAGAGCCGGCTTGTGGATCGAATGCTCGGGAAAGCGGCGCCCAAAACGAGAAAGAAATAAAGAACGCCTTTTTCTTGATTTCCAGTTCGCTTACTGTATAATCATATATATAGACGAATAAACCTGCGAGGAGGCATGCCCATGTTGCTCATCCAAAACGCCAAGGTTATCACCATGGAAGACAAGGACTACCTGGACGGCGGCCAGGTGCTCATCGATAACGGCCGCATCGTGGCCGTGGGGTACGGCCTGCCGCAAAAGGGCGCGAGCGTGGTAGACGCGCACGGCTGCTACGCGCTGCCCGGCGTGATCGACGCCCACTGCCACGTGGGCATATGGGAGGACGCGATGGGCTTTGAGGGCAGCGACGGCAACGAGATGACCGACCCGGTGACCCCGCAGCTGCGCGCCATCGACGGCATCAACCCGCAGGACCGCTGCTTCGATGAAGCGCTGGCCGCCGGCGTCACCACCGTGGCGGTGGGTCCGGGCAGCGCCAACGTGATCGGTGGGCAGTTCGCGTTGCTCAAGACCGGCACCGGGCCCCTT
>Ga0123353_10015073_pt1 | contig 11199 bp, 5 predicted proteins | sample TergutLab28metaG_3_FD_92763 | JGI IMG/M metagenome (GOLD analysis project Ga0123353, IMG submission 92763) | Labiotermes labralis P3 segment gut microbial communities from Petit-Saut dam, French Guiana - Lab288 P3 | ecosystem: Host-associated > Arthropoda: Insects > Digestive system > Gut ... | reverse complement strand
TACGTGAGACCGGAACGGGTCAACAAGTGGCCCAACTTCATGACAGATATATGATGATGATGATGATGATGATAATTGTGGTGGTGGTGGTGGTGGTAAATATTATAAACAACTGCCTCTCATCGTAAAGGAGTGACATGCTTTTTCTTGAATGCCCGAAATATTTCATACAGTGTAAGACATTTTATGTTCTTAACCATGCTTAGTCTTTCCACATGGTGCTAGACTTCAAGCATACTAAAGATAAAGTCAAAAAGTAAAACTTAAAAAAAAAACCCTAAAATAAAAATAAAATAGTAAAAATTCTGCTGTAATATTATTGTTATAATTCAATTAAAATTTATGAAATGATAAAATTTGATATTCACTTCTAATAATTATGTTTTATTAAATTCGTTTTCATCTAATTTATATTGCAGTGAAACCCACATAGACATTCCTGAGGATATCCGAAGATTGTTTGCAATAAGATCGCGACATGTACAAGAAATGTTGGATACCCACAAATTTCACATTTCATTGGAAATTTTCAATATTTATTCACAAGGTTTACAAAATTCTGTGTAATACTGTTTGAACGTGACCCCACAACTGGTGAGCATCCTTTCACACGGACGGAAGTAATCTGCATTATTTTCCGTTCTGGAATACGTAACACGTCTGTTGCTTTGTCATCTGTCATTGCAAAGAGACGAATGTGAAAAGCCAAACGAGTCGAAGAATGAAGACTCCCAAAATAAGAAACATTGTGTGGATTAACAAAAAAACAAATAAAGTTGGTAAAACTGTATCGTACAGCTGGTCAAACAAGATGGATCTATTGGCGGTTAATTTCCTCCAGAAACTTGGGCTCTGAACGTGCCAGTTTTGCTAACCGCAAGGGAACGATCAATTGCGCCCGCCACGACACGGTAGGCTAGATAAATCCGTTTCACGACACACTGTTTATAGCAGTGATGTCATATTCATTTTTATAAGAATGATTTATCAACTGCAATGACGAATCTTATTTAAAGTACCAATATATAAGACAATCAGACTATACGCAACACTCTATTAAGGTGGTCAAGAAAGCTACACGTTTCGGCTTTATAAGCAACCCAAAAATGTAGCCGAAACATGTAGCTTTCTTGATCACTGTAGTAAACAGTTGTGTGTAGACGGACTGTATTATTTATTGTTACGTATCTATAATGACGCATTGGGGATAAAACACATTTAGTCTTAGTTAAGTACAGTGGTTATTGCAAGTACCACCTGATTCAATGCGGCACGACTATATTTTTTGACCAAACATTTTACACTTTCGGCATTTCGTGTTGTTGTTATTGTTGTTGTTGTTGTTGTTGCTGTTGTTGTTGTTGTTGTCGTCGTCGTCGTCGTCGTTGTTAAACCTTGCAAGTGTTTATAATATACTGCAGGGCTGCCTTCCTCCCTTTGGAACTGTCAGTCTTGAAGGTCGACTCGAAACCTCAGAGATATAACTCTGAAACCTTGACCTAAACATGACAACTGTCTTTCTGCTACATACACATCATCTGATAATACCATCTATATGCAGCAAAAAGAGACATTTATCAATGCCCATAAAATTAATTGCATTAATTATAAATCAACATAATTTAATTAATTTATTATTATTGAGTTATTTTCCTGTCTTTACGTTGCATTGTTGGTGTAATGTTATTACTATTGTTGTTGCTCAAGAGAATTTTAAGAATGGTAATATAATTAAAAAAGCCAAATTCAGTCTGTTTTTAAGGTTTTCTTCTACGTCCTATTGAATAACTGACACTACAGAGCAGAGCCCTTCCTGCGAAGCTGAAAGGTCCTCAGCTAGTCAATAACTTTTCTGCATTTTATGGAACCCGAAGGTTCATTACCGCATTCACAAGCGCCCGCCAGTTGTCCATATCCTACGTCAGTTCAATCCGGTACATGCTTGCCCATTACACTTCTTGAAGATTCATTTTAAATATTATCCTCCCATATACACCAGGCTTTTCTAAGTGGCCTTTTTCCCTCAGGTCTCCCCACCAAAATCCTGCATGGACTTCTTCTGTTACCCTTACGTGCCACGTGCCTCACTTAACCTCCGGTCGACGTTCGATGTTATCTTAAAATATTCTACGGCCGTCTCCTTCCAGAATCTTGCATATTCATTCTTTATCATCTTCTCATCTCTGAGGAATTACATAAAATCTGAAGTTTAAAGCGTACTTGAATGATTAAAAAACGAATGATATAGATGGTGTCGGAAAGTGTAATTAAAGTGAGAATGCCTTACCGAAGACGACCATCTTCTTAGTCATGAAATCCTCGTCGTCGAAGGTGGACACGAGGCACTTGTATTCTCCCGAGAGTTCGGTAGTGGGGTTTGGGATGTAGAGTGCCCGGTGCATGGTGGCACCATGGTCTGAAGCGCGGTGGTTCAGATCCAATCTGCCCTTGAGAATGCCCAGGTCCTGCGGCTTCTGTCCCGGGATCCACTGGTACACCGGGCTCGGACTGTTGTTGAAGTACCACTTGACCACTAGACCAGAGAAACCGTCCCTGGCTATTTCCGCCGGCTTCAGCGTGTACTCACAGTCCAGCAACGCAGAGCGACTGCCATTCCTCACGGAAGGTGGCACCCGCAAGTCCTTGATTTGTACGCCTGCAACACAGTAATTCGTTCTGTATGTTTATGTACCGAGAAAATAAGTGTCACGTTTGAAACTAAGGGTCAGCACTCGTTTACAAGACTCCTTGCCCACACGAACAAGAAGGGATAAAGGGGAGAACAACAGTAACCTACAACGAATGGAAAATAAACAGATACGTAAATGTAATTTACTTCATAGTATGTGGCTCTAATGTGGGCAGGGTAGCGTAGTCGTTATAGCGACTGGCTACAGGCTGGACGATGCGGGGATCGAATCCCGGTGGGGGCGAGATTTTCCGCACCTGTCCAGACCGGCCCTGGGGTCCACCCAGCCTCCTATACAATGTGTACCAGGTATTCCCGGGGGTAAAGAGCGGCCGGGGTTTGACGCTGACCCCTCACCCCCTTCTAGTGCCGTGGTCAAGAAAGAGTGGAGCTATAACTCTACTCCCTCAATGGGCCGTACGGCCTGTACAGAGTCTCAGTGCCTGTACAAGGATGCACTTTACCCTTTATCATTATGTGGCTTTAATAAGCGTACATGAAGAAAGCGGAATAAAGAGAATTTCAGTGAAAGTACAATATCACCTGCGGTATGTACATCAATGTCTCTGACCTTGCAGTGAACCTTACTCAAGGCCACCATTCCACGGTTCGGCCCTAGATACGGTACAAACCTACAGGTATTTTGCCAACATTTCGGTTAGACCCGGCACTCTGAAGACAAGGCCTTTTATGTTTCTTCACTGAATATATGAGGTTATAACGAAGAAGCTAAATTCTCATCAGAGTGGGCACACACAATCTTCATTTATACGAGTATATGTACAGAGTGCAATGCGACAGTTTATGGAATTTATCTCCAGTTTCTCACAACTTCCAGTAACTACTGTATTTCGTATGAGGTCCCGTGATGGGAGCAGATGTAAAAACAGCCTGAGCCACCTCCTGCCTTGTTAAATGTTTAGAGACAGAAACATAAGCCATTAGGATGAAGACACCCAAGTAGTTCTTGACAGCCTCATAGGTACTACGCCGATCATCACAAAATTCACACCACGACACCAATAATGCAGACGTCTGTCTAAACCATAGCTCATCGAACTTTTTTCCTTGGGGAAACCCGTAAAGTAATTTTTCAAATTCCGAGGAAAGCCTCTCTATGAAAAGGATTACAGGCTAGAAGTAGCTGTCTTTTTTTTACTTTTGCGATGTTTCAAGGGGTACAAAACTGTTCAAGTTATTTAAAGATTATTTATTTATTTATTCCATGATTTCTCGCAAAAACCCTGAAGATGTTCCGCGGATCCGTGTTTGGGAAACACTGATGGCAATTAAGATTCCTTTACTGACATCGAATATATATATATATACAATATGGCCTTGTTTCATATCTCTATAAACTGAGCAGACCTATCCATTTCTAAGCGGAACTTACGTAACTGGAACCATCTTTGATGACACACAAGCTTCAGGCACGGAACATTTGATATTACTGCAACAGATATAATAACAATAACCTGGAGATTTATGACACATTAAACAGTAGAGGAGAGATAAGAGGCAGGACAAAATTACACATCTAACGGCATTTATGGGCAAATTAAGTTGTGAGCTCACTGACAGCTAAGACAAACTTTCAAAGACGCTGGGGTTTAAATTACAAATAATGCTCAGGACGAATGGGTTTTTTTATTTACCGTACCCTCACATTAAATCATAATTGCCCAGTTCACCGAGGACGGCACCATGTGAAGAAGTAGAGGTCCGTACAGTGCACGGAGGTGGGCATCGAAGGGACAGTTTTGGGTTAATAAACGTTTGAGTCATTAGTAACTTTTTTAAGTTTGCGCACTCTAACTTGATGACGGATATTGAATGGTATACTGAATTTCTTGTGCCACACCTGACTTGGTAGGAACATTCAGCTTTCTGGTCTGTGTCCGCTTTGTTAAAGATATGTCACAAACAGCATTCTCTGAGGTCGGGATGGCTCGTTTTCCTTTGACAATACAGAAAATACTAACAAACAACAGAGCAGATCTGAAGGTAGGATGCGATCCATGATGAAGAATTAGTGTGAAAGCGACACTCTGCAAAGTCATCACAATATCCTAGTGATTTCTACCAGTGAACTTTCTGAATGGAAGGTCTTTCTTACACCACCGTTCTGAACTATTTGGGTATCAGGAAAATGCCATATATGTTAAGGATTCTCATTCTCAAAGTAGTCACCGCCACTACAACAAATTTTCCATTTGCATTTTCTCACACGGGCATGTAGTGAACTTTTAAGACTGTCCACCAATGCAGTAAACTAGGAAGTAGAGGTAAGTGTCTTCGGTACGAGATCTAAGTGAAGTAAAGCCATTCTTGGCCGTTACGTAAGATTCGTATCCAATTTCTCTAACGTATGTAAACAATAATTTCCATTTTATCTTGAATCCAGCAGTCTGTGGTCAGCCATTATAAAAATTTATCGAGCATAATTCAACTGATTAACAACACCTGCAGCAACAATACATGGAGCTCTGTTGGGGGAAAAACAATTTTTTAGGAACTAATTGTATTTTAATGGAAAAGTTTTGATGATGATGATGCCTATCATGACGAAACATTTAGCATAATGAAGATTTTAATGTAACATTTCATGTTTATGCATGTTATATCTGATGGGTTGAATAGTCATAAGTATAAGCTCAGTTGATAATGTTCTGGCTGTAATAGAGTCCCGGTTTAGTGCCGAGAAGGTGACATCAATTATTGCCGGATGTTATGCCTGTTTCGAAAGGCTTTCATTCATTGCAGACTAACTGCGAGTTAAATCTGCCTACCTTCACGTACGCTGTTCTAATTACATAAATATGATATATTCTCTCGAAACTTGCGTTTTCCCAAGGAGTTCCTTACGTCCTCGCAGCTGCCGTGTTTAGGACATGCTCCATCACTGTCTCACGGTACCTCGGGCAGTTCACATGGGTCTGACAGTTCTGCTCACTCTAATGTAACACCTAGTAACGTAAGAGGAAAACCTATTTCCTGAGAAGTGATGTATTCATGTAACTGTAAGACGGAATCTGAATGTGAGTATTTAAAGGTAACTTAATTTTCACTCTAATCTTAATTTATATTACTAATATTCCTAATTTTATGCTGCCTATATAACCCGTTAGAACCATAAGAGTTCTCTGATGTCCATGATTTCAAATTATCTTTGTAGTAAGTGTATGTATTTCTTTTCATATAAGTACAGAGGATTACTTTGCCTTGGAAACATTGCCTTTTTACAATGATTAGGGTTCGTTCGTTACTTAGAATAAAGAGACAGACGGAAAAGGAAAATCTACGAGAAGCAGAAAGAACTCCACAAGTCATGAACTTTAAAAAACCACTATCCGCGTTCAGATAATTATGAAGAACTCCACATTTGAATGTGCGTTTTGCGAGAGAGTTAATGGGCCCCTGTGTGAGAGAGCTATGCCACAAATCAAAGAAAATTGTGTAGTCTCAAACAGCAGATAATGCTTAACTACTGTAATGATAACATACGTGCCAGGTAATAACCAAAAGGCCTGATTTAGAACGTCACCTGTTTTTCGATAATAGCTACGATAAGAACTCACGTTCTCTTTGGTGGCCAACTGTAATGCAGTTTCACTATTTTTGTGGACTTACAGATTCCACAAAAATATGTACTGTTGATACGTTTGTCTTTGTAGGTGATCTTGATAAGCTCTACATAATATATTGACGTCTTAATGTGGATGTCAAACTGGTATTATATCTTGGATTGAAGACGAATGTTCAATTTAAGGCCCAGGCTGGTTTTATTCAGAGGAAATCCCGAGTGTGTTTCTTGATTAATATTTGATTCCCTTTGTGCAGTGAGTTTGGGCAATAACAAGTCGTTTGTAAAGTTTATGATTTCTTATCTGAGCGGCTACATATTTTAATGTTGTCGACAACATAGATAGCATTTTCATACCTTGACGGTATTAGTGAAGTTTGAAGTTAACGCCAGCCCTTATTTGCAAACAGTAACGATTGTACGTAACTCACAGTGTGTCTGAAATTAAGCTGTACGATTTTGTTATGTTATTTGTACGGCAAATACATCAATAAAACTATGGCTTCAGGTAAGCTCTAAGCTGACAGCAGCCAAGCTTGTTGGCTGGCTCAATTTATTTAAGCCTTCTCAGTTTTACGATTGCTCTATGACGTAGTAACACATTATTATTATTATTATTTTTATGGTTATTATTAGATCCATTTAAGGGTTTTTGGAAAGAGCGTACATATTCAGGCTCCATACGAGCAGGGACGTTCCTTTATCTGCTGATCAAATTTGAACGCCTTATCGATGCACGCACATTCCTACATGATTCTGCTCTTAATATGCAGAATTGAACGTGTACATTATTTCTGTGAGAAAGAAAATTATCTCGGGACATTTATGGTACTATAACAATTGCTCATTTTGTTTCTTTTCTTTCGAAAACTTCGGAGGTGAAAATGTTTTTTAAACAAATTTTGTGTGACTGCAATTAATGACCTTCTGTTTCGAAGGAAGAGCATCAACACTGAAAATAAAGCGATAAGAATGACATCTGTTGCCAGACAGACTAAATGTAACAGCACATTTAAACTGTTAAATGTTCTTCCTGTATCAGAATGTATTAAACAGTCGCGTTTGAAGAAATCTTCATTCACCAAGCACACCTCTGTTTAAGTTCTCTTAACGTACCAAGGTTCCTAAAGTTATGAAGACAGTCTCAAAAATTGTGGTTTTTCACCGGGATGTCCCGGCGGAAATGGATTCTTGGAAGGGTATAATAAAACGCTGTCTCCGCGTCAACTCACTTCTCATTCGGGAAGTGATATTAGTTTGAAAAAAAGGGTTACTCGAAAGTCGCAACTAGTTCAGTTAAAAATTTTGAGTCATTTTTTAGCTACAGTAAAGATCATGTGACAAATAATCCACGCATTTACGTTTTACTGCTATTCATTAACGTAGCTTATAGAACTATCAAGTTGTTGTTTTTGGTTTTAATATCTTTCCCTCACGAAGGTAATTATAACAGAATTAACGGGCAGTAGAAGTATCTCCATGCAGAGAAGACTAAAGTTTTTTAACAAGAAATTTAGTCAGGGAAAATGAACAAAGAACTCAAATAATTATTAAAAAATATTATTTAATTCCGCACAATAGTATTAAAGATTATTTTTATACACTAAAAGGCTTCGAAGTCTGTAACTGTTCTTCAGTGTTACTATTGCGGATCAACCATTTTTAAAACGTAAGCAGATTTTCTGCTAGTCATCAGGCATGAATTAATTTCCAGATTCAGTACAACAGCTGTAGGCTGAAAAAAACTGGAGTTAATGCAATGAATAATAATTGGATAATTCAGAAACTAGAGTAACTCAAAAACTGTAGATATGTTTAAATAGATTATATTTAATCACCGTGTTATTGTATAATTAACCCTATCTAATCAATTCCACGTCATCTATATTTCCTTTTACTGACGTTAATTAAGTGTAGTTTTATTGGCTGGAAATACTAATGTCGCACTGAATTTGACTGTCGGGAATAACACCACGTTTTTACGTACGGTGTGTTGGTATGATAGCTGTCAGTTGTTTTGATCACAGCACGTCGAAACTTCACCTACCATTTAAATTATCTATCAGATTTATGATAATTTTACAAAATCAATAATTCACAACGTTATCACAACAACACCGTATTAAACAACACTACGTGTTTACTCAGGTCCTTGATATGTAAATATTCATCTCCTCCCTACAAAAATATGGCAAAATGGGTAAAATATATAACTTAGTATCAAATTTGCTTACGTACGGAGATACTAATTAAGTGAATAAGTAACTAATCATTGTGTGGCCTGATGTCTTTATTGAAATTGATTTGCAGTTACTAAGCTGATCAAGAAATGGAACTCCGTTAGGAGCGTGAAGATTCGTCGCCTTTATTTGAGAATCCCGCCACTAAATTTTACCACACAACATCACAGTCAAAGTTATCCAAAAGTCATCACTCTGTATAACAAAGACTGCCACCAAGCCTTACCACACATTACCACGGTCCAAGATATCCAGCAGCCATCACTCTGATTGGCAAGGCTGCTGCCAAATATTATCATACACTATCACAGTCAAGGTATTTAACAACTAACACTCTGATTGGTAAAGACTGCTACCAAACATTGCCACATTTCGTAACAAAGTCATTCAACAGCCTCACTCTGATGGGTGAGACTGCTGTCAAATATTGCCATACATTGACACAGTCAAGGTTTTTAACAGCCAACAGTCTGACTGGCAAAGGCTGATGCCAAACATTGTCACACATTATAACAGTCAAAGTCATTCAACAACAATCAACCTGATTGGCTAGGTTGCTGCCAAACATTACCGTATATTGTCACAGTCAAAGTATATAACAGCCAACAATCTGAGCGGCAAAGACTGCTCCTAAAAATTATCACATATTAATACAGTCGGATTCATCAAAAAGCGATCCTCACATTAGCACCACAGATGGCTATTACAGGAGTGTTTGACCCTTCTGCTACTAAGTTTACTGCGCGGTTGCGCTGTCTAGAAACGCCAATGTGTTTGCAGCTCCTTGTGTTGTCAGTAATCCACTTGTGTGTCTATTTGCTAAAATATCTAATCGACCGTCCGTTCTATATACCTGTATTAAGTATGATCCAGAGTTTAACAGATATTACGAAGTTACGTTACGTTTAATAATAAAGTGAACACGCTGGAGTCTATCATGTAAATTGCAGCTTGCCTTCACAGTCGCACAAGTTCGTATTTGCATGAGGCTCACACACATCCTAAGATTTACTTCGGGCCGTCTTCTGTGGTTGGAAATTCAAATGATCCATACACTGTGCAACAATCTGTACCATACCCCAGCCATGTGCAGAACTTGCACTAACAATCTGAGGATTCTGTAGAAAATCGAGCAAATGTACAGTGTGTGTGCCAAGTCCGATTTCCCTTTATGTAGAACATATTGTCTTCAACATTATACGATTCCATTCCTTTTGAAAGCACTCCCAAGTTATGACTAAAAACTTTTGAAGTGTGTATTTTTCTTTCCTTTAAAATAAAAGCTCATACCGGAAGACACGTTATAGGAAACAAAAAAAATAATAAATAATATCATACATAGAAAAATACAGGTCAGTTCAGCGACTTTGTAAGCACTCTGTACAGTAGGACGTATAGCAAACTACGTAGCAGTAATGACTTTGGTGCAGAAAGGAAAAAGATACACACAACATTCACTTAAGTGCAGTTCGTACCTCAGGCTGCCGAATTCCTAACTAGATTCGCGTGCCTTCCGGAAGATGTCTATGCTTGCTTCCAGTATTAATAATCATGCAACCATAGCAGTGAATTCCATAGAATATTTGTAGCTGAAATAACTTTGATAAACAATATAACAATCAGTCGGTCAAACAATGCAAGGTACTGAAATGACTTCTGAAGTCCCTGGATCGAGCCAAAGCAGTGGGACTTTCACTCTGTTATCGGAAGACGAAGGATCCTAAAACTCTGTAAGAATATGGAAAGTGGTTTTTATGTTGGAATAGCGTCAACATTTGATATTTTCTGAACTTATCAGGAATTTTGTTTCAATGAATACGAAATTATTGACAGAAAACAGGGTGCTTTGAATAAAAATCAGAGACTGTGCCACTCAGTTCGATATTGCGCATTGTGCAAATCATTCTTAACCAGATGAGCCACACATGCTTCGCTGCTAGCATGGAGGTTTATCCCATAACAAATACCCCAGGGTGTGTGGGTGGCGTGCTATGCCGTGCGCAGGAACGATGGACAGCCGTGTCTCTGACAGCACTGCGCCCCGCGGTCATGTGGTTGAAATGGGTTAATGAGATTTTTCATAATTACTGTTTGTTTAATATGAATTGTTATCATCCATACTCACTATACTACCGTGAGTATAAACGAAATTGCAATCCATAGCCACATATCTGGAGCCAAGGGCTAGTATAAGCTGGATTGCATTTCACAGTGTGCTGTACAAAGAATATTGCAATGTAAAATACGTTATAAAGTTATATTGCTGAATTCTGAACAAATGTAGAATATATTAGACACAAATATCATATGATTCAGATCTGTATTTCGTGTTGTGTTTACGTATTTTTTACTTTTTTGCGTCTTCTTTTATTTAACAACCCTTTCTCAGCTGCACATGTCTAATTATATCGATGCAGAATTTTATGACATGTGACATGCTGCAGAGAATGTGATAAATGAGGATGAGGGTCTATTTTACGGATAGCCTCCAGGATTCAGTGCTTTAGAGAAGAGGGAAATAAAGAAGCAGTGAACCGGCTTCTATTCTGAGCGTCATACCGCGGGACCTCTTACGCAGGAAGCAAGTTTACCGTGCTCTAAGTACAATCATTTTAAAGCTGTCAATTCCGACCATTTTTATATCGGAGTACACTAATTTACTTACCAAATAAATGCACATTCTTAAT
>Ga0123353_10015072_pt1 | contig 11199 bp, 9 predicted proteins | sample TergutLab28metaG_3_FD_92763 | JGI IMG/M metagenome (GOLD analysis project Ga0123353, IMG submission 92763) | Labiotermes labralis P3 segment gut microbial communities from Petit-Saut dam, French Guiana - Lab288 P3 | ecosystem: Host-associated > Arthropoda: Insects > Digestive system > Gut ... | reverse complement strand
CTAAAAGACCACAAACTGCAGCCAATTATGGCTATCCCGTCCGATGCGCTTATTTTTGACAACAACCGGTATTTTGTGGTAGTAAAAGAAACATCGGAAAATTTTGCAATTCGGGAAGTTATTTTTCAAGGGCATAATAATCAAACCTCGTATATCTCCTTAGGATTATTGGAGGGAGAAAATGTGGTGGTAAAAAATCAGCTACTTATTTATTCAGAGTTAAAGGAAAAATAATGATTAATGATTAATGATTAATGATAAAAGATATAATGAATATTGACACTGCACTCTCGGGGAGAGCATACCTATCTAAGCAGTACGCTCAGCGTACTGTACAAAACAAAACACGCAGACCTCTTGCCTGCGTAGCTGGCACACCACACAAGCATTGCCACACCTTTTGGTTTGCCCCGCAAACGGGGCATTGGCATTGGGGCGCATCTTTGTGCAGTAGCCTTAGGCTACTGCCTATTTGTGTACGCTCTCTACGAGAGCATAAACCCCACACAATTATTAATTAATCACTAACCATTAACCACTAATCACTTAAAAAAAAACATGCAAAAATTCGTAAAAAACATTATCGCTTTTTCACTTAAGAATCATATTTTTATTCTTTTTCTAACTGTTATTCTGCTTATTGCAGGTATAGCATCTTATTTCAACACCCCCATAGAAGCCTATCCCGATGTGACCAACACGCGGGTGCGCATCATTACGCAATGGTCGGGAAGAAGCGCCGAAGAGGTAGAAAAATTTGTAACACTTCCTATTATGCGGGTAATGAATACCATTCCGCACAAAACAGATGTGCGCTCCACTTCTCTGTTTGGATTATCGGTAATAACCGTTATTTTTGAAGATGGAGTTGATGACTTCTTTGCTCAACAATATGCATCCAACCGTATGCAAGACTTGCACCTGCCCGATGGTGCAGAACCCTCCATTGAGCCGCCATCGGGAGCAACGGGAGAGATTTATCGCTACGTTTTAAAAAGTTATCTACCTGTTCGTGAGTCTTCTGCAATCAACGAATGGGTAGTAAAGCGGGAATTATTATCGGTTCCGGGGGTAGCAGACATCGTTACTTTTGGCGGAGAAGAAAAGATATACGAAATAAAAGTGAATCCCATCGAACTCTTTAATTACGATTTATCTCCTTTGGAAGTTTATGAAGCAGTAGCAAACAGCAATATTAACGTGGGAGGAGATGTGATTCAAAAAGGAAGTCAGGCTTTTGTAGTAAGAGGGTTAGGACTACTTGAAAGCATAGAAGATATTGAAAACATATTGATTGATGTGCGGGGCAGCACGCCCATTCGGGTAAAAGAGGTAGCCACTGTTTCCATCTCCTCAAAACCGCGTTTCGGGCAGGTAGGTTTGAACGATGATGACGATGTAGTGCAGGGGATTGTGGTGATGCTAAGAGGGCAGAACCCCAGCGAGGTTATTGCACGTCTTAAAGAGAAAGTGGCAGAACTCAACGACCGGATACTCCCCGAAAATGTGAAGATAGAGCCTTTTATGGACAGAACGAAACTTGTGAACATCACCATTCAAACTGTACTGAAAAATATGTTGATAGGTATTTTATTGGTTTCTTTTGTGGTTTTTCTATTTCTTTACAATTGGAGGGTGTCGCTTATTGTGGCTTCGGTAATTCCGCTGGCGTTCCTTTTTGCGATTATTATGCTTCGCATTCAAGGGCTGCCCGCCAATCTTATCTCGATGGGCGCATTGGATTTCGGACTGCTGTTAGAGGGAACTTTGGTTATTGCAGAGGTTGTTTTTGTAGCACTGCTTCAAAAGTCGGAAATGCTGGGCGACAAATTCAAATATTACTCTAAAAGCGGGCTTATCAAAAATAGCGCAGGCTCGGTGGGTTCCTATATTTTCTTTGCGCAATTGACTTCCATTGTGGCACTTATACCCATCTTTGCATTTCAAAAAGTGGAAGGAAAAATGTTCTCTCCACTCGCCTTTACGTTGGGATATGCGCTGCTTGGGTCATTAATTCTGTCTTTAACCTACGTGCCGGTAATGTGCAAACTCATGCTTACCAAAAAGCCGCTCAAAGATAAAAGCAATCTTATTACAAGGGCATTAACAAATTGGATGTCATCATTATTTAACCTCTCTTGCCGCTACCGTCTCACTACGATAATCGTTTTTTTGGTGGTGTTTGTGGGTTGTATTTTGCGATTTATGTTTTGGGGAACAGAGTTTATTCCGAGTATGAACGAGGGGGCGGTTTATATTCGCGCCACTTTGCCGAACAGTATAAATCTTGATGAAAGTGTGCATATTACCAAAGAGATGAAAGCGAAACTCCAAAAATTTGATGAGGTTGACTTTATTCTTACTCAGACCGGGCGTCCCAACGATGGAACAGACCCGACAGGATTTTTCAATATAGAGTTTCATGCGGAATTAAAACCCAAAAAAGAGTGGAAACGTAAAATCTCAAAAAACGGACTAATCGCCCAGATACAAGATTCACTATCCATCTATCCGGGTATCATTCTCGCCTTTTCGCAGCCTATTCAAGATAATGTGGAAGAATATGTTGCGGGGGTAAAGAGTGCGTTGGTAATTAAAGTTTTCGGCAACAACCTTCACGAATTGGAAGAAACCGCCGACAAGATAGCCGGTGCTATTAAAAAAGTTCGTGGCATTGAAGATGTTAATGTTTTCCGCTCGATAGGTTTGCCCGAATTGCAGATAAGACCACAGGAGGTAAAAATGGCTAAGTATGCGGTTTCTATGGCAGATGCACAAGCGGTTATCGAGATGGCTATTGGTGGCAAGGCAGCAACCACTTTCTATGAAGATGAGCGCACTTTCGATGTCATGCTGCGTTTTGAACAACAGTTTCGCAGCGATGAACAAAAAATTGGCGATATGCTGATTCCTACCATGGACGGCAAGCAGGTTCCGCTCAAAGAGATTGCAGATATTGAGTTTGTTACAGGCCCCGCGTTTATCTATCGCGAAGGGAGCAGCCGGTATGTGGGCGTAGGGTTCAGTGTTCGCGACAGGGATTTGGGCTCTGCTATTGCCGAGGCACAGGCACTGGTAAGGGCGAGATTAATCTCCCCCTTACAACACGGCACCAAAATAGAATGGGCAGGCGAGTTTGAAAGCCAGCAAAGGGCAACCCAACGCCTCTCAATCGTTTTGCCGGTGGTATTGTTGCTGTTGTTATTTCTGTTTTATATGAATTTCGGTACGGTAAAAGACACCCTTATTGCAGCAAGCGCATTCCCTTATGCTTTTATCGGCGGATTTATCTCATTGTGGATATCGGGCATTCCGTTTGGCATTTCGGCAGGTATAGGTTTTGTTATTCTTTTTGGAATTATTGCAACAAACTCTATTCTACTCACTTCTACCATGAAAACACTGCTACAGCAAAACCGAAATGTAGAATTTGCCATCAACGAAGCGGTGCGTATCCGTTTGCGCGCCTTGCTGATGATTACGCTGATGGGCTCAGTGGGTTTACTTCCCGCAGCAATCTCAACAGGAATGGGCTCGGAGATACAAAAACCGTTAGCCATTATGATAGTAGGTGGAATTTTAATATGCCTCGTGCTTTCGCTGACGGTGCTGCCGCAAGTGTTCTATTTTGCGTATAAAGGGAATAGAAACTAAGGCATGAAACTCTATATTGTGTTAAGCTGAAAAATTATATACAAGCCTCAATACAACATCCCAAACCCCCACAACGGAATCCTATTACCAAATCCATATTCCAAATTATCTAATGCAAGATAACCATTCTTAAATCCAATTATTTGCTCATGTCCTTTACTTTGCCCGCCCACTTCAAATACATATTTGTTATTCACGGTAAAATCTGCCTTATTTGCAGATGTTACGTTGCCAATAGCCCTTAACTGATTGAAAAAGAATGTTTCCCGCAAATTTCCAATGTCGGGCTTTTCCGTTTCTAAAGCGTATGCTAAATTTGTATTATTAAGATAGACTTTTTCGGGTTTTGCCAAAGTTCTTAATCCGCTAACATCTTGTTGCAATAAACACAATAATTGGGCTTTTTCCAAAAATGTTAAGTAATTGAGCAAACTTTTTCTGCTAACTTCAAGCAAAGATGCTAATTCTTTAATATTGGGTGAGAAAGGAACTCGTTGAGCAATAATAAGCAACAGTTGCTTTATTTTTTTTATTGTATGTATTTCAATATTTTCAACAGCCGGTAAGTCCGTATCTAAAACTACATTGATGGTACGTAGCAGTTTTTCTAAATACAGTTCAGTGTCTTCTTTGTAATAAGGGTAATAACCATGCTTTAAATATTTCTGAAATAATGGTATGGGCTTTACCTTTTCATTAACCTGAGCGGTTAAGGATATATGATTATGTAATAAATCTTCTAAAGTTATTGCCAAAAATTCAATCCCTTTTTCAAACAATAAAAATTCTCTAAAAGACAACCCATGCAAAGTGTAATGTATGGCTCGTCTGCTTAAATCCGCATTACCTTTGTATATTTCTAACATTGAAGAACCGGTAAAAACTACTTGTAGGTCGGGAAAAGAATCATAAATATTTTTTATCTCTTGCGACCAATTTTCATATTTATGCACTTCATCAATAAACAAAAATTTACCTCCCATTTTTTCAAAATTGCTCGCTAAATCGAAAAGGCGATTTCCCAGAAACCAGATATGATCTAAACTGACATACAAAACATCTTTCGGTTCCTTGCCAAAATTCTTTTTAATATATTGCAATATCAGGGTTGTTTTACCGGTACCTCTTGCACCGGTAATGGCTATCAACCTGTTTTGCCATCTTATTTTTGGATAGAGATAGCGTATAAAAGTAGTATCTGTTCTGGCTAATAGCTGATAGAATGCTTTGTATAAGTTTTCCATATTGTTATATATTTAACGCGGCAAAGATATAATGTTTTTCCTAAGTAACAAAAAACTTACAAAAGTGTTTTTTTAAGGTAACACTATTGTGCATATATAACTCTATATCGCTATCTAATTTTGAGTTTGAAAAATTAGACTGTACAATGTTATTTTTTTCAGCAAAAATTCTATCTTCGCCGCCTTGAAAATTTATTCATACTATGAAAAAAATATCTTTTATTCTGCTGATAGCCTGCACTTTAATTTTTTCAGGCTGCTCAAACAAATCTCGCATCCCTGCTGATGAAGCTGCGCCTGTGTATTTCACTTCCGATATTTCTCCCGAAGGAGTAATGAAAATCTTTGAATATGTGAAAGATCACATAAAAGGTGAAAATATTGGCATTAAAGTGCATTTTGGAGAAGACGGAAACGAATATTTTGTGCCCGCTGCTATGGTAGAGCCACTCTGTGAAGCATTGAATGCCACGTTAGTAGAAACCAATGTGGCTTATGGAGGGCGTCGTGCAAAAACAGAAACTCATATTGAGTTAGCAAGAGACCACGGCTTTATTTTTGCACCGATTGACATTTTAGATGAAAACGGTACATTAGAGGTTCCTGTTACCGGCGGAAAACACTTTCAAACTGCCTTACTCGGAAAAAATCTTGAAAACTATTCAACAATCGTTTATTTCACCCATTTTAAAGGACATGGCGGCTCAGGTTTCGGAGGATGTATTAAAAATGCTTCTATGGGTATGGCAACTCCGAAAGGGAAACGGCTTATGCACAAAAATGACTTTCCGCAAACCGTACCAAAAAACTGTAACGACTGCGGACTTTGCGTAAGAGATTGCCCTGAAAATGCCATTACATTAGAGCCACTTGCCATCAATTTGAATGATTGCAGCGGTTGCGGTATGTGCATCACTGCTTGCCCAAGAAAAGGGATAGTGCGTCCGGCAGATGAGGAGAAAACTAAAATATTCCTCGAAAAATTGGTGGAATATGCTAAACCCGCCGTTGAATTGGTTAATTCCGTGTATTTCAACATAATCATGACTGTTTCGCCAAGCTGCGACTGCGCTTCTAAACCCAAAGATCCGTTTATCAGCGATATCGGCATTTTAGTATCCACAGATATTGTTGCCATTGAAGCAGCTGCCCACGATTTAGTGGATAAAGCGCACCAATGCGACGATGCGTTCCTGAATATTAATTCGGTAAGCGGAAAACATCAAATTGATTACGCAGAACAGCTGGGAATGGGAACTAAAAAATACAAACTCATTGATATTGACAAACATAATGTCAAAAAATAAAACAACAAATAACATTACTATAAAGAATAGGAAAGCGGAGTTTGAGTATTTTTTACTTACCAAATTCACCGCGGGGTTAGTACTTACCGGCACCGAAATAAAATCAATCCGTTCCGGAAAAGCCAACATCCAAGATGCCTATTGCTCTTTTGAAAACGGAGAATTGTGGGTACACAATATGCACGTAAGCGAGTATTCTCACGGTAGTTACAACAACCATGAAGCCAAACGGGATAGAAAACTGTTGCTAAACAAACGCGAAATAAAAAAACTGCTCACTAAATTGAATGAAAGAGGGTTTACCATTATCCCTACATTACTCTATATTAACGAAAACGGCTACGCCAAATTAGATGTCGCGCTTGCCCGAGGAAAGAAAAAATACGACAAACGCGAAAGCATTAAAGAAAAAGATAACAGATTGCACTATGATTAACCACCTACTAACCCTTCTCCCTGAAATACTAATCATCATTGTCGGAACAATAGCTTTGTTTCAAATCCTGTATTACGTGTTGCTTTTTTTTAAGTTTTCATTTCACAAACAAAAAAACATAGAACATACAGAAAGACAGCCTGTATCTATTGTTATTGTTGCGAAAAACGATGCCCATTTGCTTATTAAAACACTCCCCAAATATTTGCAACAAGATTACCCTCAATTTGAAGTGGTTGTAGTAAACGATAATTCCGATGATGAAACCTCGCAGTTGATTAAGGATTTTCAGAATCACTTCAGCAATCTGAAATTGGTAAATTTAGAATCTTCGGTAACCAATATAAAAGGTAAGAAATTTCCACTTGCGCTGGGTATCAAAGCCGCTTCATACGAGCATGTTTTGTTAACCGATGCCAATTGTTTGCCCGCTTCAAACCAATGGATACAACTCATTGCTAAACATTTTAGCGATACTGTTAAAATTGTTTTAGGATTTAATAGTGTAAGAAAAAAAATCGGGCTTTTAAATGCTTTTATCCGTTTCGACAAATTGCATCAGGCAATTCAATATTTTTCCTATTGTTTGGCAAAAATTCCTTTGATGGGAGTTGGGCAAAATTTAGCCTATACTAAAACTATTTTCTTTAACAACAAAGGATTTGCTTCACAAAATCACTTACATTTTGGAGATGATGACCTGTTTATCAATCAGGTGGCAACTTCCAAAAACTGCGCTATTGAATACGCTAAAGATGCCCATACTATTTCGTCTCATCGCTCCGATTTCCGCAGTTGGTTTTTACTGAAGAGTTTCAGAATTAAAACACGAAAACTTTACACAAAAGGAGTACGTTTTCTATTGAATTTTTACCATTTTTTAATGACATTCTCTTACCTTGCGCTTGGATTTGCTATCTATTTTACCTTGCACCATATTGGTTATATGCTCATAGTAGCTGGCATTTTAGCGCTGAAATATATCTTTCAATATATAAGTTTTGGATTTGCTGCGGCGAAACTCAACGAAAAGAGACTAATCCCACACATCCTGTTCTTCGATATTCTCTTTTCAATACTGAACCCTGTGGTGTATGTGGTTTCTAAATTTAGGAAATAGGGAAAATATGAAACACTTTCTCCCCATCACAAAAAAAGAACTCGACTATCTAAAGTGGGATTATGTAGATGTAATTCTCATTACTGGAGACGCTTATGTTGATCATCCCTCATTTGGCGTGGCGGTGATAGGAAGACTCTTGCAACGTGAAGGGCTGCGCGTAGCCATACTGCCACAACCCAACTGGCAGGACGACATGCGCGATTTTAAAAAGCTCGGAACACCACGCTATTTCTTCGGAATTACAGCCGGAAATATGGATTCTATGGTGAATCACTACACCGCCTACAACCGATTGCGCAGCGACGATGCCTACACCGCCGGAAATCAAGCCGGCTTTCGCCCCGACTATGCTACCGTAGTCTATTCTAAAATCGTAAAAGAGCTATTTCCAAATACTCCGGTAATTATTGGCGGCGTGGAAGCCTCCATGCGCCGTTTCTCTCATTATGACTTTTGGAGCGAGAGTTTCAAACCTTCAATTTTGTTAGAAAGTAACGCCGATTTCTTAGTATATGGCATGGCTGAAAAACCAATGCAGAAAATTGCACAGTTGATTAAAAACAATCAATTTAACAATGAAAATCTACAAAAAATCCCACAAATTGCATATATCTCTGAAAACTATCAACCCAATCCTAATCAAGAGTTAGTATTACTTCCTTTTGAAAAAGAGTTGGAAAACAAAAAAAACTATGCTAAAAATTTCTGCGCATTTGAACGAGAATCAAACAAAAAAGCACAGCGTACAATTATTCAGAATTATGGAGATATGGTTTTAGTGCAAAATCCGCCCTACCCTACCCTATCTTCTGACGAATTAGATAATTTTGCACTTTTTGATGAGATGATGTACGCGCCACACCCCAAATATTTGAAAAGAGGAACTATTCCTGCATGGGAAATGATTAAAAACTCTATCACCATTCATCGTGGTTGTTTTGGCGGGTGCTCGTTTTGCGCTATATCCGCACATCAGGGAAAGCATATAGCCTCCCGAAGCGAAGCCTCTATTTTAAAAGAGGTGCGTCATTTAACCGAACAACCTTACTTTAAAGGACATATCAGCGATTTGGGTGGTCCTTCCGCCAATATGTATCAAATGAAAGGAGAAAGCGAAAAATATTGCACCGACTGCCACCGCTACTCCTGCATTTTCCCATCCATTTGCAAAAACCTGAATCGCAATCACAAACCGCTACTAAGGGTGTATCAGGCGGTTGTGCAAGTAAAAGGCGTAAAGCAAGTTAGTATTGGAAGTGGGATTCGGTATGATATGTTGCTTACCGATGATGGAAAGTTAGACAATAAATATGGATTAACTGCTTATTTTGAAGAAGTTGTTAAGCATCACGTGTCCGGTCGCTTGAAAGTGGCACCAGAGCACACAGTGCCTCACGTTTTGCAAACCATGCGAAAACCAAATTTTGACACTTTTTTGCAATTTTACGACAAATTTCTGCAATTGAGCAAAAAAAATAACAAAAACCAACAATTAGTTCCCTATTTTATCTCGGGACACCCCAACTGCACCATTTTAGACATGAAGCAACTAAATAAAGATATTACCAAAAAACGTTTGATTACAGAGCAGGCGCAAGGATTTACCCCAACCCCGATGACCTACTCTACTGCCATCTACTACCTTGAATTTGACCCTTATACCGGAAAAACGATTTATAGTGCCAAGAACTTTAAGGATAAAAAGGAACAGAGTAGATTTTGCAATACCGAGGCAAAGCGGGGAAACGACTCATAAATTGTATATAGAGATTGTTTTCAAAAATAAATTGCGCACTCTTCCGTTAATAACGATAAAACTTTAACAATAAAAATTATGAAGCGCATAATTATTTTCTTTTTTTCAGTTCTCTTACTTGTCATTTTGGTAAATTCATGCTATACCACCCACAAATGCCCTGCGTATGGATATTACTCAGAGGCTATTGAGCAAGCCCCGAACACACCGCTAACCACTAATTAATTGCTATGATAAAATACGCCGACATTATCGCTGCCCAGCAAGGGATGCGCGATATTATTAAAAGCACCACATTGATGCCTACGAAAACATTTTCGAAATTAGCAGGCACTAATATCTTAATGAAGTTGGAGAATTTGCAAACCACCGGTTCATTTAAAGTGCGCGGTGCTTTTAACAAAATTTCACATTTAACTACAGAAGAGAAGCGATTTCCTGTAGTAGCTGCTTCGGCAGGAAACCATGCTCAGGGTGTAGCCTTTTCAGCCACTAAGTTGGGGCTGAAAAGCACTATTTTTATGCCTGCATTTACTCCGCCTACAAAAGTAAACGCTACCCGCGCATACGGAGCCGATGTAATCTTGGCGGGCGATTCATTTGACGATGCTTTTGAAGCTTCGCAAGAATATTGCAAAACCCACAATGCTACTTACATTCATCCATTCAATGACCCTAAAATCATTGCAGGTCAAGGCGTGGTAGGGCTTGAAATTTTCCATCAGTGCCCGGATGTGGATACCGTGATTGTTCCTATAGGAGGCGGTGGATTGATTAGCGGAGTTGCCATTGCTATGAAGGAAATGAATCCATCTATCAAACTTATTGGCGTGGAAGCTGAAAATACCGCCTCTATGTTAGCTTCGCACGAAAAAGGAGAAATAATTACCCTCCCCTCTGCCCTTTCTATTGCCGATGGAATTGCTGTTAGACGACCGGGAGATGTAACTTTTAAAATTATAGAACAATATGTAGATGAATTGATTACAGTAAGTGATACTGAAATTTCACATGCCGCCTATTTGATGCTTCAGCGCGGAAAATTGCTCGTGGAACCTTCAGGAGCTGCTGCACTCGCAGCTGCCATTACCCGAAAATCAAAATATATGGGGAAAACTGTTGTGCCTGTGATTACCGGCGGAAATATTAATATGAGCCTCCTTCAACAAATCATTGACCAAGGAATGTACTTAGAAGGATTGCGTACTACCATACAAGTCATTGTTTCTGATCAAGCCGGTGAATTGCAAAAACTATTGTCAATCTTCGACAAATTGAAAGCAAATATTCAGGATATAGTTCACGAAAGGTCAATTACTTCTGTCCCTGTTGGACATGTTATGATATTAATTACTGTTAATTTACAACAGAAAAAACAGTTAGATACCATTAAGGAAGAACTAGAAAAAAGAGGATTGACTTGTAAAATAATGCATTAGTCATTAAAAATATGGCAACAACATTTTTTTTGTAAATATGATCTTTGGCAAAAGGACGTATTAATGAATTAAAATAAAAACAACAGGGTAAAATAATGCAAAACAAAATACGCATTAAAAAAAAGATAGACAAAAATGTTAAAAGGGGAAATAAACATGTTACAGAAAATAAATGTATGAAACGACACTCAAAAGTCTAAAAAACAAAAGCGGCTGCCCAAATTTTTGAGCTGCCGCTTT
>Ga0123353_10015071_pt1 | contig 11200 bp, 6 predicted proteins | sample TergutLab28metaG_3_FD_92763 | JGI IMG/M metagenome (GOLD analysis project Ga0123353, IMG submission 92763) | Labiotermes labralis P3 segment gut microbial communities from Petit-Saut dam, French Guiana - Lab288 P3 | ecosystem: Host-associated > Arthropoda: Insects > Digestive system > Gut ... | reverse complement strand
TACCTACCTACCTACCTACCTACCTAATGGAGCAGAGTCCTTCTTGAGAAGCTAATAGTTTCTTAGGTAGTTTCAAAATTCTCAGTATTTTATGAAACCCGAAGGTTCATCACCGAGTTTCCGCCAACTGTCCTTCTCCTGAGCCAGATCAATCCAGTCCGTGTCTTCCCAACCGATTTATTTAAGATCCATTTTAGTACTGTTCTTCTATCTATGCCTGCATCTTCCAGACGGTGTCCCTCGTTAAAGCATTCTCACCAAAACCCTCTATGCACCTTTCCTTTTTAATTTTATCGCCCGGTGTATCAGCTTTCTTGCTCTCAAAAATCTTGCCTCCCCTTCAGTAGGTATTTCTTTCCCACTTTGACATTCGTCTTACTCGTCACTCCGTTTTCTCTCTCTACAAACGTAAAGGCACAGTTGTTCATAAACATTCCATTATGGAATACAGGGGGAGGAGAGGTAAGGCTCCATTCATTCTTAACCTCGGAATTCGATTTCGGTGAGTGGCCAGCCTCACGTCTCGGTCACGTTACTCCCGGCAACCACTACATAGTAGTATGAGGGCCCTCAGGGCTGGTCTACACATTTTGGGGAAGATAAAATTCCCCTACGCCTGCAGCGACACTAACGTCGTATCGTCCAGCCCACAGAGGAGCGCCGCTCTCCGGGTTGCACTGGTGGCCCTGTCAAGGTCTGCCTTCCCTCTAGCCTGACGATTTACATTCTTCGGACAATACGCACGAAAACGGCGTCTGTCTAAAGTTTCTATAGCAACGGCCTACTAATGGTGGTTATGTTAGCTTATGCGCAACTTCCATAGAACTGAGCGGCTGAGGAACTTCACAGAAATGAACGTGAACAGTTTGTGGTGGTGATTTTTGGAATTAACGTGATTTCGGTTATTGCTGGATCACCAGCGGGTGGAAAGGAGGCTTCTCGACAATGGAAACGGACGTGCGAATAAACATTTATGCTTGTTACATGGTGTTGTTATTGATGTATGTTGTTCCATATTCACTTATGTAACTCCCCTACAAATCACTTAACATTTCACGACATACTAACCCCCGTCTGATACCGCGTGCTGAGGTCACTTACCTTTCTCATGAGATGACTGGTGTACTTCGCACATATCAGAGTCTGTGATTAATGTAGATATATTACCTGTTCACATATTCACCACATCGGTTGGCGAACAATGAATTTAACGACGCTTCATCGCTACACAAACTGTTTTTCAGTCAAATGATTTAAGACAATATCCACTGCCAATGAAAAAACTAAAGTATGATGTACACCCCTCGTGTTGTATTTTAGGGTAAAGCAGGGTATTTCTTTACTCCATAGAGCAATGTTTCCTTTACCTAAGTACATTATTACTTATACTACAATACACAGGCGACGCAACGTCCAGAAATAAACCTAACGTTTGTATTAGCTAACGCACAATTATTATATAGCAGGTTAGTTACTGTTAGAAGGCATGTTACATAACTGATACGTCAGTCCTTATAGTTAAATGATACATAAACAGTGAATACCTGTATTTATATGGAAGACCTGAAGAAGGCTTTGAACAACACGTCGAAACACGTCGTCTTATATTTTTAATATAATTAATACAAGGTTTTATCAACAAAATACTGGTTGAATGAGAGTATCGCCCACACCGGGACAGCTAATATATATATATATATCACACCGGACGGACAGACAGACAAAGACCACGACAAAAACTTCAGGACAACTTGTCCTATTCACGAGACTCGAAGCGCGAACCCCTCGCGTACAAATCAGAATGACCAATACCAATCGGAATGTTAGAAAGTCTGGGCATTACAGTGTTCCAGTCGTTATGACGATGTTCGCCACGTAGCCAACCCCCCCTCCCCCCCCCCGCCGCCTCAAACGAATCACTTTAACGAAAAACATCTAATATATAAAAAAACCTAGATAAACGCTTTTAACAGCGGCAGTTAATTATGCAGATGTACCTTCTGTACAAATTGGAGGAGCTGTAGGCGCTGTTTGACAACCGGCTATGAGACGCCTGCCCGTTCTCCGTACTTTTGCCATTGTTACATCATTTTCAATTACTGTGCTGTCATTGTTCGTGGTGGAAAGCTAAAGTGCAATTCAAGTTGTGCTTGTAAATAAGCCCCGAACCCCCTTTGCAAACTTCTGTTGTGTCCGTTGAATGAAGCGTTCCGGTTAACTTAATTGATTGCAATCAAGTTAATGGAACACTCGCACACGCACATACACATATTTTCACACAAGGAATCGAAAGCCTTTGTTCTGCAGATCTGTATTTTGAAATGTACATAAACCACGTCATTACAGTAATGAATCATACATTACTTCAACTCCGAACAGACGCGTAAATAAAATGTCAATTAATTACTTAACTATACAACACCGTGCAATCTTTACGGTTTTAAAGAAAAAAACGTATTGTACTTTATATAAGGAATCAGTCTGTACCGCGCTGTAAACACTTTCCACCACGGTTCAAAAAACCAGTAATTTCATTTTGTATAGGGAAATAATTGCTGTTTGTTCTGAGATCCACACAAAACACACAAACACACTGTGTGGGCAGAACGTGGATGTGTTGAATGTTAAACCTGGTGGTACATATAGTGACCACTGGGCTTTAAAGGGTTAAATGGTATCGAATTTTTGCTCACAGAATTTAAACTGCAGCACTTTTGACAGGCTGCAGTGAACAAATGAAAACGAAATGGACTGCAAGTTACAATAACATTGATATTAACGTAAATGTTTGAAGTGCCGCTATTACCAGACGAGACGTAAGCCTAATGTGTACTCGACAGTAGCCTTCAGATTCGTACACGCGGTCAGCGAATTATTCTGCATAACAGAAACGCGTCTGTGGAAATGGGACGAGCAACCATACACTTAAGTAGACTTGTGACGAAGGACATGAAATTCGCTAAAGTTCTATGATAATCGTTACAGTAATTGCAACTGAACTGTGTCAGATGCGGTTCTTTGTGTTAACAATGTACATCGTGCAGCCAGCTGATTGATGACAAGAGCGTCTTCGTGATGCCAGTAGTCATAACAAACACTCCTCGTGTTTTAGCAGTAACAAATTTGCATACTGCTATCGGTCAGTATATATGTATAATAATATTATTATTAGTTACCGCATTAGTTCACAGCTAGAGAAGTGGCTTGGATAAGACCCCCGCAGACGCTGCGGTGTGGGGGTCTTTTTGGGTCAGCGGGCCCTCCAAACGCACGGAATACTAAAACTTGTTGTGGGTTCTGTCTGAATGGACTCCATTATTCTGACGTAAGACAGTGACAGGGTCCATGTCGCGAGGTCTGGGTAATCAAGGCTCCTGAATTATTGGCATTCGTTGGCAATTTCACCCGAGACTGGTTCCAAATTTTCAAAATGTATATTTCCAAAAATCTCCTTCTGGCTTTCAGCTGGCAGCTCCATGCGACATATTCTCCGTGTACGACAGCAGCTTTACGCAGAAAACAAACTACTTTTTTCAGCTGGTCTACAAATTTTCATCCCTTACTTCTGTGCATGTCCTACCTCGTGTACAAACGACCCCAGCCGCAGATATTACCCCCTTCAAGCACCTTCTGATGCACTGAATAGCTTTCGTAATACTGCGCGCCTGTGCACAGCGATTCTGCATGTGCAGCGGGAGGTCTATACTGCAGGCTGAATCAGCCAGTGCAAACAAGACGTGACAGTGCATGGATTAAAATGACAATGAAAATAATGCAAATGTAATCAGGGCTGTGAAATTGTATTACGTAACTCAGTTAAGCAATTAGAGCCCACTGTGGATCACAGAGATCGCTGCAACAACCCCAGATGCATAGATCGAAATACTGGGCCGGTCATTCTTTTCTTGACCACGTGCCTGTCCATCAGGATACGTGTTTGTATCCAGTGAGTTACTGCTTACAGGATTACCAATGGGTCAAATGATGATGTTTGGTATGCGAATTGGATAAAACCGGCATAAATCGGATACAAAGTTTTATATTTAAACACCGATAATTAACCGCATAACACAACATTTACTTCGGGGATTCCAGGCCTCTGCCGACGTTTCGGCACTCCGTTCCAAAAAGTCGGTAACTACCAATCAATGCTGCGTAACATCTCAGAAGAGCGAAGACGTCACAACAAATATTTATTAAAATCCACTCTCAAGTGCACGTTTGGGCTATGTTCAGCCATCCTTGGACCGCGAACCACTACATGAGAAAAGGTAAAACTGTATTGTACAAGACTGCTTTGTCCTAACTCCTGTACAGTTGAATAAAGAGAGACCAACTTCATGTCACTTGCTTTTTTACTTCATTATTTAATGCTCAACATGTTTCGGATGTTAATACATCCATCCTCAGGAGCTTGCGACTTATTTGTTGAGTTATTTCATGGGTTGTATTGCTCTGGTTCGATGTGTGTTGGTGTGGTATCGTTATGCAGGCTGAAGCCTGCATAACGATACCACACCACCCCAGCCAAACCACACCGTAACACCAACACACATGGAACGGAGTGCCGAAACGTGAAATAATAAATCAAGTGACATCAAGTTGGTCTCTATTTATTCAACTATCAAGACGATGCACGGCCCAATAAACATCAGATGCCTGTACAGTGTTTCGGATATTAAGCATATCCTACACGTAGAAGCGTCGGAAAATTGCTGCGTCGAACTTACTGAACCTACGCCAATGAGATCTGACACTGGACCGTAAACTGAACCTCGTCAGATGAATTGGATTCATTTAAGTCCAAATATTCCACACCTCATAAAGCTTACAGTAAACTTTTCACATTTTTTCTAGAGTCGATCGTCGTACAAAAACACAATCAGTACGTAACACACACATTGCTCAGATTTGCCTTATTTTTAATAAACGTTTTCGTCTATGGAATATACAGGGTGACGCAGTAAAGGTATCTCGCACCCGCGTAGTCTGTTCTTGACGTGAGTGTGAATTTAAAGGTGGCGCATGCGCGTGTCATTATAATAACAATACGTAGCACATTTGGCAAACTGTATGTAGTCAAACACAACTGTGTCACATGAGGTGTATTTAATGACTATATAGTGGACAACTACATGTTTCGGCCTGTACTGGCCATCTTCAGGCTGTCTTAGGGGAACTTAAGATCTTACTATAAGCATGCGCGCGCACGTGGTGTAGAGATCTCTACATACGGGTCTTATTAGCAAAAACAACAGGAATCTAATAAAAACAACACAAAACAAAAACAGATACAGAAAAATAAAGCTATTGTGGGGGTGTGCTCGGCAGGTATGAAGTTTGACTACATACAATTTTCGAAGTTTCACACACACACACACACACACACACACAACGGGGATGACACACTTTCTAGACGTAGCACATTAATAAAAGTACCCATATCACTCATCTTTGACAAGGGTACGCGCATGCGCCAGCTTTAAAAATAAGCTCACAACATAAACAGGCTCCGCACGGGGCGAAAACTGTTTAAGTGTGCCAGCCGCTATACTACATTGCGGGGGAATAACTTATATCTGCCATAAGTAGATGTCGGAGCCAACAATGTATGTAAAATAACACAGGTTCAGTTGAACAAACATCTGTACTCGACTCGAACACACGTTCAAACTGGTTACTTCCGTCCACGTCTCATCCTGAGTTAACACAAGGTAAGGTTGCTTAATTATTGCTTCTTCGTTTATCGGGGTCGAACTGTACGATATTGACGTTCAGGTGACCGTGCAGCGTTATAAATTCTTATAATAAAACCAACTAGATGCACTCATTTCTCTAACTTATTTTTGGAATGAAACTCTACATGTTTCGAACAGTTCCTCTGTCCGCCATCAGGAGTTTTTTACTGTACACACAGCAATGCTATACGTCATACAGCTTGTGAGCAGGATCAGGACGGAACTGCAGTTCCATCCTGATCCTGCTCATAAGCTGTCAGCAAACCTGTATGACATAAACCATTGCTGTGTGTACAGTGAAAAACTCCGGATGATGGACAAAGGAACTGTCCAAAACATGTAGAGTTTTGTTCCAAAAATAAATTTGAGAAATTAGTGCATCTAGTTGGTTTTATTATAAGAATGTATGATATTGGTTGGCGGGTGTGAGGGGGGCACACAGCCACGCCCACCCAGCAGTCACTACTGGATGAACGACCTGCGTAAGCCGAGGCCCATTTCAGGAATTTCAGCAGTGTGAAGTCGGCAGCTAATATCCACAGCAGTCTGAATCTCAAAAGCAACTTCGAAACATAAGTTTTCTACTCCGTGACAAGGTAGCCAACCACAAATCATGCGCAGTGCATTCTGTGGCATTGTGACGTTATCAGTTCTACGTACGTTCATTTTGAAACATTAAGGATCAATCCACATAAAATTAATATTAGGATGAGACCCACATAGTGATTGTACCACTTCGAGAGAGGTATATTGCATCACTTATGAAAATTGTCGCTGTTATATTTACATTCTGAACAACTCGAAAATGAAGTTATGAATCCATTACTTCGTGTGTTGTTTGATGGGCTGTGCGTCAGTAACTGTAAGGAAATAAAGTGTGTACAGTATGAAGGAAAATTGAAGAGGAAGAAGAAAGAAAATATAAAGTAAGAAAGGTAAGGGCGAAAGAGAATGAAGAACGACTTACAGCAAAAGAGTTGAAGACAGAAAGAAAGATACATCATAAATAAAATACAGTAAGGTAAAATAACACAAAATAAAACCAATATATATCCTCTCAATTGACAGCAACTTCTCCAACCTTTGGGTAGTACAGGCACTATTGAAAACAGCAGTTTCAGTGACAGAATGATACACAGTAGGAGCGGCGTGCGGTGAATTGGGGAGTAGCTGGGCTGCGATCAGCGGCTACGGGGCAAGCAAACAGTCAACGTTCAATAGATTGACGGGGCGTCATTAAACAACAACAAAAAAACTAAATGAATTTCAGACTGGCGCTTTGTTTGACAGAGGGCAAATGTGTGCTGCATTCTGCAGCGACTGCCGGTCTCACTTTGATAAGGGATTCGAATGTTCCAAGTCGATACACTCTGGTACAAATCACCGGTATTGTTTCCACATTTTCTCGTTCATTGCCACGAAAATATAACGTCCATATATGTGGCAGGGGTGGCCACTATGCGGATCGCGCAAGTTGCCACTAAAAACGAAAATAAACGAGGCCTCTCGAACAGACCACTAGCGCACGCAGTGGATTCCCAAATGAGCAGTATTTCATTGCGTCGCTAACAGAACGCGCTAGCTGCATTCTTTCAGGCAGTGAGCAGTGTTGCTACCATACGTGTGGCTTGATGAATAAAGAAATGGCTATTGGCAAAAGTTGCCTTCTGAAGTGAGGCTCTCGAAGCTCGTGTAACTGGCCACCCCTGGTGACACCAAAATATTCAGTGACCGACGCACACAGCTCCTCCACGTGTGACAGATGTTACGTCACACCCAGTTCACAGAAACTGTCAGCATATGTTAGAGACTCCTGAATACGTGTATTGTTGTAGTGTGTGTATTGTTGTAGTAGTGTGTATTGTTGTAGTTGTCTTGTGTGGGTGTTGTTATCTTACGTGTATTTGCTGTACTGTGTGTGCATTGCTGTTTTTTACTTTAGATGCCGGACTTCTGGCTAGAAGTCAGTACTCGGAAGGTCCTGCGACCGGCCACCTCGACACAGGTTTTTCTTGGTTTCCCTGTGTCTATAAGCAAATGCTGAGATGGTTCCCAACATTCCAACTTGCCACTACATGCTTCTCATGTAGCCCTCCCGACTTAAATCTAGTAGTAACCAATTTCATGTTTTGTTTACATGTAAAATAACCACTGCCACCGGGTGACAACCCAATTACAGTTAATAATAATAATAATAATTATTATTATTATTTACTGCCGCTAAACATAGTACCACTTTCTCGCCCAATATTTTATCAGGGCGTAGGAACACTCAACCCCAAAATTATCAAAACTACGTGACAAAAATATTTTTTCGGGCTTCCAATGCGATGTTAATGTGGCGCGGTGTAACGCCCAGCGACACGGTATAACATGCCAGAAGACTCAAAATATTCAGCAACATCGCAGTGAGAGTCCCAAGTCTCGTGACCAGTTTCGTTCCGACTGTTCGGAGGAGCGTGCGGCCTCCATCTTCAAGATTACTGAGTTTTATGGAGGCAATTATAGTTTGTCTGGCGAGTCACACCGTCCACTGTCAGTTCACGAAATGAATTAAGTTTTAAATTAGGCATGTTAATTACGTAAATGAATCAGCTGATGCGATGTCTTTATGTTATGTTCCAGCTGTTATGTTAGGCCCGTGGTAATTTATTTTCCAAAAACAGATTATAAACAAAGCAGCGACGTATCACACCAATATGAGAGACTGTTTAATACTGATGGCCACGGGAAAAAAAAATTACTGTAAATAATCCGGATTCTTAACATATTTGAAACTGCAAAGACGACTTTCACTTGCCAAGTCACAAAGAACTTGCAGGCACGTTTATTATCTATTGCCATGCCAGATTTCACATGCGTAACCCAATTTTTTTTTCCCACAAGTCCTCGGCATAAAATCGTGGCATTTTATAGCCCTGGCTTGCTCGTTTGGTCTTAATTTATATAACCATTGTGCAGCTTGACTTTTTTTTGTACATGACCGCTATTAATTTAGTGTCGTATTAAATATGAAAGAAATAGCTGCAAAAACCACAACTGATTACCCAAAATGCACTGCAGTAACAACAAAACAACCATACTTCCCACTACACTAAAAAGATAAAGGAAATGAACTGTGATATTAAATGAGATTGCGGATGGAAAAGATCGCTGCTTGTTTATAATATGTTGTGGGGATTTGTTGGGCAAGGATGATGAATTGGGTAAAATTGCTCCGGCCTACAGCCCAAACAAGGACCATCAATATAGGCTATATAATGCCGAGTGATATTTTGTGACGTTCGGATTCGAAAAGTGTGCTGATTCGTGTAACAGAATGTGGCAGAGGGCAGCATCGCTGAAGGAATTGTGTGGATACGAATTAGGGATTATTTAAATATCAGGAATATTGAGTGCAAGGGGAATGAAAAACGTCACTCTCTGTAAACTTGATGTGTGGTTGACCGTGCATCGTCATTCAGTGTGGATAAGAAACCAACTAGATGTCACTTTGTGTTATCCTTTATTTCTCCTTTACAAATTGCTCAACATGTTTCGGGCAACCATGTGCCCATCTTCAGGAGCTGGCGACTGCGTAGTGTTATCGGCACGTGTTGATGTTGTGCTGTGGTTGCAGGAAGGCTGTCAGAACCGGTTAGCAGGTAGTGTGTCCATTGTGGAGTTCGTAGCACAACGTGCTAACCGGTTCTGACAGCCTTCCTGCAGCCATGGCACAACACCAACATGTGGCGATAACACCACGCAGTTGTCAGCTCCTGAAGATGGGCACATGGTTGCCCGAAACACGTTGAGCAACGTTTAAAGGAGAAATAAAGGATAACACAAAAGTGACATCTAGTTGGTCTGCCACTCTCTGTATTTGCGCAATGTGTGTCTGTCTACGTAGATTGAGGAGAATTACAAGAAGCTGTTTGGGGATACATACTTATTAGGACATAACCGAACCCTAAACTTTAACTAACAGATTTGTAATTTACAGGGACCGAATCAGAACAGGATGGCACCACCAGGCGCAAGGAGCTATACATTAGATTGTACAGTACTGGCAATGACTGGCTGAACATGTACGCGTGCTGACATTCATGGCAACATACTCCCTGGACAATAAACAGTGCTCGCCACCTTCATGACATTCCAGTGCAAATGAATGCCACTTATCGTATGCTGTTACACAGGTTCTACGGAGTAACGCAACTTCATCACACCGCAACTTCAGATAATTCACATTACCACCACACAATGGCAGTGAAACAGTAAAAACCAGAAAGCCAAGCGGAGATGCAAGTGCTGAAAGTGTTGTGATTACCGACGACCATCACTTGTGCACGGAGTAATCTGATAACTGTTTTTGTGGCCGCTCGGAGATAAAGCTTCCTCTCGCCAGGGGCCAGCACTGCATTGTCAGCAGTAATGGTGAGGAATGGTAGCTCAACACCATCACGGGAAGAAGGGCATAACCGACGTCGACAAAATATAAACAGAAGGAAGTTAAGGCCCTTATTATGGGTGAGCCATCAAGGTAAGTATAGTAGGCTACTGAGTCTGTTAGGATTCAGTGCTTCGTGACAGCAGTTTGAAACACCTCTACAACCTACTGGCATTCAATTATATAAGCTTAAACTGATCTAAGAAACTAGTCTTCTGGGACATAACGCTGTTTGGAAGGCACGTATACATTCTCGGTAAGAACGCTCTGGAGGAACTTACTGCCTCCATCTTCAGGGTAGCCTCAGAAGAGAATGCTATACAGTTACACACGTTACGGAACAGTTAGCAGTTGGGCGTCAATGAATTTATATCCGTAACTTTCATCGTTTACTGTCATATTTGGCTGAAGGTGGGCAAAATAAATCCGCACATAATTCTGTTCACCGTTTATGAGTGTGGCTACAATCGGCGCACAAAATGCCACATTATTCTGAGTCGTCAATGAAACTGCGAAACTGTATGCAATTTTGAAAGCGAAGAACGCCTTTTTAGAGCATGTGTACTGCGTCAGACGGTACACAGTTTGCAGTATAGTTTAGTGTTCAAAGGGTACAAACACAGGATCCTGCACGGTAAAGCTGGAGCAATCCGCTGCGCCGTTACCAAAGTTGCAAAATGTTATTCGAAGCTTTAGTTCTTTTGGGATGCTGCGCTCTGCCACTGGATGAGCACATCTACACCAAGCAACAACTCAGTGCACATCCCATTAGGCTCGGGTGTTCATTAATGGCGCCGTGGACTCACCAGGCGCCACTAAATATAGCTCTCAAACATAAGTAACAATCTTATGCGTATTGGACCGTGCATCATCTTGATATTTGAATAAAGGTTGACCAGCTAGATGACATTTGCTTTATTATCTACTGCTCAACATGTTTCAGACGTTAATACGTCCATCTTCAGGAGCTTGCGACTATTTGTTGCGTTGTGTAGGCTGACTTGAGGCGTGCTGGTGTTATGTAGCGGGATTG
>Ga0123353_10015070_pt1 | contig 11200 bp, 9 predicted proteins | sample TergutLab28metaG_3_FD_92763 | JGI IMG/M metagenome (GOLD analysis project Ga0123353, IMG submission 92763) | Labiotermes labralis P3 segment gut microbial communities from Petit-Saut dam, French Guiana - Lab288 P3 | ecosystem: Host-associated > Arthropoda: Insects > Digestive system > Gut ... | reverse complement strand
ATTTATCATTTCTTCTTCTTCGGGGCTTAAGTTCAACGTATCTCTGAAATCCTTCCAATTTGTAGACATTATTGATCATTCCTTTCAATGTAGTCCGCCAGAAGCCGTTTTGCCTGATCAATTTCCATCGGCGGCGTTTTATCTGTTTTCTTAACGAAACGGTGTAGGAGAATAAAAATGTTGTCCTTGTAGATGGCGAACAATAATCTGTTTCTTAGCGGGCGCAGCTCCCATATTTCCCCATCTAAATGTTTTACCACAGGCTCGCCGATCCATGTTCCGTGTTCACATAAAAGATCAATATATGCAACAATCTTGTTGAAATTCACTCTTGCGTCTTTACTGGTTAATGATTTCTGCCGTAGTTCTTGAATATACTCTGCAATAGGCTCATTGCCACAGGCATCGCGATAGAAGATTACGTCATACATTTACTTTCCCTCCAAATGCCAAACCAATTATAGCAAATATGCTATAACAAGTCAATAGCATATTTGCTATAATTGCTGATACAGTTTCAACAGTAATGAGTTAAAATCAGATTTTTTCCGACACGATGAATTAAATCATTACGCAAACTCGAAAAGGTATAATTGTATACGACTTTGAATTGCTCCGGCTGTATCCTCTGCTGACCTGTCACTCATAAAAAATGGCTCAACTTCTTCATTTACAATATTTAGAATATTACTATCGGCCAGATATAGTCTGTCCACGCTATTGATCAAGGATTGCAAATGTGGATAAACCCCTAATGCCTCTGCTGTTGAAAGGCGGGGTATAAAAAAGTCCTTCAAATCTGAGTATGCGTCATAATAAGAGAAAATATAACCTGGATCATCATACTGTTCAAATTCATAAATTGACTCATTAAACATATCTATAAACTGCTCAAACAACTCACGATTCATAGAAAATCCATCCAACCCACTCAAACCAAGCTCTTTTGAATATAGTAATTTTAAAAACTCCCACGCACCGTCTTTATGTGTTGTATAAGCTGACATGGCATACATAGAGTTGGGTATCATCATAGCGCTTGTGCCCTGGCCTCGTGTAGCAGGAAAACCTGTTCCTGTTACCCTAAGATCGCCCCTAAGTGCATGAAGATCTAAATCCAGATCTCCTATATACGAAACCTTTGTAAATCGCACAAGTGCATCGCCAAAATATAGCATTGCTAGTTCATCTGTAAAACCCCCATTAATATGAGTTATACTCTTTGCTGCCTCCAGCAGGTCAACAAACTCATCAGAGTCAAAATTGGCAACATTTGTTTCCGGGTTTATAAAGTGTTCCATATTTGAAAATAACATATACTCAAGGAATTCCGACTGAGACATAGTAGTTGCAAACATTTTCTGTGATTGGGTGGTATCTTCACTAATAAGCCTAAGCATCTCCGGTAATGTGCTGTTTTCAATCATCTCTATTGCGGAAGGCGCACCGGATATTGATTGTATTGAGAAAGCAGGCATAATAAAATAGCACATATCTCCTGTATAAAGAGCTCTGAATGCTGACTCAATATAGTCTGTTTCTGTTAAGTCTCTGTCTATGTAAGGCGCCAGATCTACCAAAAGCCCCTGACTTATGTACTGGCGGGTGGGTAGGAACATTTTGTCCCAGCTATAACCGGTAAGTTCCAGTATATCAGGGGCATTGCCGGAAATCACATCCAGGTTCATTCTTGATAGTGCTTCATCGCCATATAGTGAATAGTCCTTGACTTCTATGAAATACTGGGGATTTTCCCTATTGAACTTTGCTATTGTTCCTTCCAACCTAAAATTTCTTCCCTCCGCAAAACGTGCAAGATATAATGTGATTTTTTCACTCAATGGCTCCGTTGTTACCGACAGTTTTAAAATTCTCAAATCATAGGAAATTATATCATGCGTAATTACTATAAAGTAATCATCATATGACATCAGGGCGCTAATATAGTCAGAAATACCGTTTTTGCGCCAGCTTATAATCGGTTCAATGCTATTTTTGTCAAGACTGTAGCCATATAGAATAAAGTCGATCTCGACAAAGAAGCTATACGAGCAGCTATGGTATAAAGGCGTATTGTGCGGCACATCATCGATCTGTGAAATCATTTGTAACGAATAATTGCTTTCATCCAGATAGTAAATCTGTAAAGTATTATTGGTATTCATTGAGAGAAACAGTTTTTCATCTTTTTCGGAGTAGACAATATCATGGATTATGCTATTGGTATCGATCTCCCTTAACAAAGCACCTTCAAAACTGTAGATAACAATACTATCGCCTTCAGCATTGAGAATATGTGTATAGAGTCTTCCGTTATTGTTATCGACTACAAGGTTTATTAAAGCGGACGGTGGGCCTTGCACAAGCAAGTTAATACTATCTTTCTCAAGTTTGTGTATCCTGTAGCTATCATAAGTGTTACTACTAGCATCACCCCTTACAGATTCTATAACGAGTAACTGTCCGTCAATTGTCATGCGTATATCCTGGACATCCAGCCCGCCAGGTATAGAATAATCAAGTTCAGTCATGCTGCCATTATTGATGTCGCAATAATAAAACCTCATTTCTTCCGGGGTTTTATTAATCGATGAGTACACAACAAACCCATTATTGAAGCGTGTTGCAGCTACTAACCAGTGCATTTCCGGAAATATCTGTTCGATCGCAAAGGCGTTTAAGTCCCCTATAGTATTTGGGTTTCCAATTGTCGATGTGAGGTTTATTGCTGTGCTATTACCAGGGGTATGTTTATCGCTTGTATTTTTACTGCATCCGGTAATAGACAAAATGCACAATAACCCAATAACTATGGCGCGTACCCTATCATTCATATACTTGTTCCTCTGGTTTTCTTTCCCGGCGTTAAGATAAGCGCCTCCAGTTACTTCCATCTATTTGCATTACAGTATACTCATAATCACTACCAAAGCTGTTATATTCGCCACCCCATGTAAAGTAAAAAACAAACTCGCCTACAACATTTATACTTGTAGATTGCTCATCGTTGAGTCTGTACTTACCAGTTCCGTCTGTTCGTATAGTGTATATGACATCACCGTCACTTCCATTACTGTAATATATAAGATTACCTACAACGTTTATTGAGGATGAGGCGTCATCGTTTAATTTTACTTTCCCACTCCCATCTGATCGCATGCTGTAGAGTTTACCAAAATCATTGTGATTGCTGTAATAAATTCTATCTCCTGCCACATTGATATAAGTCGAATGGTCTTCGTTAAGCCTACGCTTGTCACTGCCGTCAATGTGCATTGTGTAGATTTTCATATCATCATTTTGATTACAATAATATATCCGGTCGCCAACAACATTTAAAAACTGCGAGTGGTCTTCGTTGAGTTTTGTCCGGTTTCCACCATCAGCATTCATGCTGTATATAGTCCATCCATCGCTTTCATTAATGTAATATATGTTATCATTGACAACGTTTATACACCATGAGCTATCATCGTTAAGTTTACGTCTGTCGCTGCCGTCTGTTTTTATGGTGTAAATAAAGAGATTGTCGCATGCATTGCTGTAATAAATCCTGCCATTGAAAACATTAATAAAGACAGGTCCATCATCGCTAAGTTTACTTCCCCCGCTGCCATCTGGGTACATGGTGTAAAGCATTCTTTCTGTACTGCTGTTGTAATAGTAAATATGCTCATCATGTATAGCAGCATATCCATAGTTTGTAATATTACCATTTGAGTTTCCTCGTATTTCCAGCATTTTAACCGGCAAGCCATAGAACTCCATGCGGGTTGATATGTCAGGCAATATCGAACCCGATGATTGTAGGTCTATAGTTGATGGCATAGAATCATCTTTAAACACTAATTCTGAAAGATCAGTCACATCTTCAGAAAAATCAATATAACTGACACTGGATAGCAATATAAATGCAATAATCATTATAGCCATGCAAGTAAGGCATGTAATGATTTGTCCGCCTTTTCTTCTGGAACTAAATATTCTATCAAACATTATGATTCACTCTATGTGTCTGTGTGGAATATGAGATACAGTTGTCATATCTTAATGCAGGGTGGGAGTCAAATTACAGTGTCACTATAGTTTCCTCCTGAGGCATGACAAAGCAGTACAGGAGGAAGCTTAGTGACCGGATTTGTTGATCAACCAATAATAAAGAATGAAGTAAGTTGTAAATACTCACATATTAATATCGTTATTTGTAATTCCTTATATTATTTCAGGTTTATTGGTAAACTTGAGTTGGTTGTAATAAAACCACGATCCATATTAAGATGATTCCATGTGTTAGGCCCTACCTCTCCATCTCGCGGTAAGCCCTTTAGTCTTTGATACTCCCTTACTCCTGCACTTGTTTGGCTTGATGAGTTTCCAAATAGACCATCCACTGGACCACAGCCAAACTTGTTTCCTGGTGGCTGTGCGTTACCAACAGAATTGACAGACGCTTGGCATGCTCTTACGTGATTACCAACAAGAGTAAAACGACCACCTACCCAATGGCTCTGGTCATTAACATTAACCGTGATTGTCCGTCCGGTAACTGAATCACGGAACACAACAGCATTAGCATTTATTGAAGGTATAACCAGACTTGTAAGCATAACAAACATCAATGTACACGCCATCATTCTCATGCCCTTTTTCATTTTTTGCCTTGTCATTTTAAGTCACTCCTTTTTTATTTTTTATTTTTTTTGGCTTACTTTCTTTGTGCTGCTATGCAAACTAAATTATCAACTTTGTCGTGCATTACGCATTACTTCAAATTTGTCGGATGAAATATTAACCTCTCCGATTTATCGTTGAAGCCCTCATTGGAATCAATCGCGGCTGATATACTGCTACCACATAAGCATCACAAACCCCTTCTTTTTCATAGGATTTAGTAAATCCAATAAAACATGTTTCCCGACCATAATAATAACGTTTGAAAATCCAATCCCCAATGTGAATCCTTAATCTTCCATACTTACCTGTTGCTTGATTCACAGAACCATCTTTGGCACGATCCAGTTTGACCTTACGTTTAGTTGATATATTTACCACATAGGCATCTAGAAGCAATCGAAGTTTTATTTAAATCCATCTACGAGTTCAAATCCATCAAGGCTTGTAATACCCGTATCAATCGTAGATACTCGAAGCCATTCACCGGTGTATGCGTTTACTTCCGATACGTAATAACTTGTCATATGGAAAGAAGTCTCGATTACAGTATTCCCATAATTGTCCGTACCTATTGAGGAATGCATATAATCAGGTTGATTTGCAGGGTTATTCGCTTCTATATAGACTGGATCCGTAACATAAAACTCAAGCGTTTCCTCTGGGGAACGTCCGTCAGATATTTCTTGTTTGTATACACCCCAATATTCCATCATTTGGAGTATATACCATGTTGGAGTATTTGTTGAGCCATCGCTTTCCATGTATTTAGCATCGAGAATCTTGAATAAAGTATTTTTTATGTCCCCATTCGGGTTAACATCGCAGTCATCATGAAAGCGCTCTGTAACGACGGCTATTGCCTGCTCTCTTGTTATTGAATTGGGATTGATTGCGATTTCTTGCTCATCGACTTCTTTTGTTTCATAAAATTGCTCTTTTTCGTCTTTTATCTCAACCTCTTCTGCTTCTATCTCAACTTCTTCCACCCCTGATGTCTCTGTATTATCGTTTTCTTGTGAAGCCGACATAATAAGTGGAATAATAATGATGGATATCACTATTATGAAGAATATGTGAACTGCGAGTTCGGTGCTAATACCTAGTCTTTTTTTGTAATTTAAATTCATGATTATACCTCCAAAGATCCTGTTTTATCGATTTAGCTGTTAATGTTAACTCAAAAAAACCAAACATTTATGGACTCGTATACGCTATCTGAAGATATGGTATATAATCCACACCATTGTCAGCGGAAAAGAATCCGTTGTAATCATTTACTGTGGTACTCACGTAATTTAGTCTAAATCCATAGTTTGCACTTGGGCTTGAATACCAGCTTTTAACAGCAGTAGTTACATTTGCATTACTAAAACCAATTCTTTTAGGGATACTATTAGGGATAGTATTTGCTGCTCTGGTGGCAAGTAATGCTCCAGATTTTGGTCTGTTGTCCCAAACAATTAAGTTGCTGACCCAATTGCTTGACAATACTTTATGCAACTCGATGGCACCGTTGCTTGACGTACCATCCGGGAAACGTATGTAAAAAAATACTTCGGTTATTTTATTAGCGCCGCCAGGTATGTTGGGGAGTCTATCCTTATCAATGCGCCAATACGACCAGTGCTCTTTCCTGACGCTACCGCCTGTTGGGACTCTGTTTCCTACGTAAAGATAGGCTCCATTGTTGGGCATGACAGTAGTGCCTTGTCCGTTATAAACGTAGTTGTCTATTTGATAGGCATTCGAAATAGTTTTGGTATTCGTATATACTGTTGGGTCAAGAACTACCGGCCATACACGCTCGGATGCACCTAACCATGCTGCATCCGGGGTGTAAGTGATGACACAAGCGTTGTCGTCCTGACTAACGGTGACATCATATTTACTAGAACTCGCACCTGCGTTATCATACATATATGGAGGTGATATAGCAGCCATTGTTTCGCCGGTGTTATCTTGTATATGAATACTATTATCTTCCAATAACTTTGCTGTTAAGCCTGTCATATCTATCAAAACTGAATATGACTCAAATTCACCATATTCCTTTAAAACGACCTCTTCCTTAATACGTCCCGGGAACAGGGTATAGCGCAAAGAAATACCATTATAAAATACATCAGGATACTCTACCATAGCTCTCTCGAAAGAAGCGCTACGAATTATATCAAGATTATGGCTTTCTATAACTTTGTTAATATTTTCAACCAGTTGTTTTTCTTCACTTATAGATAGAATGGAGCTATCTATCTTTTCAATCACAGCGTTTTTATGACTAATCAAACTATCAGTTTCTGTTGCATGTCGAGATTCATCGAAACCGGTTAAGCCTGATGATGTGGTTATCGATGCTTCGATAATTCCCGCTGTTTCTGATTTAGCGTTAACTTGCTCATCTTGTCTTGCGTTACCTCCCTGCACTACTATGTCTTCAGGTTGCCCTAACATATGAGATACATTATCTTTGAATGATATTTCCACAGTCCAGCGCAGACTATAGCTATCGACAAAAAAAGCGACTAGCCCATCAGGTTGGAAAAACCCGGTTGTCTCTGCCAAGGTTATCGTAGTATCTTCGTCTTGAGATATGATTCTGCCATTTTCCACAACAAACGGGAAATCGATGTCTATCCAATCACCCTCATCGTCCCTCATATGTACTGGCTCAGGGTATGGAACAGCATAGAAACTACCGTCGTCACAAATAAAATGCTTTTCATACTCACCACGTCTAGATAATTCTTCACCTATAATTATCGGGAGTAGCTTGTCTGTAGTTGAATCGGCTTTAATGGTTGTGGCAAGTTTGATGTCGTTTTCTTGTTGTGCTACGCTATTTATCGGCGTAGCTGTCAATAGGAGTAGGCTAGTTAATGCGAGCGCGACAATTTTCTTTGCAATATGAGATTTCTTTTTGTCTATGTGTTGCACGAGTTATCCCTCCAATGTATTTTTCTATGTAACTATAATAATAACGTTTGAAAAAATGTTTTCCCTACAATAAAAAAGAATTTCCGTTAGTGATAAATGACAAACAGAAAAAGTGACTCAAAATTTTCGATATTACGTAAAATTGTAGACAAGCATGACAAGCTAACTGAGACGTAAAGGGTGTCTTAAGTAGAAAAAGATATCACCTCAGCCGGCAATACCTTTGAATAAAGTTTGATGTTGAAGTACATTTTTATAAGTTATGTAGGGATTTACATATTTCAAACGTTATTACATTATAACCAGTGACGGGAGTATACCGATTATTATATACGGAGAGGAAATAATGAAAAAGTTCTTTACAAAATTAGGACCATTATTGGCAAAATTCGCACTTGTACTATGTTATCTATGCTAGATCTGGGACTCTTTATGAGGAGTTGTAGGAAAATATAGTTATAATGTTATTTAGGAGTCTAAAGATGCTTAAAAGAATAATACTTTTAGAAATGGTCGTACTTATACTATTGTCAGGGTGTACAGTTGCAAAAAGCAAAGATAACGGTAGAAATTCTAACGACAGAGATAACGAAATTATTGATATAGGATCACGCCCTATATTTGATATACCTCACCGTGAGAGACCGGAAGAGTTATTTCCTGAGTTTCAAAATATGCACCCTGAGGTAGCACCTTACGGTAATGGATTATATGTGTATGCTACTACCAAGGAACAACCTGAAGAATGGAAGATTTACTTTTGCAATTTAGATAATGGAAAAGTAACACAATCAGAATCACAAATTAGCGATTTTATGTTATCCCAATTTCATGCTATGTCAGATGATTCTCTCTTGGTTGGAGGATACCCCTATAGCAATTCCTATCATATATATCACCTTGCCGGACAAAAAACTGAGTTGATCATTGAATTCTCGGAAGAATTTTTTGTGGTTGATATTGCTGTTAATGAAAACAAGGGGTGCATCTATGTTAATGCAGAAATCAATCAAGATAGTTTTATTTATGTATATTCGTTAACAGGGCAGTTACTTTATGAAGTTACATCTGATGCGTTTATAAATGATATTATTTATTCAGAACAGCAAAGCACTTTATACTTAATCCATTATACAGATGAAGATTTACATGTTTTGCTGCTAGATGAAGAACATAAAACCATCCGGGAAGTAACCAATTTACCAGAAGCAGTAATAGGTACATCAATATTTCCAAGTGATGAATATGGATTCTATCTTGTATTCCAATCCAATGTATTGGGCTTTGATAGTGACTCATATGAGTTTATGGAGTTGTTTAACTTAACAACACAAGGGATTTCAGATATGGTCAGGCACCTCTTCATGTATGATGAGCGCTATATTGTGTATTCATATGATGTTGCAGAAAGTATACCTAAAATCACCAGCTTAATAATACTAGACGATTATGATGGGCCGGTAGAAAAAATGCGGTTAGGTAAATTCGAGATAGGTAGAGATGTATTTTTGGAATCTGTAGTTGCGGACTTCAATTTTTACAATCCTCAGTATTTGGTTGAGATTATAGATTACTCTGTACATGGTGATGAAGCCGTTTTTATGTTACATATGGATATCATTAGTGGTGAAGCTCCTGATATATTCATTTTGACCGAGCCTCTGGCTCAAAGTCACTTTTTGCCTATACACCAATATATAAATAGCGGAATGCTTGTTAATATTGCTCCGTATATGGAGCGTGACTTAGATTTTGATTCCTTATGGTCTGGGGCATTGCAATCTATATATATAGATAATGCCTGTTATATTGCCGTGCCTTCATTTGCCCTATATGGAATAGTAGGGAAAAGTGATATGGTAAACAGTCTGGAAAAGGAAAGCTTCGATGATTTTTTAGCATACCTTAACTATGACTTTACAAAAGAGAGACCTATGTTTACTTCAAATCTAGCCCAGACAGACTTTGTTGTCGATCTCATCTTGACGAATATCGAACATTTTGTAAATTATAACACAGGAGATGCTTTTTTTGATTCGAGTACATTTATTGCTCTTCTTGAAGCCGTGAAAAGCTACACAAGCGAGGAAGAAGAGTGGGATGCGTTACAACTTTCACGAGGTCTGGGACAGTTCACCTTCTTACAGTATGACACATGCGGTCTCTTGGCAACGTATTCATCAGTGCTTAATAATGATTTTACCGTATCAGGATTTCCCGGAAATCCATCTGGTGTGGCATTAGTGCCGAAGCATATCTTTGGTATATCATCAGCAACTCAATGTATAGAGGGTGCATGGGCTTTTTTACGCAATATATATGAAAATGAAGATTTGCACGAAAACCTTTATACGAGATTTCCAATGAATCGTGTTTCATTTGAACGTGCTTCAAACGACTATGTAGACCTTATAATGGAATATATTGCAGAAGAAGGCGATGGATATTATTTGCATGGTAATTCTTTCGCGACACTTGTTCCACATGTTGACCCAGTAGAAATCGTAAACCACACTCGGTCTATGATTGAACAAATAGATCGCGTCTACTTAGTAGATCAGGTCCTTATTAATATAGTGCTCGAAGAGTTGACTGCGTTTATTGCTGGCAATAGATCAGCAGCAGATACGGCACATATCATACAAAGCAGAGCGCAAACCTACCTATGGGAGTTGAGATAGATGTTCATGAGATTGTGGTAAGTTACATCATAAGTGGAGGAGGAATTATGATAAAAAAGCACCTTATAAGAGCGCTCGCACTTACCTTACTGATTGTCATGCTCCTGAGTGCAGCAAGCATAACAATGGCAGCAAATGTCAGTTTTAAGCACACTGGTGGCAGTACATATACATTTAACCGGAACAACGTTGCAAATTGGGTAGGTGCGACAAGAGCTAACTCTCAGAGAAATGTAAGCGTTGTTCAGGCTGTATATTACTCACGTGGTTATTGCAATCTGAACTTCATCGATGGAGCATTTGGAAACATGACGAAGGGAGCTATCAAAGATCTGCAAAAGGCATATGGTTTTCCGACAAACAAACAAGATGGAGATTGTGGAGAAGAGACATGGCTCTATATCTATAACGATCGCGGCACTATCAATCCACGTGCGTATACTTTGAGGTATATACTGTGAACATGGAATAATAAACCAACCTATCTAATATACCACATATATAAACATTCATCTCGACTCAACAGCAAGCTCTCCGAAAGACTATAAAAAAACATAGGAGAGCTTGAGTTATTCTCCGCAGACTATAAACCGGCTTTTAGCTTACAGCTTAGAATGATGATAAAAGCAGATCGATAAACAGCATTGCAGGAAATTTCTTTTTTGACCACTTACACGAAAATATGATACAATCGGTAAAAAGATCTTAAAGTAGGTGGCATTAAGGTGTTAGCTGTATATCTGGCAATGCTGGATAATGAATATGATAGACATAGTCTTACTAAAATTTATGAAGAATACAAAAGCATAATGCTAATGTGTGCGCTTCGTATAACCAAAAATCACGCAACGGCTGAAGATGCAGTACATAATGCGTTTATTTCGATAATAAAGCATAAAGAAAAGCTCTTT
>Ga0123353_10015068_pt1 | contig 11200 bp, 9 predicted proteins | sample TergutLab28metaG_3_FD_92763 | JGI IMG/M metagenome (GOLD analysis project Ga0123353, IMG submission 92763) | Labiotermes labralis P3 segment gut microbial communities from Petit-Saut dam, French Guiana - Lab288 P3 | ecosystem: Host-associated > Arthropoda: Insects > Digestive system > Gut ... | reverse complement strand
ATAATAAACTTATTATAAAACAAGATTTTGTGCATTATGTTGGTTAATTACTAAGATTATACTGAGATGCACGGTCAGCAAAACACCTTCAATCTCCTTCACAGCAAAGACTGTGACTGCATGGTCTGCTAAAACAATGCAGCTAAACCCCAACAGCTGAAGTGTAGGGTGTTTCGTAAGTTTATGACCACTTATGTGGGATAAAAGGTAAGATAATCCCTGGACAGACCCTGAGGGTTCCAGGAAGTTGAGGCTCCCAGATTTCCAGAGAGTTGGGACATGAACCCCATGCACCGGCCACATTTACCCCTCAGGAAATATTCCTGGTACTCATTTCTGTTAGAGGCTGAGTCAACCCTAGGACCTCAGTGTGACCAGAAGGATTATGTCAATTAAAAATAAGAATGATACTGTGAGGAATCGAGCCCACGACCTTCCAGCTTGTAGCAAGGCACCTAAACTAACTGTGCCATGTGCCCCCACTTATGTGGGGAGAAGAAATTCTCTGTCACCTACTTACCCACCAGTAGGCATCAGCTGCATGTCCACTTTCCTCCCACAGTGCAGGTGAATCGTGCTTAGAATATTTGTAATATGTGTAATAAACTTATGAATCACACTGTAGATCACTAGTTGGGTTTCTGTTATATGGATGTCCTTCAACTAAGCAAGTAACAGCGCTGAATCTGTAAATTGGACAGACCTTTCCCCCCGCCTCAAGTCATGCCGACAGCGTTCTCTGAATTTCATGCTGTACATTATGGTACGAATTTCCAGCACCTGTAAAAATGCTACTGAAGTGAGGCCAAACATGGACTTCATTTCTAGACAAACACAGCTGTACAAAATATTAATAATTCCTGTAAGAAAACCTACTTGTTCTGTCTGCAAGCTTTCAATTCTTAACCTCAGAATAGGGTTCCAATGGTTGCAGAAGTAACACTGGCCACCTTCCCATATGTTGCCCATCACATAAATTAAACTAAGATGCAAAATTGCTCTGATCAAAGATCCTGAGTCCTCAAGTTGGGGCACATTTATTATACAAGAAGTGTGGCAGGGTTGACAGCTTCACATGTGTGTTTGTAATGCATCTCACCATTTCACCACCATTTCCTGCTTGAAGCTGTCTGGCCCTGGCATTACTGTGAAGCAGCAGTTTGCACATTTATCAGACTTCTGTTTGGCTTTCTACAGCATAAGACTAGTTCGTGATGTTGATTTTCCACACGTATTTGTAAATGTTGTACATGAATATTTAATGAGAAGTTTTTTCAGGATTCATAAAAGTAATGATTTTGTCTTCCTTGAGCATTTCCACTTTTATGTGAGTTGTCTAGCAACCTAATCGGTCTGTGTCCGCCTACTCCAAGCTTTCCCTCTTCTGTGTCCTCCCATATTCCTCCTTCCTCAGTGCAACATCTACTCCTAACCTATTCCAACCTTGATCTCAATTTGGTTTGCATGTAAGGAAGAGCGTGTGTACAGACAGGTGGTGATCACATGGTGCTTTATAAACTACACCCAATGAAACTGGTGATGTAGGGAACAGAATACAACCTTCTGGGATGTGATGCTTTGTATTCTGTTAACTGGTTAGGGGCCAGTTGAAATGTGATGGCACACTCGCAGAAACCAGATTTCATTTTTTGGTGAAATGAACAAGTCCATTTAAATCGGCAGGGGTGTCAGTTCAGTCGACTATCGGCAGCCGAGGTGTGCGCATCAGCAGTAGTAATGCTGGATACACCATGTTCCGAGATAGTGTGAAGGGTACTGGCTACTCACTCCATTCACCAGTTTTCCATTCACTTCCCCTCCCATGTGTCATCACATTTCAACTGGAGTCTACCACAGTTTCAGACCAGATGCCTCCATCTTTAGCATAGATACTATCTTGAAGATGGCAGCAGCAAGTTCTCCAGACTGTTGGCCATTAAACATAGTCACTACTGTGACAAACTCAAAACTGGAAGGGAGACAAACTTTATATCAGTATCAAATTTGATTTATCTGTAGACATGTTGATTCGGATTTCGGACTTTAGCATGGCATGAAAATAGCCTGTGTTGCCGTTGTTCTGAGAGGATGTGGTGTCACGTGTATTCAATGGCACTACCTCCACATCTTCCAAGGGTCTAGGAGGACTACATCTACCTATGTATGACACATCATTCTTATCCTACAGACTTTGACTCTGAAGATGGAGGCAGCATGTTCCTCTGAAACAACAACCCACCCCACTTCCACACAGTGCCAGAACTGCAAACCAGGATCAACATTAGCATTGAATCACCATCAAAGCTTAACCCTTCAATGTGGAACATCGAGTATACTCGCATGTCATGCACATCATATCTCTCACAGCATCTAGTGTACTCCCCATGCACAGGTAAAATTTAAATACCCTTGGATGCTACTCCTGCATTGTGCTATGAACTGGGCTTTAAATGTCCCTGTTTTGAAGGGTTAAATCAGCTATTTTGATTCACCATGTTCTGAATTTGCCTGATACGTGGTCCCCCTGAGTTGTTTCTTAACTGCCTTTAACCCTGCTGTCAAAATGTATGTTGAAAAAATTATCATCCAAATAGCACGTGTTCTTTGTAACATGTAAAGTTGTCCCTGTACATGCCATGAAAGCATAAGTGAGAGTGGATGTTTAACTGCACTCATTCTTAACCCTGGCACTAGATAAAGGTGAGTGGTCATCCTCATGCCGTGGCCGTTTCACCCCCACCCTGGGGCCCCAGAGCCGGCCTGGTTGGCTGTACTGATTATCAAGTTGAGTACAATCAATTCATGCAAACACAAATAATTTATCTCCTTAGCTCATTAAGTTAAATACAAAAATGGTTATTTGTCAACTACGTTTATAAGTGGCAGTGTAAGGGAGGCAGTTACTGACAAGGCCTCTATAAGAAAGAACAGAAAATCTCTCACAAGAAAACGCAAGATGAAGCTGATAATGTTTATCAAGATCACATTAATACCGGTGTACGTGTTCACTAAAAAATGACTGTCCTAAATTTGTGTTATGAGATCTTCACATACAATATTTGGTGAGGAAACACCATAGGAGTAGACTGTAAGACACGAAACAAGTAAGTGGAAGGATGAAGGCACATATTAGATCATTGGGACTGGTGTCTGTCGTTGTGGCCGTGAACACTCCATTTATATGCCACTTTGTTCCTTAGAAAGGATGTGTGCATTAGTATATAAAGACACTGCAATGTGAGAAGATGGTATTGTTAACATTTGCTGAAGTGCTGCAGCCAGACAGACAGCAGACAAACTATGATACTCACGTACAGATTTGCAGACAAAACAGATGGCCATTTTTTATATCCCATACTCTGCCAGCATCCAGAAAACAGATTCAAAACATCAATTTGTGTGTGTGTGTGTGTGTTTTGTGTGTACTGTGAATGTAACATAAGAGGAGGACATAAAACATCCAACAGTACAGGTTTCAAGATTTCAAGTTCTCACAGCAGTGGCTGTGAATTGGACAGTGTTCTGGAATGTGACTCCATGTAATGTGGTTGATATACCATATTACTTCGAATTTAAAGGATGCTAATTAGAAAGGTGTAAATATGTTGTAAATGAATTTATTAACAAACTTAAAATGTGAGATTCAACATTTTTGCATGTAAATTCTTTTAGCGAGGCCACTCGTTCTTCAAGGAAAATTATGTTTTTTGAGGCTTTCAAAGAGTGAAGAACAATGCTTCATATTTAAGACAAACCCTAATTTTTTGTTCAGAAAAAACATTAAAAAAGAGCATCTTAAATTCAAAGTAATATGGTACGTATAATACGGTTCTGGACAAAATTGTTGCGTGCATCGTCATTTCTGTTACCTTGAAGCTTCCAAAACCCTGGTATCAGTTTACCAAACTACGCAAATGTCTTTTTCAGAATTTGTTTTCTGGCTGGGACAGAACAAGCATAAGGATTTGACGTTCGAGTGACCATGCATCATGATAAATTCCTATAATAAAACCAACTAGATGCACTAATTTCTCAAATTTATTTTTGGAATAAAACTCTACATGTTTCGGACAGCTCCTCTGTCCATTAGGAGTTTTTCACTGTACACACAGCAGTGGTATATGTCATACAGGTTTGCTGACAGCTCGCAATGGTATATGTCATATAGGTTTGCTGACAGCTCGCGATGGTGTGTGTCATACAGGTTTGCTGACAGGTCATGATGGTATATGTCATACAGGTTTGCTGACAGCTTGTGATGGTATATGTCATACAGGTTTGCTGACAGATAGCGATGGTATATGTCATACAGGTTTGCTGACAGCTTGTGATGGTATATGTCATACAGGTTTGCTGACAGATAGCGATGGTATATGTCATACAGGTTTGCTGACAGCTTGCGATGGTATATGTCATACAGGTTTGCTGACAGCTCATGATGGTATATGTCATACAGGTTTGCTGACAGCTCGTAATGGTATATGTCATACAGGTTTGCTGACAGCTGGCGATGGTATATGTCATACAGGTTTGCTGACAGCTCGCGATGGTATATGTCATACAGGTTTGCTGACAGCTTGCGATGGTATGTGTCATACAGGTTTGCTGACAGGTCATGATGGTATATGTCATACAGGTTTGCTGACAGCTTGCAATGGTATATGTCATACAGGTTTGCTGACAGCTTGCGATGGCATATGTCATACAGGTTGGCTGACAGCTTGCGATGGTATGTGTCATACAGGTTTGCTGACAGGTCGCGATGGTATATGTCATACAGGTTTGCTGACAGCTTGCGATGGTATATGTCATACAGGTTTGCTGACAGCTCGTGATGGTATATGTCATACAGGTTTGCTGACAGCTTGCGATGGCATATGTCATACAGGTTTGCTGACAGCTTGCAAGCTGTCAGCCAACCTGTATGGCATATACCATTGCTGTGTGTACAGTGAAAAACTCCTGATGGTGGACAGAGGAACTCTCCGAAGCATGTAGAGTTTTATTCCAAAAATAAATTTGAGAAATTAGTGCATCTAGTTGGTTTTATTATAAAAAAGCATAAGGATGCATTCATGTATTTCCATTATACAGCTGGCTGGACACTGACTCCCCCCCAAGTAATGACACTTCTATCAACCTGGCCACCCATCCTGGAGTACCAGGGAATTTATTCCAGGGCAAAGTCACTGGCAACACTGATTTAAAAATTTTTTAATGACATTCTTCAGGACTACACTTGTGGGATGACCCATGCCACAACACACACATTTATTTTTACGTTCTTTCTGTAAAAAGTCTCTTATTATGCTGAGTATGTGTCAATGTGAAATAAATAGTTTAGTGTCACTAAAGTTACTTCATCTCTTTATGAAATCTGCTACTCACATCTTGCTACTGGCTTTGGTTTGTATTAAGAATTATGTGTTGCATCAGCTAATACATTCCTACAGTCATTATCATACACAACTATGTTACAAATGCATGGCTTAGTTCAATGGGCGGTAAGGGTACTGTAAGTCCATTCAGCAAAAGAAGCATGAGGGTAATTAATATGCATTACTGGGTCACTCTGGCTAATCTGTGTTTCATCTTACATTACAACACAGTTTAACAAAGTTTAATATATGGCACTTGACATATCTACCCTCTTATATCACATGCAGAAAGCTTCTTTCACGAAATGAACTTTGTTGACATTGCATCAATGAAATTACATCAGTTTGATGTAGGGCTGAGTATTTGACCTAGTTGGATGCAATGTTTGCCACAGACCCCTGAACACAGCTGTAAAAATTTGCAAATTATTGCAGTGCAAGGCAAATTTTAGATGCAATCCAATAATCTGCAGCCAGTCCTTCAACTGCTAGCTAATGCTAAACTGAGACAAGTATATATTTGCTATATACATAGTGCAAATAGAACGAGTAACAATAAATAAGTACATTTAATTTATAAATTACTTTGCTGTTTGATGTTGGCTTCAATGTAGCCAGGTGGAGCTGACATGCACACGTGCACACGATGCCTCAGGAGTCACTTGGTACTGGGAACAAGGAAAGGCCTTGCATGTCAGGTACAACATAGCTTTGATACTACACACTTTTTGTACAATTAATCAGAGAGCTTTGTCTTGTTGAGGGGGAGGTCAGGGGTGAGGTGGTGAGAGTAATACCGCATGTCACATGCTGGGTCATAACTTGGGCTAATGTCACGGTGGGCTCGATTGTGGTGCCGGATGAGGTAGCTGTCCCTGACAAATGTCCTCCCACAGACATGGCACTCAAAATTAGATCCTGATGCATGTGTCCGGATGTGGATGGCAAACTGACTCTTAGATGTGAATGTCAGGCTGCAATGGTCACATGTCAGTGGTTTTTCTGCCACATGACTCCAACGGTGTGCTGTTACATAGCTCTTTACTGCAAAACGCTTGTGGCAGATGTCACAGGAGTAGGGGCGTTCCCCTGTGTGCACACGCTTGTGTGTGTTCAGACTACTCTTCTGTGTAAAACGTTTCAAACATAAATCACACTGAAATGGACGTTCACCCGTATGTGTTCGCATATGCACCTCGAGATAGGGTTTGCGGCAGAAGCTTGCCTCACATGCTGTACACTGAAATGGCTTGTTACCTGAATGCAGTTTCATATGAACATAATATGAGGATGCAGATGACAGTATCTTCCCACACACTTTGCACGCCTGGGGCTTCGGGCGAGGGACGGTTTCAGACTTCTGAACATGCTGCTGTTGTGGGTGTTCCTTGTCTGAGGTGATGCTGCTGTTGCCTCCATCTTCCCCTGTTGGGCAACTGTAAAATCCCATGAGTTGTATTTTTATCGGGTGGCCATACATCTCCATTCTTTTCGTTTTGTCATAAGGTAAATGTAAAATGAAATTAAATTATTGTGAATGTCACCAAACATGGACAGGGAATTGACCTTTCAGGTCATTTGTGCGAAAAGTCAAGTCACCTGAAAAGAACAGTAATTTCTTGTCAATTTTAATTGAACGTTTGAGACTGCAAAATTAAAAGAATGCTCTATGAAATTTTTACTTGCGCAATAAAAAACTAAAAATTTTGTTAGAAATTTTTCTATAATAGCACCTGGCCACATTCTACACATGAAATTACAAGCCTTACCAATCAGATGGCACTACGATACTGAATGCAATACAACTAATTTACCTCGGTGTGATATGATTTTCTGGTGTACTCTCTACCTGCATCTGAATAATGTGTATCACTTGAATCCGATAATCACATATATGAACACACAAATCTCCTTTAACCTTCCGCAAGGAAACTAAGATGGCTGCTTGGCAGCAAGAATTCTTTCGTATCGGCAGTAAGAAGTAATGATACGCGTCTGTTTTCTATCGCTTTGTGTAGAACGGAAACGAGAATTATTGGTTACAGACTTAACTGGTACGAAAATGAAACCCCACTGTCACATGTATAAAACATCCGGGCTTATCGCATTGCAAGTACTTTCATATACCTATCAGAAAACTATTGCGCATGAATGAAGTGCACTACTTAAAGTACCAATAAATACATTTATGAAAAACATCGTTATTGATTTTGCACTGAAGGTAACTATAAAATAATGGGCTTTGCTTAAAAGTGCCTGATTTATGTAACGTATAATAAGTCAATTATGAAATTCCTATGTGTCACGTCCATGTAAATGGACTATGGAATTAGTCTAACAACACGTCATCTATTGGATATTTCAGGCATTCTAACCCACAGACTATTTAACTCATGTGTTGTGACACGCAAAATTCACGTTCGTGTAAAACACACATAAGACATGCATACGTGTAAGTGTGGGGACGAGCATGGATTACAGCCCGAATGCGTAACAGTATGATGATGCTCAGTCGTCTAACAACCGTTATTCCTGCATTCCAGCAAGTCTATAATGGTCACTGATTATTGTCTGTGCGCCACCGCTACCGCGAGACGACAGTGCGTCCCAAGCACAGAACATCTAGGTTAGGACCCAAGTATCAACACATTCGCTCACGTATGCGACCGTGGTCGGCTAGACCTGCGTTGTCCATCGCACAGAAGAAAATGTGAGGGAACTTTCTAAACGCGGTTTTACGCAGTTCTACTGTCACTGGCTGTAGCGTGATTGAAACTTCGGTTTGACATTAGTTTTTTTTTTCTGTCAAAATGGCGAAGAGGGAAGGTAGCGCTGTGAAATGGGTGAGAAAAAATGCAGAGAGCGATATTGTAGAAATGTTGTTTTATGAAGATGCGGAAAATGAATTTCTTTCATTTGGTAGTGACTGTAACGACACAGAAAGCTACAGTGATAGTGAAACTGATGACCACGTTTTTCCACCTGATTTTTCCCCACTCTACCGCCCTCTCTCTTTACCTTTCACTGCAAATGTAGGCATGAATTTGTTGTGTCAGTTTTGCGAAAGTATTGTATTGTTTGTTGAGTTCCTTGTACTTCAGAATTTTATCAGCATCTCGTTGATCAGACTAACACCTACGCAAGTCAAGTCGTAAGTGCAGCCGCGTCACAATATATTCCATATATCAGACTTGGGTTTCCGTGACAGTGGAAAAAATTAAGAAGTATTTTGGCCTAACATTCATAGCAGGGATATATATGTATGCGTTGATGTGCCTTCAGATAACCCTGTTCTGTGAGTAAATTATTTATTACACACATGATAAGTAATGAACGCTTGCCGCAGTGTGTGCGTTGAAGTATCTATAGAGCAGTCTGCCACATGAATTAGTTATTACACGTGCCAGAAGCAAATGGACTCTTTCCAGTACGTGTGCGTTGATGTACCTTAAGATTACTCTGCTCTGGGAATGACTTATTACACATGTCAGAAAAAAATGCACACTTTCCATTGTGTGCGTTGATGTACCTTCAGGTTATCCTGCTCCATGAATGACTTATAACATACATCACAGGTAAGTGGACGCACTCCACCATGTGCGTGTTGATGTATCTGCAGATTACCCTCGTCTGGGAATGACTTATTACACGCTTCACAAATAAATGCACACTCTTCACTATGTGCATATTGATACATCTTCAGGTGACTCTGCCGTGTGAAAGATTTATAATACACAATGCAGGTTTATAGCTGCCTCCCTCCATGCAGATCACTGTGCTGCTGAAATGTTGTACTGTACACACAACTTGGACCTGGACAATCCACATCATTTGGTGTGCAATATTGAGGAAAGAAAAGTATAAAGAGCAAAATATACAACACTTTAATAATTATTCCATCACAGGACTTGTGTTCTTAAGGTGTGCTTTAAGTTCTGCACAGTCTGCTACTGTCATATGCTGTGATATTCACAAAGACTCCATTCATGTCACTTGGATTCTGCAATCATTGCCACTTAGCCTGTTTCATTGATCTACCCATTTCAACCATTCTTCAAGGCATGGCTAACGAAAGATTTTCAGAATTTCCTACACTGTTTTTTGGCTGAACTTAATGGTATCTTTTGTTATACATTCTTCAAGTCCTACTGATGATCACACTGTTGTCCAGGTTTTCCTAAGCTGCAAACCTGCCTGCAATTCGAGCATGATACTGGTCTTTAACATCATTAACGTTCACCTTCTTCACATTAGAAGTCTTAAATTAAAACGTTTTCTTTCCCCTCCCCTGAACTTAGCCACCACTGGACAAAGTCAGTACCACCATCAACTGCTCTAAAAGATAGAACATCAAGCATGTCAATACTGTCATATTATGATATTAATAGTGCACGTCAGCACAAGTGTTTTTATTACACAAGGTAATTATGTAGGTTACGTGTTTCAACTATTGAACAGTCATCTTCAGGCCTATTCTTTACAGGTTAAGTTACAGGATGCTGTGCACACATTGGGATCCCAGTGTGTTTACATAAGAGAAATACTTAAGCCAGATCATTTATCTAGGAAAGTAAATGTGTGAAATGTGTAACTAACTGGTTAAAATACATTTAAAATTCTTTTAAAAGTAGTGTATTGGCGTTTACCAGTTAAAAACAGTCCTGTTACCGACTAATTCTTGTTTGGGTTTTGAGGTTACTAGCAAATATAACCTCAAAACATTAGCAACCTATGTCTTTCCATCAGTATAACTCAAGTGCATTCATTAATTCTGTGACATGGAAATACCATACCTTCACAGACATTTTGGGGAGGCAAAATTTACCTCTCTTACCCCATTATTACAGGTAATTCCATGTAAACTAGGTTGAAAATGTCCATTACCAGAAATTTATCCTCCTGTTTCCACACTGAAACCCCCTAACAAAGTTTTCAGGTGGTAGTAACAGAATTTGTACAGTACTTACTCCAATGCCTGACAAAGACCTTCCACTTTGTTGTCACTTGTACACTTAGTTGTAGCATTCACACTCACAAATGTATCACACAACCTCTTAGCATTACCAGTCAGTAACACGGACTGTGCATTCTGAAACTCTGTTATAATTTCATTACATAAAAATAAACCAGTCTTAACTGAAGCTCAAAATGAATTCTGAAACACATTTTCTTTAATTTTTTCTTCCACCAGTGACTGTTTTTTATTATGTAAGATACCAAGATAAATAAAGGATGTCATGCATATCATGAATATTACATATTTTCGTTGTACTGTTAGGCAGCATCTGATTATTTAGCAATAATTAACAAGATTCATCGTAACCAGAATGCCCTCTGGCGACACATGTAAATTTAAGGTATGAGTTTTCTTGTCATGTTACAAGTTCTCACAGTGGTAGTGGTGCTGAAACTTTCAGCTTGGTGGGTTGATATGCTGAATTTGACGTTCAGGTGACCGTACATCATGATAAATTCTTATAATAAAACCAATTAGATGCACTGATTTCTCAAATTTATTTTTGGAATAAAACTGTACGTGTTTCAGACAGTTCCTCTGTCCATCATCACTGTACACACACCAAAGGCATATGTCATACAGGTTTGCTGACAGCTTGCGAGCAGGATCAGGATGGAACTGCATTTCCATTCTGATCCTCAGTTCCGTCTTTATCCTGCTCGCAAGTTGTCAACAAACATGTACGACACATACCACTGCTGTGTGTACAGTGAAAAACTCCTGATGATGGACGGAGGAACTGTCCGAAACATGTAGAGTTTTATTCCAAAAATAAATTAGAGAAATTAGTGCATCTAGTTGGTTT
>Ga0123353_10015066_pt1 | contig 11201 bp, 7 predicted proteins | sample TergutLab28metaG_3_FD_92763 | JGI IMG/M metagenome (GOLD analysis project Ga0123353, IMG submission 92763) | Labiotermes labralis P3 segment gut microbial communities from Petit-Saut dam, French Guiana - Lab288 P3 | ecosystem: Host-associated > Arthropoda: Insects > Digestive system > Gut ... | reverse complement strand
GGTTCCCCCGACCCCCCTCCCCCCCCCCCCTGGAATAGATATGTATTTGGTTTTAGGTAATATTCTCGGTGTGCCACCTCTTTTGCTTCTTCTTGTATTTCATTGTACTCATTTTATCAAATCTGACTTCTTGAATTTCTTTATTGATGATAGTAAAGTGTCCGTTGTTAATACGTTTTGGTGTTTTCTTCCTATGGGAGATGGTGCAGTAGTGAGTTGGTTCAGGCAGGCTTTTCACACCCCGCTGTCAGGAACCACCATCCTACAGGAACTGTCAAGGTGCTCCGTGGCGCTGCAAGGGATATTTAGGTGGTAGCCATGGTGCGCCATAACAATCCATGCTGTTCTCAAAGGGAAACAAAATAATGTGTTGTACATATCTACTTAATGCTAGCAAGGTTAAAGATCTTACGAACTATGCAAACTTAGGGACTTTGTGTTATGCACCTACCTTTTGTTAAGTTGATGATGTCGTACTTGAGCCAAACATGCAGTAATTGAGTGACTGTACAAGGGATGGACAAAAGAATGGAAACAGTTGTGAAAAATCGGTATTTCTATACTAGTATGGAGTTGGGTCACTAATTGTCTGTAATACAGTTTGTATCCTTCTTGGAATAGTCTCATTTAAGTTGTCTATAGTCTCTAGAACATCTAGTTCCTTTGACAGATCCTACTCCCTGACACTGGCAACAATGGTTAAATGGTATGTAAGTCTGGCGATTGTGCTGGCGAGGGAAGATGTTGAAGTGCATCTTCACTCTCCTAGAACCAAGACTGAACACTTTTGGCTGTGTATATGGGCAAATTGTAATCATAAGAAATTGTATCATTGTTAGAAAACAGTATTGGACCATAGGATGCACCTGGTGACCTAAATTGTCCTTGTAGTTACCGGCAGTAAAACAGCCATTCAGAGTAATTATAGAACCAGCAGAATACCCAGATATTGGCTGCCCAAATCATCACAGATCCAACTCCATGTTTCACAGTTGGAACCATGCATTCAGGATTATGGGCTTCCTTGGACATTATCCAAACACAAACCCAGCCTGATGTTGGGAACAACTTGAAGGACAACTCGTCTGACCATATTACTCATTTCCAATCATCAGATGTCCTGGTTTTATTTATGATCATCACACCATCTTTTTTGCCCATTAGCATTGTTTTCAGTAATCAGGGGTTTAGCAGCTGCAGCGCTACCGTGGATGTTCGATTTGTGAAGCTCTCGGACTCTTGTTGTGGAAACAGTCTTCACGAATGATACTGACTTCTGCTGTCACCTTTGCTGCAGTAGTTGTGGATATTAGACGATCTCCCCTTCAGTGTGTGGCAATTACTTTCACTTAGTTTCTGTTTTTGGCCACTGTTACTCAGCTGATTATGTCTTCCCATGATACGTGTATGCCATCATAACCTTGGAAACTGCTTCTCTCAATACACCTAATAAAATGGCCGTTTTGTTACAGATGCTCCATCTAAGTGCGCACCAACAATCTGTCCTCTCTGAAAATCTGACAAGTCTCTCATTTTGCAATACTTGCAGAGGAATTTTTACTGAACACAATCTTTTATGCAGTGACACTTGTACTACACAGGAGTAAACAAACAGAAGAATAATGAAAGATAATTATAACTAATGTTCTTTTAGTACAGCCAACATAAACAGTTTTATTTCTATATTGTCTAGTGTTTCCATTATTTTGTCCATACACTGTATTTCAGTCCATTTATAATAATAATAATAATAATAATAACGTAGGCAAAGTGCATTTAACACTGAGGCTTGTTAATGTAACCATAATTGCCATGGAAAAGCAAGAAGTTTTAAATGTTATGAGTGTGTGTCTATATTCTTGCCTTAAGTTTTTGGGCATGCAAATTGCATCTTTTCTGTGCCATATTATGAGATTGAGTCAAATGAAAACCTTAGAAGTATATATTTAAATATACATATATAAATATTTAAGGTTTTCATGTGACTCACCCACATATATTGTCATCTATGAACTGTCTGGCTCTACCATATTCTTCTAAACTAAACTAAAACTCCGTGGCTTTAGTCCGCACGCGAACTATACCGACAGAGCGGCCGCCGCCGGTCGGCGAAGTTTTTGCGGATAGAGGGGTGTCACGTGGTCGGCGCAACGGGTCCCCACAGCCGTTAATCTCTGTTTTCTGGACCTGGAGCCGCTACTTTTTTCATTCAAGTAGCTCCTCAATTGGCCTCACGAGGCTGAGTGGACCCCGTTCCAGACCCACTACTACTCAGAAAATCTGGTAGCGCCGAGGATCGAACCCGGGACCTCTCTATCTGTAGCCAGAAACTCTGACCACTAGACCACAGAGGCGGTCACCATATTCTTCTACATCTCATAAATGGCACAAAAAAAACATTGAACATAAAGTGTGTGTTTTACTACTACTATTTTTTAAATGTTTCTCATTCTGAGAAGAATTCGGTGATGTATCATGAAGTAAATAGGTCTTTGTGTAAAGTACCCTTTATTTTGTTGTCATATGTTAATGAAAGTTGTATTTTCTCAATAGCTTTTTAAAAAAAATCCTCAAACAAATTTTATGATGATCCATCCAGTGGGAGCAAATTTGTTCGATGTGGATGGGTATGCAGACAAACTTGACAGTGCTAATAGTTGCTTTACACATTTGTGGTTGCGCCTAATAGAATCGGCTGTGCTCTACAGTATATATTTGTACATGACTTCGTAGGTTATATTGATTTGCCCTGTCACAAGGTCTGAGATGCTGAATTTGCAGAAGCACGTTATACAGAATACTGACTGTGTTGCAAGTGGACATAAACATAACTCATTTAACTAAGTCCTATGGGATTTTCAGTATTCTGGATAGTGAATAGGTACCAGTGATCAGAGGACCATCCGCTCTCGATCTCTAGGATGTAGCAGGTGTTCTTTGTTACTACACGTGTTTCCTTTTACAGTGAAAGATCTGCCGCAACTACACGTTTGCAAGAAGAGGATGTTGTTTCTCTGAAGTCTGTGTCACCATCTGAAGGCAGTTTCCAGAGTGGCACCAGTGTTACTGAGAACACTTCTTTACCGGATTTGTTGCAGCCAGAATTTGTCTACAAGAAACAAACAGATACAGGTTGGCTCATATTGACTTCAGATCAAATAGTTGCTAAATGTAATTGGTTGTAAATGTCATTAATTTTAATAATCTTCAGTATTTTTACACCAACTGAATTTTGACATTATTGGAGGTTTTACGATGCCTCGTTCAACTACTGTCAGACATCTGACATTTGATTTTTAGCTTGTTTGTATGTATGTATATATGTTGGCAGCCAAAACATGTTGAAATTTCAAGAATTATCTTGCCTTAACTTATTACACTTGTAGAGAAGCCATATCTGGCCTTTTCTGTTCAGACCCCTTTGTCAATGAACTGTCTTGTTGATCTCATTAAGTGTGCAAAAGAAAGAAAATGTTTGGAACAGAACTTTGTCTTAATGTGTCAAATATTTGAAGTTATATTCTGTTGTCTACTTCTGTCTGGGTTGTTGTTGTTGTTGTTGTTGTTGTTGTTGTTGTTGTGTCTTCCTCCAGTTTACGTATTCTCAGGGGTTCCAAGTATGTTTTTAGGTCTGTGAGCATGTATTTATATTATTAATTTTTGTTATTGTATTATTGTTTAACCCTTAAGGACATAAAGTAGTGTATAAAGATTTAGGTTGTCATGCAAAGCAAACACTCTCCATCTCAGTTACAAAACACCAGTCATTCAAGATTGTATATGACGAAAGTCAACACCAGTCATTCAAGATTGTATATGACGAAAGTCGCGGTTTGTTCTGAGGTCCGTACAGAACATGTAATTGCACTCTGTGTGCAGAATGTAGATTATTGTTGTTATGCCTTTGAAAGATTAATGTAACTTGAACAAATTATTTTAAATTTACAAGTTTTGAAGTTCTCACATTAGACACTAATGTGAGAAATCGTCAATGACATGTTGACAATTTCGGCCATCTGGGATGTGATGCCCTGTCCGTGGTTATGCATTTCGTTGTTTTGAGGCCAGTGGATAAAGTCAACACATGACTTCACATTCCCTCAAAAAAGCGGTGACCATTTAGCCAGTGACACATGACTATATCCCAGAAGATGAGAATCTCCGTTGCGTATCCTTTGTATAGTATGTAAATCATGACCAACTGGTCCTCATTTCTCATTTCTGGCCTAGTTGTTAGGTGATCATTATGATTTCGTGTAGTACAGCAATGGTGTGACTGGTTTCATTGCTTGCCATTTGTGCAATACAGAACTGGTAGGAGTTTTATGGTTTTCTCTTCATTGAAACCTTTTTGGGCACAGAACTGCACAGTTGCAATACTGTGCTTTCTTCTTATCATGGAAGAGTTTGCAGATGCAATACTTCTACAAACCATTTGTCATCAACAAGGTGTGTAATCAAAAACATTATTAAAACAGTCCTTATCAACAGTGCCATGTACAAGGACAACACAAAAACAGTGGAGAGTTGTGCGCATATTTTGTTTCACCATGTTACACATACATAATGGAGGATTTTGTGTAAGATTGTTACAATAAATGAGCAATTTTATAGTTGTGTATGGTTTATTGTGGTTGGGATAGTGTAGTCATTATCACGGCCGGAGGGTCCAGGGCTCGAACACCGGTGGGGGCGAGAATTTCCTTACCCGTCCAGACTGGCTCTGGGGCCAACCCAGCCCCTGTACAATGTGTATCAGGTCTTTCCCAAGGGTAAGGCAGCTGGAGCATGTTGTTTATCACCCATCCCCATCTAGTGCCAGGTTTAAAGTTAGAGTAGAACTATACATCTGCTCCCCTTCTGGGCCTTTGTGGCGAGTTATAAGGTGAACTTTATGATTTACTGTAAGAAAAAGTGTTTGAAGGCCTGGTCCTTAAACTGGCACTTATTTTCCAGATACAGACACAACTGAATATGAGAGTGCTGCTGAGACCGAGCCCCTTGATGCAATATCTCCTGTAAGTCCCATAGCCAAGGATCTTGTTTCAAGCTTCCAAGGGGTTTTAGATAAAGAAGTGGAAGAGACAGAAAATTCTTCTGCTGGAAGTGCTTTTGAGCCTGTTAGTAAGAACAGAACCGAAGCTGTTGAGTGCAGTGTTGTACCATCTGAATTTGATGAGACACTTGAATACGGACCAGTTACTCCTGATAAGTCTGTGTCACGAGGCAGTGACTCCTCTGCTCTGTCAGAAGCATATGAAGATGCAGGTGATACTACTGTTGAAACTTCAGCTGCAGACACCAAATTGAAATCTCTCGATATCAGTGGTTTATGTTTATGCATTGGTAATTTATGTTTGGATAGCCCAAAAAAGCCAGAGAAGAGTAATTTGCCATTGGATCACAAAGACACAGTGTTCAATTCAAATTTGAGTTCTGACATTATAGTCGCTGTCAGTAATACAGTAGTTACTAACCAGCCTGAAGATATATTGGGCAGTTTAGCTGGTGAAGCTGCATGTGTTCTCAAACACAGTGAAGAATACAGGCCTGGAATTCTTCAGAACTTTGAAATCTGTAATTTTGTTGATAAAGTGGAAAGCCCCCACAGCAGTTCAGTTTTGTTAGAAGCTACTAAAATTTTTGATTCTGGGGTTTCTTCACTGGAGGATAATCTACCTTTATGTGAAAGCAATCCCAGCACAACAGAAATTGTTAATACCGACAACATTGAAGTAGAATTCATTGACACTCATCAGGCTATTACCCAAAACAGCGACATTCAGGAAGAGCACTTGTCTGTCTTTGATGCAGACTCCAAGACATCTGTGAGCAGTGTTGATCATGTTGAAGCTTTGTTATGTACATATGTAACAGTTCCTGTTGAAACCATAAATCTTGAGAGTAAATCATTGTCAGATTTAGATTCTACAGGGAAGTCAACATTGCTTGAAGTTTCAACTGTTGAAAAAGAAGCACCTTCAGAATTTACTGAAACTGCAGTTTGTAAAAATAAATCACAATCAGAAGCTGAAATCACTGTTACATCTGTTGAAGTGCCAGAAGGTGCAAGTCTCGTTGGTGCACTTAACCCTGCCAATTTTGGAAACAACGGAACAGGAGATCGGAATTCGCCAGTTGAAGCAGAACATTTCATAAAAGTTGTTAATGAGACCCCTGCCGTATTGAGTGAACTCTTTGAAATATGCAACCGTCAGCAGAAAGACCTAGAACTAAGTGATGAAAAATTTGTTGATGGAACAGAATTTTTTACCTCTCCTACCAAGTTTGAATATCTAGGAAGGAAAACTGAATTTGATATTCCTCATAGGTGCTCTCAGTCTGAATTTGAGGAAGGTGTGTTAGATCAGCCAGTGCAAGATGAATTTACAGAGTTTGATCAATCAATAGCTGAAGAAGCTGAAAAAATATTGCAGGAGATTATAAATTCATCTTCTGAGTTTCATGAAACTGATTTGATAGAGAGTGACAGTAGACGTGCAAGTAATACTGAGGAGAGTAAATTACTGAATAGTACTGAGAACATGGCAGATGTGCGAGGAGTGTCCAGCAATACTGCGACAGCTATGGATGAGAATGGACTAAATCCCTTTGTTTCTCAGGCGTCCTTGCGTAGGTCACCACAACTGTCTGGTAGACCTTCTCCAAGATCTACAAGCCAAACGTCAAGTCCATGTGAATCACCTCGCACAAAATCCAATTTGGCATCTGCAAATGCCGTGAAAGATGGTGCTTCTCCTTGTGGCCTTGCATCAGATCATTCACCAAATTCCTACATTGTTAAGAACAGTTCTGATCACAGGGTTTCCTCTAATAAGGTAATTTAAATATTTTCTGACAGTGGTATTGAACAGTTCTGAGAATTGTGTTTCCCAACTGTAGCTGTAAAGCATTTATCTAGTGGAATTCCATATTCAAGTGGAAATTCTGTTGAGAATCAGAAATAAAATGTAGAATGCTCTTAACATTTTTTAAACCTGTGCAACAAAAATCAGAACAACTTGAAATGTATTTGAAATCGCGGCACTGCCGTTTGTTTGGAAATCTGGCTCTGCTCGAGTATTCTAGTATAGCTGCAATGTTAACATTCTGCAAAGATGCATGGTGTCGTTTTACAATATAGATAAGGAATAAGAAGCTTAAATAATGTTCTATTTAGCTAAACAGTGTTTACCACACTGCACTGGATATTTAATTCTGTGCCTGTTATGGAACCGTAAGGTTTATTACCATATTCACAAGAGTGGAATACAGGTTCGTGTTCTGAACCAGATAACTCCAGTTTACTTTGTTGCACCCAAATTCTTTAAGAACTATTTGAATGTAATATTAAATGTTTCCCTCCTAATTGTGCCACACAGAACTACTTTTTATTTTTCAGGAGGCATGTTCAAAGAACTCAATAAACCCTGAGATGAATCAGAGTGAAGCAGGGCCCGAGATTGCAGTCGATGCACAATTACAAGTTGGAGATGGTAAGATGCAATTATTTGATGTTGAAACATCTCTGAGCATAATGCCATATTTCGGGTAGGCAGTCTTAGAGAAGAAAAGTCCTGTTACTTTAGCTAGACCTCCCACATTGCAGCCGTGCCAGCTTTTCACCCTGGCCACATAGAAATTCAGGAAACAGATATGATTTACAGGAGAAAGTGTTTCCTACTGATTAAGTGCCCTTGTGTATGAATTGCTTACACACAGATTAGTACTGGAAGTATGTTGAAAGTAGAGTGGAGTAACTTCCTGCTTTTGACAGTGATATCTGTCACCATCTCATGATTACACACCCTCCAAAATGTTTGTTAAGTCATGTGCCTAATTTTGTCTGCCTGCTGTAGACCTCACCAGACCAGTAACATTCCTGTCTGTCTCCCAGTCAAAATAAGGAAATACAACAAAATTCCATACTCTGGAATATTTGATAATTTGGCCCCATGCATTCAGATTAATTGAATTTTGTTGTGTTGAGTGAAGTGGAAAAATTTTTCTACTGATGCTTCATGTTTATTGAAAAAAATACACCCCAAAACTTGGCTCCACACACACATACACACACACCCGCGCACATGCACACGCACACGTTGGTGCAAGCTACAGACATCTCAGACAGGTTACATCCTGTAGGGCTATGTGACGTAACTTATGCTACATGTATGTATGTGACATGTTTTTTGTAACAGTTTTAACCTATTTGTAATGCCCTCTGTAGTGGGTTGTGTGATTTTTCACTGACTCTGTTATCAGGTTCACATGCCTGTGTGTACCTTGGAGGCACACACGGGGGCTGTGGTGAACTTTTCTGCTGATTTTGAAGTGTACATAAATTAGGTAGTTTGTATTTGTTTTCAGTGTTTAAAGATCCAGCTGCTTTTGAATATTTGAGTTCTGTGGGCAGTTCACGTACATCGTTCGATTTACGTAAGGAATCTTTGTATGTGAAATTTGATCCACTGGTGGGAGGAATGTCAAGAACTACTGACAGGTCGATATCTCTGCCTCCTTCATTTGAAGAAAGAAGGTAATCAGCTGTACCAGATACCAGTAAAAATGGACTTAAGTATGTTACAGTATGTGTGCTGGCATTTCTTCACATATGTAGGGCTAACTCTTACATGTCAGAGGGATGGAGAAATGTTGATGAGTGAGGGTAGAATTAATGAAATGCAGTAATTTTTTTTAATATTAAATAATTTTATATATTCATTTACCACAATTTGCACCTAAAACTGAACTGGGTGAATTGAGTATGTTTGTGGTGCCATTCACCTGAGAACTTTTAACTTCTGTCTTGTTTCCAAAAATAATGCTATGTGAATGCAGATGTTTGTATACTCCCTCATCACGTAAAATACATACATTTTTGGGCCTTAAACATTGACACAGTGCTGGGGTAACTGATGTAGCCATCATCTTCAATAGTTGAGTAACTGCGTCTGTTTATCAATGCGCACTTAAATTTTTCAGCATTCAGTCAATTTTTTCACCATATATTTGATTATTTTCGGCTGTATGTCATCAAGACCATGTTGGGTGAGGTGTTACTGTAATTGTGCCTTATTGCTTCCATTCAAAGTAGTAAACCATTATTTGTCATGTAACTGTGTGCCAAATACCTCCAATACATGCAAATACCACCCCATCTTAATGTGTAATATTTCTTCTTACTACACATGTTCTGCTGTGCTACAAATGGGAAGGTCGCTGGTTCGATCCCAGCCGGTGTTGGTGGATTTTTCATTGATATAAAATCCTTCCGATCACACTATGGCCCTGGGGTCGACTCAGCCTCTAACAAATGAGTACCAGGAGTATTTCCTGGGTGTAAAAGCGGCCGGTGCATGAGGCTGACAACCTTACCATCATCCTGTGCCGTTGTCACAAAATCTGGGAACCTTCACTTCCTGGAACCCTCTGGGCCACTCCGGGCCCGTAACGGGACTGCTTTACCTTTGGTACACATGTTCAGGCTACATGGAAGAACCTCACCAGCTCTTCTGCATGTGCCAGACATCAAACTATTGTTTGGTAACTGTTTTATACAACAACAATTAATGTACTCTTATAATTCACCAGTAAAGTCTGAAACGTTTGGGAGTTAAGTGTTTTAAAAATGTTTTTGTGAATTATATAATTGTGTGCTTTTTTTTTAATTGTAGATCTATGAAAGGAAAGTTTGTAAGAATTATGGTAAAGAACGCCTGTTTACGACAGGATGACACAATGTTTTAATTGTGGCATGCCATCAGCATCTGATCGTGGACAAACGTTTAAGAGTATTTATAATGTGTGTTGAGATTGTTCAATGTGTTGTGGCCAAATTTCAGCTCTGTGCCTGCAGCTGCAAGTAATGAGGAGCATATTTCTGGAGAAACAACGCCCATTAAGAATACTGCTCACACAGCCACTGATAAATTGATCTCACTCAGTCCGTCACCTATGAAGCCACGCCTTATATCTCCTGCAAAGCAGCCTGTTGTGTCCACTGTAAAGGAGACTGCATCCACTTCAGTGTCCCAGGTATCTGCTTATTCTGTTACACGGTCTTGGAAAAGAGGACATTAAAATAATATTGGCACAGACACCCAACTGTTGCTTGCCATAGAACCTTCCTGAATGCCGTCTATCCTTGTTAGGTTCTTTGTGGTATTGGAAGGTCTTTCAATTAACTTTGTTGAAGTTTGTTGAGCCAGAACACAGTACCTTCCCAAACTTCTCGTAATGGGCGGGCGTGATTGAGCCATTGAAAGGCAAAGTGGTTTGAGTCTTTACACGCACACAAACAAACAAACAAATGAGATCAGTGCTTATATGGTATCACATCACTGAAATCCATGAACAGGTAAATTGGTAGAAGTTAATAGTTTCCAACTTACCTCTTAGAGCACTTTGTGTACCAGGATAAGTGAATGATAATCCAGTAACACTGACAGCCAACATGTGTAAGTTCTCCCAAGTGTGATTTATGTGGCTGTCTTTCGAGGGTTCAGTTATGTATCATTCAGTACTAAAAAATGTGCAGTTTCCTTCAGTATTGTTAAATGATCAGTTGTGCATGCACATGTACTTCGCATCTAAGTTGCTCATGAAAAGGTGCAAATGGATTGTCATCAAAGGGCTTCCTGCAATGTTAAAAATAAATTTAATGTCCTAAACACTTTGTCATTCATCTTGAAGTGTATAGGGTAAAGGGAGAAAAGGGTTTTTATGCTGTGCCGTCTTGTGCCTCAAGAAATATTTGTGATAATTATTGCATGTTCTTATGTAAATTTATCAGGTATTCTCATATTTTATAAACCACGGTGAGCTACAGTGGTGCCTTATGTAAGAAGCTAAATACATCTTCACAGGAGAAGACCTGTGTTTGACAGCCTGTTCTGCACAGTTTAGAAGTTACAATTACAAATCACTATTCACTGATTTAAAGTATCTAGCAGCATGTACCTATTAAACGCACCAGAATTGTTGCAGTTACATATTTTATGCATTTATTCACCAGGTCCTTTACTTATATTGGCAGCCATCCCGTTGTGTTATACAATATGATGAAGTAATTTATTCAAACAACATATATACAGGGTGGGGCAAAATATCCTCCGTACTTTCAGTAGGGTATTGTGAAGGGAGGGGAGGCCGTAGAAGGGTGGGGTTGGGCTCGAAAGGTGCAGGTAGTTGGGAAGTTC
>Ga0123353_10015065_pt1 | contig 11201 bp, 9 predicted proteins | sample TergutLab28metaG_3_FD_92763 | JGI IMG/M metagenome (GOLD analysis project Ga0123353, IMG submission 92763) | Labiotermes labralis P3 segment gut microbial communities from Petit-Saut dam, French Guiana - Lab288 P3 | ecosystem: Host-associated > Arthropoda: Insects > Digestive system > Gut ... | reverse complement strand
CATTTGATCCCCACATAATTATGTTCGGTGGCTTGTCCCATCAACGCTATTTCCATGCGGGTAAATCCCAGATTGAACTGGTCGTTCAGCGCAAAACCGAAGCAACTTTCCAAAGCAGCTGACGATGACATGCCCGCGCCAAGAGGAACATCGCCGGCAAAAACGGTATCGAATCCCTGTACGAGTTTCCCTTTTTTGGCCATTTCGCGGCATACGCCGAAAATATAACAAGCCCATTGCTGTGTCGGTTTATCTGCTTCTTCGAGACCAAATTCGCACGATTCGTTCAAATCAAGCGCAAAAGCACGGACTTTATTCGTGCCGTTGGGTTTGATTTCGCAATACATTGCCTTGTCGATGGCGCCGGGAAGTACAAAACCGCCGTTATAATCGGTATGCTCGCCGATGATGTTGATACGTCCGGGCGAACTGTACATTGCGCCTTCCGTTCCGTAAAGTGATTGAAATTTTTCCTTTATTTTTAATGTATCCATACTTTAAAAGTTCAAAGTTTCAGGTTCAAGGTTCAAAGTTCAAAGTTACAGATTGTCCAACTTTGAAATTTGAACCTTAAACTTGAAACTCTTTTGGTTAGTCAACTGGAATATCTTTATTTACATTTTTGCTGCCAATCAACGCATAGAAAAGCAAATAAGCCAGACCGGCTACAATGATCCAGTAACTTGGCATAAATCCGGCGAGGTCGGCAACCCAATTCTGAACCAAAGGAATGATTCCACCACCAACAACCAGCATCATAAAAATACCTGAGGCTTGTGCTACATATTTACCCAATCCTTCTACAGCAAGGTTGAAAATTCCTCCCCACATGATGGAAGTACAAAGCCCCACCAGTGCAAGGAACAGGAATGCAATCGGAACTTCGGGCGTACCCATCGACAGTGTTCCGCCGCTTGTATCGAAGGCCGGCATTTTTACCGTAGTCTCTATGGTTGAAAAGATAGCAGCCATCACTAAGACAATTCCAACAGACGAAACAGTTGTTAGCATCGTTTTGCTTGATACTCTGGTTCCGATGGAAGCGCCTATCAGTCGTCCTGCGAGCATCAGTAGCCAGTAAAAACCTACCACTCCTCCGGCTATCCCGGTAGCAATCCCCAAACCCGGTTTGGTTTTTCCATCAACAATTTTCTGAGCGCTCTCGAATGTATTGGCACTGATGATTTTTGACGAATAGGCGTCAATATTCTTGTTCGCTTCGTCTTCGGCTTTCAGCAGAGCCAAATATTCAACATCGGATTGTTGTTTTTTGTATTCTACTACTGTAGTTTTGGCTTCGTCGGTTTTCAGCGATGTCATATACAGGTTGTATGTTCCCGGTATACCAACTTCAACACCTACATAAACAAAGATTGCGATAGCGCCCAGTACAAAGTGACGGAACGCCCACGGACTGTGTTTCGATTTTTCGCCTTTGGCAACCCTGTTGATGGTCGATTCCGGTTCGGGAATGGCCACAAGATAAAGCACAATACCTACTAATGCGAAAATAGCCATCGCAATAAACATGACGGGATAAACTTTGGGAATAGATGCTTTGGTGACGTTACCAACCAGAAGTCCCACCAACAGAGGAACCGACGTTCCCATCAGCGAGTTGAACGAACCGCCAACCTGAATCAGTGTATTGCCCTTTTTACCGCCGCCACCAAGCGTGTTCAGCATCGGATTAACAACGGCATTCAACATACACATCGAAAAACCGGCGATGAACGCACCTGTAAGATAGACGTAAAAACTTTCTGCAACGCCCGACAAAACTTGTATGCCCACGCCTGCGAACCCGACCAGAATCGCCAGCAGCGCTGTCTTTTTATAACCTACCTTTTGCAGTAACATTCCGGAAGGTATACCCATCACGGCATAAGCAAGAAAATTCATAAAATTTCCCAACATTCCCAATGAATTGGAAACGCCGAACTGATTTTTCAATACAATTCCCATGGGCGCCGCCAAATTGGTGACAAATGAGATCATCCCGAAAAGGAGAACCATCATAACGATTGCAACAACGTTGCTACTTTGTTTTTGTTGTGACATAAAAAATTTGATTTAAGGTTTAAAAATGAAATTTAACTTATTTATTTAAAGATTTTTATCAATATAAAATTTAAAATTGGTTTGCGATTTGAACGTATCCTCCGGACGAAGCGCCACCGTAGGATACTGCGGTTTGTTGATGCTGTCGGGATAATGTTGCGTCTCGAGGCAGAAAGCCGAACGCATCGGGTAACGCTGGCAGTTTTTGGCCACAAATTCACCGGTCATCCAGTTGCCTGTATATAATTGTACGCCCGGTTCGGTGGTGAGTACATCCATAGCGATGCCCGTTTTTGGTGAAACCGCTTTGGCACAAAACGATAACCCATGACCATTCCTGTTCAGAATATACGTGTGGTCATATCCTTTTCCGAAAATGAGTTGTTGAAAATCCTCTTCAATACGTTCACCAATGGTATGCGGCGTGCGGAAATCCATCGGCGTACCGACCACCGGTTCAGCATTGCCGTAAGGAATGGCCGTTTCGTCAGTGGGCAAGTAAGTATCGGCGTTGATGGCGAGCAGGTGATCGCCGATATACGGATCTCCGGCGCCCGAAAGGTTGAAATACGAGTGGTTGGTGAGGTTGATGATGGTTGCTATGTCCGTATTCGCTTCGTATGTAGTATTCAGGGAATTGTCGTCTGCCAGATTGTAGGTAATTTTGACGGTAAGCGCACCGGGGTATCCTTCTTCACCGTCGGGCGAAACATAAATCAATTCGATGGTCTGTTCGTCGGTTTGTTGAGCGTCCCAAACTACAGCGTTGAATCCTTTCAATCCGCCGTGCAAGTGGTTGGGGCCGTTGTTGATGGCCAACTGATACTCCACGCCGTCGAGAGTAAATTTTCCTTTGGCTATACGGTTGGCTACACGTCCGCAAACCGCGCCAAAATATGGCTCTTTCGATGACAGGTATTCATCGATATTGTTGTGTCCCAGCACGATATCCGTCATCTTTCCGTTGCGGTCAGGTACATGTAGGGATACGATTTTTGCACCGTAATTGGTGACTGACATTTCTAACCCGTTTTTGTTGGTCAGAATATATAAATCAACATCTTTCCCGTCTACAGATTTTTGAAAATCAACCTTTTTCAATCCGCCCAGCGTTAATACTTTGCTCATAAACTTGAAAAATTTACCTCGAAACTTAAAAAAATTACCGATGCAAATATATACTTTTAATGAATTGTTTCAAGTAAAAAAATAATTTTTTTGATTCTTTAACAACTCTTATCTTTGCCATTTCAAATAAAACCAAATCATCATGTCAAAAAAAGAATCCGGCTATCGCAAAACGATAGATGAAATAGAAGCCATTTTGTCGAAAATAGAGAACGGCGAAACCGAAATCGACGATTTACCCGCCGAAATCAAACGCGCGGCGAAACTTTTGCAGGAATGCAAGGAAAAACTCTTCAAGACCGAGCATGAAGTGGAGAAGATCATGAAGATGGAAGAATGAAGAAGATGGAAGAATGGAGAGTATGTTCTAAAATTCTCAGGAATTTTCATAAAAAACCCCCGAGCATCTCGTACACGGGGGACCAATGAAAACTAAAATTAGCAGTTATGTAGTCATTTTTTTTAAAAACCCCCCAAAAAGTTTTTTTTCTTTTCCTTTCGAGGGGTTCCATATATTTTTAAGAATTTTCGGCTTGTTGGGCTTGTAGTCAGCAAACATATCCATGTCGAAATTCTCCGAATTGGTTGACCAACTGTTCACACTTTCCAAATATCGCTCGCTGTTTCTTTCCTTTGCGGTTACTTCTGCCTTTGTTGTTAAAACAATGCAGCAAATGATTAGAGCGATTCTTAGAGTGTGATTAATCATCTTTCCGAATGGATTAAATTGAGTCAAATAATGACACCAGCGATTCAAAGCTACATGGGCTTGTTTACTGCCGATTATCATTGTATAGAGCACAAGTAATGAAAATCCTATGCAAATCGCAGTGAGGCAAACCGCTGAAAGGACCATTATTACTATATACTCAATTACTCGTATCATATTTTAAAATTTTAAAAATTCATTATTTAATATCCATTTATTTATATATACGGAATGATATTATAATTGTTACAAAATTATGAATATAATTTTATTGAATATATGACAAATATCATATTTTTGAAAATTTCATCATCATCGATTAAAATAGTAAAAAAATTAAATTATAAATTACTGATTATCTGTATATAAAAAATTTATTTAGAATAATTATAAATTTATCATTTATTTTTTTTTCTTTTTGAAAAAAAATCATTTGCTTTGTAAAAAAATTTTTTACATCAATTCAAAATATTTTGTAATTTTGTACCGATTAAATTTTAAACGCCATGACTATTCAAGAAATTCATCATCATCTGGAAAGCTATAAAATCAATCCGTCTTTTCAAAGAGCTGCCATAATGCAATATATGCTGGAGCATTTGAATCATCCTACTGTAGATCAGATATATGCAGACCTTCTTCCATCCATTCCCACCTTGTCGAAAGCAACCGTTTACAATACGCTGAAGTTGTTTGTCGACAAGAAAGCTGTCAGAGCGCTTTTCATCGACGAAAAAAATGTTCGTTTTGACGCTCAAACTTATCCACACGCCCATTTCAAATGCAAACGCTGCGGTGTCATCCATGAAGTTCCGCTCGAAGAATCGGATATCCCTAAATTCAAGGGAAGCGACGATTTTACTCTGTCCGATACACAAGTTTATTTCTTTGGGATGTGTAAAAAATGTGAGGAAGCGCCAATTGTTACCATATAACATTAATGTATTATTTGCCAAATTCCGCCCCTGTCAAATACTGGCAGGGGCGGAATTTGTTTACAAGGAGCGAAGCTTTCAGAAAAAACTGCGTATATCGCCACTGCAAGAGGATACATTCCAGAAATCAGATTATGTTTTTCTTCTCCGAAAAATAGCCAGCAATCCGGGCAACCACCTGAAATATAACGCCACAAAGAGAACGATATTGAAACACCACATTACCAAAACATTAACCCATATCGTAGGAAATCGCTTTCCGAAAATCTTTTTTTCGGGCGCGTAAAACTGTGCTTTGAGAAATGGACGTTCGGGGTCTTTATATATTTGGTTGTAATTTTGTAAAAAACGCTCTTTGTGTTCAACGATTCGGTATTTTTCGTTGGCGTTTCTCACCATGTTGCTTAAATTTTGGTTGTGGTAGCGCGATTTTAGCAATGGCAGACTGTCGGGATTAATTGCTGCGATAGCGTCTGTTACGCGGTCTTTCTGTTCTGAAAACTGGTTATACAAAGCCGAATAATAGCGCGACAACTGATCAAGATACGATGATGTTTCGTCAATCAGTTTTTGCGACAAGCCGCCCGACGCAAGTTCCTCGTGGAAAGAATACCGTATTATCTCCTGACGCCTGTTTTCCTGTTCTATTTCGTTTCCTATCAGTCTCAAAACGGCGGGATCGGGCTGTCGGTTTGCGTCAATGCTTGTTTGAAGTTTGTAAAGTTTCTTTCTCATTTCCGACACCCAGTAATTTTTCTGAAAGTCGGCAGTATTGATGATTTTATCATAAGGGTACACAATCCGTGCATAATCGTTGTTCATGAACTGCTCTACCGCCAACGCTTCGAAAGCCCACCGCGCAGGAATAATTTCGCCATACCAAGGGACAGATGCCGGTGTTGAAATGTCGGGATTGATTTTTTCGAAACGCAGCAATGCGCCGCTAAATATCAGTTGCGGAATGACGATAAACGGAATGAGTATATAGATGGTAACCACCGATTTAAAACTGTCGGAAATAATCAGTCCCATCAGGTTGGCGCACGCCCACGCCGAAAACAATACCAGCCAGTATACAAACATCTGATGCAAAATACCGGTGATATGGTTTCCCACCAGCACAAACAGTATGGCTTGGATTGCCGAAATAGCAAACAATACTGCGATTTTTGAAAATAAATAACTGCCCCTGCTCAGATGCAGAAACGATTCGCGTTTGAGGATTTTCCGGTCTTTGATAATTTCCTCGGCGCTCACCGACAAACCAATGAAAATGGCTATGATCACCGCCATAAAGATATAAATCGGAACATTTTCGTTCAGTTCGAACGTATAACCGCCTTCCGCCACGTCGTAATGGCGGATGATGTATGCCAGCAATAAAGCCAGCAGCGGCGCTTCCAACAGACATACAATAACATATTGCAGGTCGCTGATTTTCGACAGAATGTTACGTGTGGCATACACCGCAAACTGTTTCAGCCGCGAGGGTCGACTCAAAAGCCCCTCCCCAACCCTACCCCAAAGGGAGGGAGACTCCCCCTCTTTGGGAGGTTGGGGGGAAGCTTTTGGAATTTGCGAAAAGGCATCGTACCATTCGGCTGGCGATTTCCGGCGCACATTCGTTGTAAGTCCCTGTTCGTCAAGCACTCGTGTTTCAACAATATCAAAAATATGTTCGGGATTGACATTTCCACATTCGGCGCACTCACTCATATCGCGATCTGCACGGTTGGCCTGCGATTTAAAATATTGAACAGCATCTATCGGATTGCCGTTGTAGATCACATAACCGCCATGATCAATCACCAACAGACGGTCGAATATCTTGAAAATGTCCGATGAAGGCTGGTGAATCACCACGAACACCAACTTCCCCTTTAACGAAAGTTCTTTCAGCATGTCCATGATATTGTTCGAATCGTGCGACGAAAGACCCGACGTCGGCTCGTCGAGGAACAGCACCATCGGTTGTCTGATGAGTTCCAGCGCAATATTGAGCCGTTTGCGTTGTCCACCGCTGATTTTCTTGTTTAACGGTGATCCGACCTTCATGTTGCGTATATCGTACAGACCAAGATCATGCAGTACGTCTTCAGTTTTCTTTCGGATTTCGTCGTCCGAATATTGCCCGAAACAAAGTTTTGCATTGAAATAGAGGTTTTGAAACACCGTTAATTCCTCCATCAGCAAATCGTCCTGCGATACATAGCCGATAAGACCTTCGGTTGCCTGATTTTGGGTGTGTATATCGGTATCGTTGATCAGCACTTTACCGTTTGTGGGCTGGTACAAACCTGTGAGAACGCCCAGCAATGTCGATTTTCCGGCTCCGCTTCCACCCATGATCCCAACAATATTTCCCGAAAAAACCTTAAAATTGACAGAATGTAATCCCGTTTGACCATTATCGAATTTATATTCCACATCCTGCACTTCGAATAGCAGAGGTGTTTTCTGTTCTTCGGTGTAAAAACAATTAACTATATCGCTGTAATATAGCGGCTTAATTTGTGGATGACGGATACTGCACCCATAATTGAGGATATAAATATCTTCGGAATTCATTCCGTGATTGTTGAGATACAGACCACCGTGCGTTCCCTCGTAGCGACAAATATACATATTGACGCCCGGCACGTGCAACACTGCCAATCGGTTGTCTATTCCTTCAATATACAAGTGTTTGCAGTTTTTTTCAATATTTTTTTGGTTGTTGATGAGAAGCAAATCGGACGATTCGGGTATAAACTTGAGGGGAAGCATCACGAATGCTTCCAAAAGTTCAACATCTTCCAGATTGAACGATTGAGCAACCATTTCCACAAAACTCATCTCAAATTCCGAAATGGAGCCGTCTTCCCCGTGTCCCGACTTGATGAAACTGAACAGCAACACCATGAGCATAAATTTCTGCCGTTGTGTCAGTTCCTTGTTTATTTGCTCGCAAATCACCAGCAACTTGACCGAACTTGACGAGATAGACTTCAGGAGTTTCTTAAAAGTATTGTATTTCTTATGGTATTGTGTAAAATAAATATCAAATGTTTTAACGTATTCCTGCGTCAATTGTTGGTTCAGTTGCTTCCGCAAAAAGGCCTCAACAACCCTGCGCCGTTCGGAAGGTTCGGTTCCCGGAGGCGTAATAATTGCAAATAACTGCATCAATGCCTTTAAAACATGCTCGCTCATGGACGATTATTTTTACAGCATTGACGAGGCTATTTTTTCACAAACTGTTGGCGTAATTGGTGTATATAGCTTTTGAGTTCTGCAAAATATTTCGGAGTAACATTGTCAACATTGCAATTTGGGTCTCTCGGAGGAACCGACGCCGAAATAAGCGTTTGATGACCGAAAAGGTGAGCAATGTATGACATATCAAGCATCAGGTAGAGGGCTTCTTCTGGAATCACATCCATTTCACTTAACGCCTGCCACAACAGATCGAAAGTCAATTTGTTGTCGGTTACAATCTGTTTCATCTTTTCTTCATTTGCAACCTCATTTTCGTCGATCATGCTGGTTGCGATGAACATTCCTTCAACCCAACCGCCCGACAACATGGCCAGAGCATAAAAATCGCGGTCTTCTTCGCTCAAAAACTCCGTGCAGGTAGCATAGAGGTCGGATATGATTTGCAATAACTCGTTCTTATTGTTGATGTTGTCTTCCAACTGTTGTACAACTTCCGAATCGACTGCCGATTGCAAACCCAAACCTTCTATCAGTTGCAAAACCGCCTGTCTATAGCTCAAAACGGTTTGCGTTTGTTCATAAATCCCGGCAGTGGTCATATCCGTAATGTATATGCCTAAATTAACTGCCTGCTTCTTTTTTGTCAAATAGCTAGAAGCATTTGCCGGATCGTTCAACAACTCCGGATAGGGAACGCCCCAGTTTTTAACCAGCATGGATGCTTCAATAGGTACAGGCAAGGCATAGAGCACCTTTTGTCCCATGTTGAGATAAATTGATTCCATAGCCAAATCAGCCATGTCAAGGTCAATAATGATGTTTTCTATTGTTTTCGGTCTGCTGCAAGTATTGCACGAATGAAATAAAAACATACAGAAAACACCCATCAGAAAAAGTAATGAAAAACGTACGTGCTTCATATCTTTGATTTTTAGATTTTTAAATAATATAAAATGAAATATTTCACCGGCAAAAATAATCACATTTATGCAAAAAACAATGATTTGGTTACAAAAAAATCATTTTTTTTTCAAAAAAAATTACACAATTCAAATTTTTTTTGTATCTTTACCGTGATTTTTTATACCAATGTAAAACCTCAAAAATCTGAGTTATGATAGCAGGGAAATATGACTATGAAAATAGTCTACCGCAAAGACTTGCCAAAACTTTTGGCAAGATTTCCACTCAGTTTATGAGCGGAAATCTGAAAAAGGAAAGTCCTCCAGAGAAAAAGGCGCTTGAAGAAAGTGTAAGGATGGAAGGATATGAAGTAAGCGCCAGAAAATCGGCAAGAAATTATCCCGATTTACAACAGTCAATGGCAAAGTATAGCGAATTTTGGATCGATTGATCATCTGTTGTGTTTTTTATGGTTTTTGAGCATCGGCAAGAATTTCATAAATTCTTGCCCGTAGTTTTGTTGTGATTAGTTTGTTGTTGGTAGCATCCGGAGACACACGATTGGAAAGAAATACAAACAACAAACCGTTGACGGGATCCATCCAAACCATAGTTCCTGTAAATCCGGTATGCCCAAAACTGTTTTTCGATGCGTATTTTCCCATCAGATCATTCGGCCCCGGCGTGAGTTCAGTCTTGTCGAAACCTATGCCCCGATGGTTTCCCTGTCGGGCAAAAGGTCGTGATATGAACTCTTCGATGGTTTTCTCTCTGATGAAACGTTCACCACCATACATCCCCATGTTCAAATACATTTGCATCAGTTTTGCCAGATCGTTGGCATTGCCGAAGAGGCCGGCATGTCCACTGACGCCTCCCATCATGGCGGCGCTTTCATCGTGTACGTATCCCTGCAGCCATTGTTTCCTAAAGATGGTGTCATTGGCGGTGGGTACTATTCTTCCCTGCGGAAAGCTTTTCATGGGAAGGTAACCCAGAGTGGTTGCTCCCAGTTGGTTATAAAAATGTTGTGCTACATATTCTTCCATAGGCTGCTCGCCCAAACGCTCGATAATGTCTGTCAGCATGATAAATCCCAGATCGCTGTACCTGTACTGCTTTTTGGCAAGTAGTTTCGAATCGCGGATACCGTTAAAAATTGTGTCGCGGTATGAATTGATGATGTACAGATTGTCGGCTATCTGCAACCGATGTATGCTATCTTCCGAACCGGCATAGTATCCATCTTTGAAACGGCGCTGGTTGTTGAGCCATGACCTCTGCCCCAGACGGATCGTATGAAGCGGCGTTCGCGTTCCTGAAAGTAACGGTTTGCTACTGTCTAACGGTTCCATGGTTCGCAGATAGAATCCGATGAAAGGTTGCAGTCTTGCCTGATGGGTCAGCAGGTCGATCATGGTGATGCGTTCCTTGTCGCTGCCCTTCAGTTCCGGAAGATGTTCACCCAATCTGTCGCGAAGTTCAATTTGATCGCGATCATACATCAGCATCATTGAAGGCACGGCGGCAGCAATCTTGGTTATCGAAGCCAAATCGTAAATGTGCTGCGTTTTCACCGTATCGGCCATGTCATCGTATCGGATATGTCCGTATTCTTTTTTGAAAAATACCACTCCGTTGCGTGCAGCCAGAATCTGGCATCCCGGCATGGTTTGCAACTTGATGGCATTTTGTACCATCGTGTCAATGGACAACAATTTTTGCGAGCACGCCTGTACTTCTTCGGGAATCGAATATTTCAGTCTCCATCCACCGGCAGTGTGTATTCCCTGCCGGTAGCGAAATTTTGGTTCGACCGAAACGGGCAAGGTCCCTTTTCCGGCAATGGCGCCATACAGCAATTGCGCCGTAAAATCCTGAACCAAAGATGTATTTTGATAACTCACCACAATGGCCGACATTCTGTCTGTAGCCTTAAACGACGACAGCGCATAAGGCGAAGCAAACAGGCAAAGAATCACATTTGTTGATCCTGTCAGTTTGTCGACAAAAGCGCTCACATTCCTTGTAATGCCAAAATTTTTGCCGGGGTTGGAATTGGTGTTGTGTATCCCCACGATCACCCGAGAATAACGTTTAAGTTTTTCAAACAGTGCATTTTCCTGTTGTGCCGTTGTATTCTGGTCAAGAAAAAAATAATCGTTTTCTTCGTACAGGCTGAGTGTTCGCAGAAAATTGTTGGCACGCGATGTTCCGATGATCAGGATGGCGGTTTTTTCCTTGTCTAACCGTTTCAAAGGCAGTAT
>Ga0123353_10015064_pt1 | contig 11201 bp, 7 predicted proteins | sample TergutLab28metaG_3_FD_92763 | JGI IMG/M metagenome (GOLD analysis project Ga0123353, IMG submission 92763) | Labiotermes labralis P3 segment gut microbial communities from Petit-Saut dam, French Guiana - Lab288 P3 | ecosystem: Host-associated > Arthropoda: Insects > Digestive system > Gut ... | reverse complement strand
TCAGTTTGCCGGTGCCCGGAAAGGTTTGTTTTAAATAGAGTTTTGGGTTTTTTTCTTTGGGCCTTTTTTTTTTATTTTAAAAAAAAATTTTTAAAAAATTGGATAAAAGGGGGGGGGGGGGGGTACACCTACTGAGCTGTTGTTACTTAGTAGGTCTGGTTTTTTGTATTTACATCTATGATTTGTCTACATTGCCAATCCGTATGCATAACTCCAGTGATTCATAACTTACTGCCGTTATACACTCCATACAACCGCTATTTTGTTTTACATTTCCAAGAAATTTATTGACACAATAGTTTCATGATTTACAAGGTTCTGTTTCAGTCATTTCACAGCTACATACCAAGTGGTGCTAGTATTGTCTGCTTTAGAACATGCATCATTGTTACCAGCTGTAGGGAATTGAAATGTATAATACTTGGATGGCTTGTGATGATATAACATTCATACCGCTTGTCATGAAAATTGGTCGTATGGTTGGAAGTCCAAGTGAAGGGGTAGACAAGAGTTGATGACATCCCATAGAGGATTTTGGAAGTGAAATAAAAGAGGAATGCTAGAAAGAGATCAACGGGTTAGATTGATACTGAGGAGTTGTGGCTAGGTATGCACATGGCAGGAGTTGGTTTAACGACCCAGATAGTGTGGAGTTGTCTAAGGAAGAAGAAGAAGAAAAAGTTTTGAGCTCCCAGTCATATCTTCTGTTTTTTGTCGGTGCTCTGTCACCTTCCTACATTTTGGGTTGCTGACTTGGTATTCATTAGCACATGCACTTTGATTGTAGACTATTAAAATCAGTTCCAGGTTCAGAAAATTAATGAGGCTAGAAGAAGGTGGTGTCTGAATCCAGAGTGTAGTTTTATGAAACATGTTTTTATTATTCCTAATTCTGCATATTGGTTGGGGCCACTTTCTGAAGGTTTGGCTGAAGCAGCTTTTGCTGTGCATTTCATCTGTCCCAGCATAAATTTCATATGTCCGTCTGTGCTGTGATCTAGTAGGTTAAGACACTGAAGCACACTGCGTGTGGGTACCAGTGTTTCAGAGGGTTGAGATAGTATGTTAACAAAAACATTGGCACCCTCTTGCCAGATGGGTTTCTTGTTTGGAACATAACCATGACAGCATGAAATCAGATACCTACCCCGACTGTATGCTAATAATGAGTGATGCTGTGTTATAAATGTTCATGAATTATTGCTTTTTATAAAACTTTGGAAAGTCATGCAGAAGCCTGCAGTGTTGGAAGTGCCCACAGATACACAACTGTTTAAAATATGAGATACCAGTAATTCCTGTTATCAATTCTGATGGTTTATATCCCTTAAACATGGCAAACAAGAACGTTGGAGAGAAAAGAATTGGCATCTATCGTGAGGGAAGTCAAAGAAGGAAAAAAACATCCATTAAACATTCTTCAGTACATATCATGCAGCTGTTGCAATGTACATGTATACTTCTGTTCTGTCCATGCACTTAACACTAATTTTTGAGTAACGTATGCATTTGAACTACTCCCTGTGTCATCAGTACATGCTGGTGATGCACTGTAGGATTGAGGTGCCAAGTTTTATGGAAGTATGAGAGTGGAAGGCGTTATTGCCCCATAACAGTACTGAATGCTATATATATCCTGGCTAAACCTGGCCCTTGCCCTTGAATTTCTGGACGGTTTGTGGTACAATTGGTACTGCTGTTCCATCATAGCTCCCTGTGATACCCGCATGAGCTCGCTGCTTCAGGTCTTACTCATATGAAGTCATAATTGTTGTAGAACTAGGCAGTTTTCCCTTAATAACAAGATTCAGGTTGTGTTTATAGTTTCTTTAAGGTGTGTGTGTTTCTGCTGAGCAAAGATGTGTAAATAGTTTAGTCTGCTGTATCATGTGGTAATGTTTAATGTCCTCGTAATTTTTGCAGTAATATTTTTGAGTGAACTTTCAGATTGTATGCAGTGATTTTTCTCCATGGTTTCTTGTAATGCCATACTATAATATTCCCTTACTCGTAGGATGTTACATGTTTGGGGCCTAAAATGTGACAATGCAGGAAATGTACAATTGTTTTGTTGACATCAAGTGGAAGTATGTGTACAGTAGTGCACAAGCCCTTTGTTTGCAAACGTGTTGCCGACTTTGTTAGGAAATGGAAGGCCATAAACTGGTACAGTTGATACATGAAAACAGCAGTTTTCTGCAGCAGGGTTTGGATATTTGCAAATGGTCGTCGTGCGGTAAAGGGTCGCTGTGCACCGATTAACGCAACAAGTGAGGAGCCGACTTGTATCCAAGAATATTTGTCCATAAGTGTATGGTGAAGCTACTGTGGATGATGGAAGAACCAAAAGCAGGAGGAACAGCACTTCTTGACAAATGGTGGAGTAGTCACCCTTGTCCTTCAGTGATGCTTGACATCCGCTGGTTTGATGAGCAACTACCATCGCATAGCAGATGGATTATGCTGCACCCTATCTCTCGATCAAGGCAGAGTAATGGCAATTGTTGAAAAGCTAGGGCTTTCAAAAGCCAATGCTGTTTGGGTGCACCAACGCTGACAAACGCAGAAAGAGGAGAAGAATCGAAATGGATAAAAATTGGGTTCAGCTTTTTGAACCATAATCCAGGCGGCAATTAATGGAAGGGCGCCACATGTCAATCCCCTAAGAAGAATTCAAAGGTGCTGCGTTTAGCAGGAAAAATGGCTGCAGTCCCTGTGAACTTGTCTGGAGGGAAACAGTGAACTCGACAGCTGTATTGAAACACTGGGAAGTCTGAATGCTCTCCCTAGTTGGGTTCGTTCCGCAGGAAACATTTCAGAAGTGTTCTTCCATGACATCTCCTTGCCACACACAAGCGCACCACAGAGGCTTTCATGCAATTTGGATCGACCGTATACTCCTGAACCAGCACCGTCAGATATTTCGCCTGTTTGGCTTCTGAAGAACAGCCTGCAAGAAAACTATTAAGTCTGTCTGAAGCAATGTGGTTGTGAAATTTTGTACATGTATAACTTGTAAGTAGTATGAATTGTCCGCGGAGCATAACGTTTCTGGTACGTTCGTTGTTTCCTTTTCTTTAGTTTTTAAACGTATTAATACTTCCAAGTAGAGCACTGAAGATGAGAGTGAAATGTCCCCTTTCCACGCACTACACAGCACTAATCTCTGTATAGCTTACAAACATATTTTCTGTGTACCGCGACCTTCTTTTGTTTTCTGCCTATTTTGGGTAATGGATTTCTTTGCGTATTTCGTGAACTTGAAGATAGTGTGATTCGTGTATGTAGCGTCATATGTAAAGTGCTTTGTTACGTATTTGTATTCGATTTTATCCGACGTCGGCATAGTACGAATGCCAAATGTGATATCTTCCGAAGACCCGTCATATGGGAGTCATAACTAAGCTAGTAATCTCTTTTCGCTTGCAGGGCAAGGTACTTAGTTTATCTGATTCTAAACTGACCCAGATAAACAAGGAAAAAGTTCTAATTCAAGGTCCGAAGCCCGCATATGCCTGTTCTGTTACGCTTTGAGAACCTGAGGACAAAGGACCGACCACTTGCAGCGATTGATGGGAGAATAGCGAAATCATTGTTAAATTGACTGGACACTGGATTCATTTTGGCTCAGGATAGGTTCCCTAATTTCAGGTTCTTGTGAACACGGCAGTGAACTTTCGTACCCTATGAAAAGCGGTCAATGTTTTGATGGTCTCTGTTGTCCCGGGTGCCGCTTATGCCACAATAACCATAATTAAAAAAGCCCTAGACTCTGGCGCTGTTTACCTGCCAGAAAGTAGTCCTTCTGTGTGGTGTCCTTTCGGCTTTATTTTCACCTTGTCTCCATACACACTTTCACTCCCAACATCTCTGGCATACTTAATGCACAGGAGCAAAAGCTTCCGACATGGTTTCGAATTCTTGTCCACGCAACGTCCAAACTGACTGTGGAGCCCATAAAATTCGTTGTCCAAATGGGCATAACATTTTAGTGCATGAGTAAATTGGCCGGAGCTTGGACACAGGATTATTAACACTTATTATGACAGTTTGCATTTCCTGTGTTTGGTATGACCAGAATGGTGTAATAAAGAAGTAGGAACCTAATCGCCGAGTTTGAATTTCAGACTCATGTTGATTTTGCCTTGGCTACTTTCCTCCCTGTAATCACGTCCAACATTCACAAACACAGCTGCTGACTGGAGGCTTCGCTTTGCAGGCGTGCGCTTGATTGGCATACATCGTGCGTCACCGAGGAAACAAGCAAACGAATATTTGCCCTGGACTTTTTTTTTTTCTTTCCTGGTGTCAGAACATTGTAGCACAGCGTACCCGAAGTAGGCAATCCGCCGCACTGCATGCCAGATCGTTAGGCCTGGTGGTGCTTGCCTGTTATTGATTCCCTAAACAATATGGTCGCTAGCTTTTCAACTTGCGCTACAGCTTTGTTCTATTTAGTTTGCGAGATTTGCCCACTGTACTTCGGAGTTGAAAGGGAATGTTATTTTACAGCTTCATATAGTCAGCCAAGGTTTTGCAGCATCAAATATGGTGGGACGACTGACTTATCAGGCGAGTAGTAATCGTTTCCTATGCTACGTATAGGCTCTATCTCAGCATTCCGTAACCCAGTGGACACAGACCACCAGGTGTTCATTTCGTCAAGATATTTCTCACAAAGTACGGAGGTACAAGACAGTTGCGTTGGAAATATGTTTAGTGCAGCCTTTCCTTTTCCGAGTTTTAAGAATTTATCATAGATTCGTAAGTTTAGAATACGTGCGATGGTTAACGTTACATTTTTAAAATTATGAAGCAAGACCGATGAAGTTTACAGAGCGCTGGCACTGTCCCCCCCCTCCCTTGCGTATTTTAGTCTAAAAGTACAGTGGCGAGTGTTGTCGCTGTCCGCTGCTGGTCAGCATCGCGACCTGCATATTTCGAGAGAGATTATAGCTGCCTCCACACCTTGGTTTGAAAGTTGAAAGGTGCACGGACTGGTTCTGATGTCGAAGCATTTGACATTTTCTTAGGATCCTAATGGGATGTTGCGGCCAGCGTTGTCTTGTAAGAAATGTCGCTACACAAAACACTACGACGGACTGTGCATTTATTTTTGATTCAAACGTGTGTCGTGGTGATTACCATTCTAGGTTTCCACACTGAATGCAGCGTACCGTAGCGTCTGACCACTGTCTGATTTCTGCTTTACCATCCTTAGACCACTCTTTCTGTACTCCATTTCCTCTGGTGTCTAAATTTTGCATACCTCTCTGTCCTTCCAATAATTTCGTTATACAGGGTGACATCTTTGAAAAAAAATCTTTGTTTTCTGTGACTGGTCAGGCAACGAAAAAGGGTCTTCTGTCGTTGGCTGACCAAGTTTTAGGAAACATTACCTAATTATTATTGGTTAAAATTTAATCGAAGTTTTCTTTGGGAATAAAATGTCCACATAGAATAAAGCCGAAAAAAGTCACACGTGACGCGGTTCAGAGGTTAAATAATAGATATGCAATGCGAAATTTGGTATCCTGTAAGTGGCACTCAGAATAATATGGATCTTGTTAGGAATGCCGTAACTGTCATGATTGGGAGGAATAGATGAAATCCGAGAGGGGTCAGAGGACCCTTCCTCAAATAGGGTACGGATACCGCTACACATATGGATATCAGTGCTGTCAGCATGGTAAAACAAAAATTGTAAAATGCTTCCTTCTCGTGAAGAAGGATGGTCTGGGATTCGAGCCCAATCAGTATCTCTACCATCTGACGAAATATTAAAGAACTCTTAGTTTGCCCTTACATTGTATTTGTGTTATGGAGAGGCAATGTGAAGATGAAAAGTCATGTGAGTTCGCAGTGTCGACTATTACCAAGTACCGAAACTACGGTAATTCCAGTCGACACGGTACAGAAGACTTGCATCTTTATCAACACTGTGAGAACCTCAAGCCGCGAGAAATAGTTTCTTTTATGTGAAGTAAGAAATGAAGTTTTATGCAGTCTGTTTTGATGAAATTATTGCTGTAAATGATTTAAGGTTGAGGGGGTACGAGTTTTTAGCTGGTCGATACACGATACGTGGTTGGATGTCTGGTGTCAGTGGTCAATGGTAGATGGCTGCAGTGGGAAGGCGAGTTGTTTGCGATTTGATTACTTCATTTGTTTCCGTTTCAATATGGTTTGCACGGGCTGCACTTCGGCGGGTTGTTACTGTTTGCGGTGAAGCTGTTCGTAAGAAGTTCATTATAGTGAGTGAAATAGTTTGTGGTCTGTTGCCAGAGGAATTTATGTCTTCCTGGGTGTCTCTAGGACCAAGTTATCAACTCATGGAGCAAAATGTGTTTGATGATGTGTAATTTAGAGCAGTAAAATACAAGGCTATAATTTCAAACACTCGCAACTACTAAGAGACTAGCCGCCACGTCGCTGGTGTTAACACACCAAGCCCACCTTCGTGCTCGTTCTCATGTTGCTTGTCAGACTTTGCGGGGTGTGTGAGCTGTATGATTCATCAGCAGTCTCTGTTCGAATTTCTTTGGCAAAGCGTGTATTTTATATGCACTCTAATTTCCGCGTGAAATGATGAACGTGTTAGTTAGATGTTGCTGGTGTCTGCAAGCCGAAGTAAACCATTTCAAACGCAATCTTTAAATATGGTGAGTACAACATTTAATAATAACTTTAATTCGCCCAACTAAAACGCGTGGAACCTAACACGGGAACAACGACGACGGTTGTGCTGCTTGACGTCAGGCGAAACTGCCCCACGTGTATGAAGCGATATGTTGTGTTTAAAAATGCCCTGGATATCTGTAAAATGGCTTGTCTATTGGTTCTGTTTGTGTTGTAATGCACTGTTTGTTTACGTAGATGGAATGAAAATGAACATGGTAACAGTAGCGCCAAGGGTTTTCTCATTTGTAAATACGAAGCTGTACTTCCGGCATTTTTTGTTGGACGAAGAGTATTGTGAGCATATTGAATGACCTATAATGACGTAATACTAATCCAATCAATATGGCTGCCCGTTGCATAAAATGTATCAAATATCGTTTCAGTATCCTTTTGTGTAAGTTATTCCTGTTAGATGGTGTAACGAAGATTAGTTAAATTTCCAAGTCAACTGAAAAATGAATTTATCCCTTAACGTGTCTCGAATGTGAGAGACAATAATTTAATAGTTACATGGATTCCAAAATATGTTGCCTCACAACTTGCGGAATCGCAGTTGTTATTCAAGCTCGTTGCAGTGCCGCTTTGCATTGGAAGGTGGGAGGAGGCAGTTACTTCTTCCAAGCTGCCTGCGTTGTAACAAGGCTGACGTGATCATGAAGTGAGTGCGTATTGTGTTTACTAAATGCTTAACATAGTTTAATTATTTATAGCGTCATTCCAAGTGAAGTGGCAGTTTGACAAGGCAGGGGTGGATGAGATGGAGTTCACGGGCGTGTTTTGGAAGCTAAAAAAAAACCATCTCTTTATTTATTAATTATGGGGCCGGAATTGCGTTGTTAGTATAGTGAATAGGCTACTGTATTCACAACCGAGGAGCCCTGGTTCAGTTCTCGATGGGGACAGCGAAAAGCGTCTGTTAGCTTCGTCATGTCTGTCCGGCTATCCGCGTGGAAGAACTGGGTTCCCACTGGACGGATTTTCATTAAATTTGATGTTTGAATATTTTTCGAAAATCTGTTGAGAACATTTTCATTAAAATTTGACAAGAATAACAGGTACGTAACACGCAGACTAATAAACATTTTTGATCATATCTTGTTACATTCTTCGTAGAATGAGAAATGTTCCAGGCAAAAGCTGTAGAGGAAATCAAAACGCACATTTTGTGTGTAATAATTTTTTTAATCGTACAATTTATGAGATAACATGGAAAAATATTATAGGTCCGGCATGCCACAAGTGACAATATGGCGCATGCGCATTGCATGCTGGATACCTATAGCTACAGACACAAATTCTGAATATGTAATACTTACTGCTTTTCCACTGCAACAATGTTTACACGAACGCGCCTCAATATTACGTTATGCGTACATTGCATGTCTTGTTCTTTTTGTGCAAAGTATCAAACTGGCTCTGGGACACCCAGTCGCAGCGTGAAGGTGGCCCCTCTCCTCCACCTAGTGCCGAGGTTGAGAATGATTGGAGTTACGTTGCCGCTACACCATACGCTTCATGGCGTGTACAGTCTTTTTACGTGTAACATGGGCAGTTTCGAGATCTCTGTATTGTCTTCTATTCCGAAAGGAACACTGCATTTCGGAATTTGGATCTGCTCCTGTCCACAGGTGGAAAGGTGGGGAGGCGCATATTCATCTGGGTCCGTTAAGAGTTAATGTGAACCACTGGACAACGTGTGTATAGCGACTGGCTACGGGCTGAACGGTCCGGGGATCGAATCCCGGTGGGGGCTAGATTTTACGCACCTGTCCAGACCGGCCTTGGGGCCCACCCAGCCTCCTGTACAGTGGATACCGGGTCTTTCCCGGAGGTAAAGGGCGGCCGGGGCGTGACGCTGACCCCTCACCCCTTCTAGTGCCGTGGTCAAGAAAGAGTAGAGCTATACCTCTACTCCCCCCTATGGGCCGTACGGCCTGTACAGAACCTCAGTGCCTGTACAAGGGTGCACTTTTACTGCACAATGTAAGCCATATTCACCTGAGGAAGAAAACAGAGCGTCCAAATACTGTGGGAAAATTGCAGACGTATGGTAGGTCGTTCTGTCTATCAGTTTCTGGGGCAGATTTGCGTACAGCTTGCTTGTGCTCTCTGTCGGTCTGCACATCTACTGTTCAAAACGTGTTTGAACTAGCTGTTTGCCAGACTGACTACCTACCTAGGTAAACCAATCTGTCTTATTAATGCCGTTGACACTCGGCGGCCATGGCCTACTTTGACATGACATGTCGCCTATATTTCATACTGACTGGAAATGATCAGTTGTAGTGAAGGGGGAGTTTAAGAATGTTCCTTCCGAATTTCTTTTACGTGGACCTTTTGTAAATGCCAACAGCTGTCAGGTATGTTCTGTTATATTAAGTTAATAAGTGTATATAGCGTCTTTAGTTTATCGGAACAACATCTTTGGCTGTCACTTTTGCGTGTTCGGATTTAGGAACTGGTTTCAAGTTATTGAAACCCCTTCAGTAAAGCTGTTTTAGTTTCGACCAGTACATGACTTAGGATTATTGAGTTTACTCTGAAAACGGTATAAGATATTGGGCAAATTGCACTACATAGCCGCGCGTCACTTGCTGGCCAGCCACGTCAGAATTTCCCTCTTTCGGGTGGTGTTTTTTCTTTTGCGCGTCACAAACCATATTCAGTATTTTATTCATCAGCAGTGGAAAATACCCGGCACTCTTTTAATTTACGACTTCATTAGGTTAAAACGTTATGTAGGTTTATACATTTTACACATGTAGTGAATGCTATGTCCGTTGAGCGAGTTCCAATCCACAATTATTGACAACCTCCAAAAATTTCTAATTTTAATGTTGACCTACCTTACGGCCAATGACGAGAGGGTAGAGGCTGCTAAGCTTATTTAGTGGCAGTGCTGTCGAGAGGGAAGGGAAGCCGGTACAAAATCCCGGGGTCCGACCATGTTGATTAAGTTTTTTTCTCTCTCAGTATTATCAATACTTATGAATTGTACAAATGAACTCTTTCAGACCAAACCCAAGTCACTGGAGTTCTTCCTTCCGATTTAGTGTATAGATTTTTAGCTGGTCCGCCATTGCTGGGGTGGCGGAAAATATTTTTTTTTACCGGGGCTCAAACCCGCTCACGCGGCCGTCAATGGGCACAGGAGAATTTTAGTTTGATGCCTGTGCTTATTTGGAACGGCATGTCGCCTTCGAATCGGGTGCCACTGAGGAAAGCCACGGTCTCAAGTCATATTCTGCGATGAGCCTAGTCATGTATTTTTCAGATAAATGTAAGAAGCAGTTCCTTTAATTGCAGAACTATGTAGTTCAAAACGGCGCTTATAGTACAACAGCTCTTCCCGTCAAGTCTGGGAACCCATTTCTTAGTTCCAGTCCGTTGTTTATTGGTGGGAGACTTATGAAAAAGTTTTTTTTTCAGTCTGTACTTGGTAGGGATTTTTATTTTTTGTTTCTTATTTTTTTTAGAATTAAATGCTTGCTATCATTCGCTGCAGAATCTTTTTTTTTCTTCTAGTTTGCTGTCTAAAAATATGTGGATTAAAATATACAGAACTATATTTTTGCCGGTTGTGAAACATGGTTACTCACATTGAGGGTGGAACGTAGGCTGAAGGTGTTTGAGAATAGGGTCATGAGGAGAATGTTTGGGCCTAAGACGGAGGAGGCAATAGACGAGTGGAGAAAACTAGATAATGAGGAGCTTAACTGATCTGTACTTTTCACCAATGTTATTCTGGTGATGAAATCGAGAAGAATTAGATGGACGGGGAATGTCTCACGGATTGGGGATAGGTGAGGTGTATACAGGGTTTTGGTGGGGAAACCTAAGGGAAAGGGACCACTTGGAATACCCAGGCGTAGATGGGAGGATAATATTAAGATGGATCTTCAAGAAGTGGAATGGGGATCATGGACTAAATTGATCTGGCTCAGGACAGGGACAGGTGGCGGGCACTTGTACACGCGGTAATGAACCTTCGGGTTCCATAAAATTCGGGGAATTTCACGACTAACTGAGAATCTGTTAGCTTCTGAGGAAGAACTCTACTCCATTGAGTTAATTGTAGTTAGTGTTGTTAAAATGACAATGCCATTGAAAGGGCTGCATATCTAGTACTGTCCCCTAACATACATGGACAGTATTCTCTGAACGTTGTGCCAAACCATCTCGGGTGTAGAGTTATTTGAGCTTTAACTCTCTCGTCTCTTTGTAGACCGTTTGTCAATAGTAAATCCTGAGGAACGTCGAATCATTTAGCTTGATTAATCTCCCAACACTTTTCCGGAAATTGAACTTTTTTCCGGAAATATTCGACTATGTATTGCACGTTGAAAGCGGTTGTTTGAGCCTTGGAGGGACAAAGGAAATTATTTGTTCTTGGGAAATTTCTGCAAAATAAGGCAGAATTCGGAGCCAGACAGAAAGGTGCATGCAGCTTGCTTTGTGAAAAGGGTATGTGGAAAGAAAGTAAACTTACCTTTAAGTTCAAACAAACCTACGAGCCCCCC
>Ga0123353_10015063_pt1 | contig 11201 bp, 5 predicted proteins | sample TergutLab28metaG_3_FD_92763 | JGI IMG/M metagenome (GOLD analysis project Ga0123353, IMG submission 92763) | Labiotermes labralis P3 segment gut microbial communities from Petit-Saut dam, French Guiana - Lab288 P3 | ecosystem: Host-associated > Arthropoda: Insects > Digestive system > Gut ... | reverse complement strand
TTATCCTTGCTGTCTGGTTGATGCCACTTAACCTTCCTGCAAGTTCTGCTGGGACCTTGCCCAGTGCGTAGCACTACCGCTCCCATTGGCTAACATGCCTATGTAATGTACCATGTTTTCTGTCACAGTTGCTCTTCCTGGACTGCTTGATTCTGAAGATGGAGGGATTATTCTCCTTTGAAACATTGGTAACTATTTACCAAGCAGCTTAGTGGAACATCCCAGAAAATTTGAATCATCGTCACTGCAGTGAAAACCTCAAGTCTTACAGGTGTGTCTGTATTGGACATTACACACAACATGTATCAGCATTTACAAATGCTGCCATGTTTGTAATTGTCAAATCATGGGATTTTGTATGTATAAGTGACCCATCTGCATAGCAAGTCTTAGGTGTTGTTTCTGAGTGGAGATCATATGTTACTACTGCAGAACTAAAACCTTAATATAGGTTTTATGAATTCACCGTATTGTTGTACCTTTGATAGAAAAGTTTCATATTTTCCAAACACCTGTTTCCATACAGCACCTGTCAAGTGGCGCTAGTGTAGCTTCAACTCACAGTTATGTGTATCCGCTTTGTTGTTGCTAATTATAGAGGTAATGGTAGCCTATAATGGCATTATGGTTATATCAACACTTGTGGTTCAGAAGTTAAGAGGTTGGAGAGAGGTCACAGACACACACACAAGATGATTATCTCAACCTTATTTTGTCGTCTGCTTAAGAAAGGAAAGTATACCAAAAACAACCTGTGACTGTAAAGCATACTACTATTCTTTTCATTTCATTGTCCTCAGACATGTATACATGCTTTCTTTTTGCAAAACTTACAGTCCTTTATTCTGTGCCTTGTACACACATGTACATTTCCTTGTGCAAGCTATTAGGAATGGTAGAGTAATGTATGCAGAAATTGTAGTCTTATTCTGTAGAGTCTGTCTTTTCCTTTGCTATTTGTTTGTTGTTAAATATATATTGATTTATTTACTGATAAAAGAACTTTGCTGAATTTTCTGGTGTACATGTACTAGTTTTATGTAGACATTACACGGTACAGGAGTAAATTGTTGTTTTGTTCATAGTGGATAAAAGGTTATGTAAGAAATTGCAGCTGGCCTATTTGTGTTTGATAAATATCAGGAATTTACTATAAGGATATCAGTGATATACTATAGTTTATCAAACCCTATATCTTTTTAATTTTAGAATCTGTGTTCTGTTCTCTTACACATTTGACAGTATTGGTTGCCATATTGTAGCAGAAAATATTGAACCATTCTTTTTACTGTGGCTACATTACATTCCTCAGTCCACACTGAAGGAAACTATGATGATTAAGAGTTATTAAACACTTTGCATGTGAAGCAAAGGAGATCTGGAAACATATGCCACTGCACATGACTATTCGTGTCAGTGTTTCACAAACCCTCATACATTCTGAAGTAAAATAACTCTGTAGTCAGTAAGATGTGTAAAGTACTTCCTGTGAGCACCAGTTCTAATGGTTTGATAACCAAGAGCCGGTACTTCATGCTTGTTTGTTTCATATATCACTTTTCTTGATGTTATACTGTGATTGCAGGTTTCAGTGGAGCGCAGTCCACCTCATAATTTTATACCTGCTTACAACTCTCCCAAACACTGTAGACTTCTTTTCCCATCATTACAATACATCTGTTAAGTTTCAGCATTAAAGGACCGTGAAATAAGGCGCACTGTAAGAATTTTCCATACCTTCCAGCAGTCCAGTTTCCTAATCCATCATAGACCAATGTTTCTCAAACTAAAACTCATGATATGGGACATATTGAAAATTTCATGGTTATTCATTTGTATGAGAAATGTCTGGTTGGTTTAGTGCAGTGAATACAGAAGTCTGTATCTGATTGCAGACAATTCTCATCTTCATAAGTGACATCTGTAAAACTTTTCCTTTCATGGAAGAATCATTAATGAAACATGCCATGTGTATACTCTACTCCATCCTGGTATGTACCTTTAAGAAACCAGCCCTTTTACTTTCATCTTAAAAATTGCTCTTATTAATACAACTTCTTTTTCTTGACACTTTCAACATTGCATGTAGCTTGTTATCTTCTTTACAATTGAGGGTGTAATATGGATGCATGTGCTTTTCCATATTGAATCCATTATGTTGATAAGGGTAAGAAGAAATTTAGTTTGTTTAATTTCAATTTTTTTTAAACCAGAAGTAGAGAGAGGAGTGTTGGATTATATTTTATTACATGTTGAAAGAAGTTAGTTGATGGTAATAAATGAATTGTGTATTTTGGCTTAAGTTAATGATTTTATTCTCTTTATTTCCATTTCCACACACACAAAAATGAGTTTAAATTATGCAGATACCTATGGTGTTGTGATATTTCTTGTTTGGAGCATTCACACAGGCTTGTATTCTTATTCATTTGATTATGATGGAGTGAGTTGGACTTTGCGCGTCTTATTCATAACCTTGCTGATGTAGGATATAATAGCTGATTAATTAACATGATAGCATTTGACATAAGATACAATTATCAGCACAATAAGTTGAGAGTTTATCGTTTATATATGGTCCCACTTCTTGTTTACTTAAGAATACCATTTGAGAAACTAAAACATCATGTTGTTTCAAACTTATTAGATACTGATTTGAGTTTGGTTGTTAAAACCATTGACGTATGTCTAATGTAGTGTCCATGTGTGTGATAGATCAGTGAAAGTCCTTTCTTGGTTAGCACAGAGATGTGTACATATGCAAGATTGCTGATATGTGTTGCATATGGCCTTGGTGTAATCAGTTACAGTGAGGACTTGACACACATTCAGTGCAAGAAATGTGCTCTATACCTCAAGGCACGTTAATATCTTCTTGCTTAAGAATTTTCAGTCGATTTTCAAGTAATCATCTTTTGATGAATTTAAGAAGAAGCCATGACAAAGTTGGTGTGCTTGGAGTTCCATTTGATAAGGGACAGGTAATATAAAACTTTCTTATACTCAGTGTTACAAGTGATTTTATGTGCAACACAGATTTTATTGGTTGTGATGCTGTCTCATTTAATTTCTAGTTGAAGGGTGGAGTAGGATCAGGACCAGAAGCATTCAGAAAACTGGGACTGATAGAAGAGCTGCGAGGCCTTGGTAAGCTGCCACAGATATGTATTAAAAGTACTATCAAGATAGAATGTAAGTTGCACTGCCTGAATACAGGTCTGTGTTGTGGCTCATGGATAATGCTGTCTTTATTACACTGTTCCTTGTTGATGTGTTCAACTGCTGTTTCACTTAACATACATGTATTATAATTTATCAAGAAGATATGGTGTTAAGTGTTAAAGTGTGTGATTTATAGGTTAAACCTGTTAATATTCTTCTGAGTGCCCAGATTAAAACTTTAATTTGTATTATTTTGGCTTAATAAAGAAATCGCAGGGAGAGATTTTTGAATGTATGCAAGTCAATTGGAAATTTCCAGAAGAATGTGAGACAATTTATTAATTTCAAAATTATTGTCAATCTGAACTTTGGTGTAAAATATCAAAGGAACGGATATTGTATGGCATGTAGCAGGGAATATTTCTTGTTTTAAAACAAAGACAAAAAATTTACTGCAGATGGAAGGTTACTGTTGACTGCATCAATTATGAAGTACTTCAGAATGTTCTTGACCAGTTACGAACAGAATTAAATTTGGAATCAGATAAGATAATTTGTTTTTGGTAATACTTTTTGTAGGGTATTGTTTATACAATTTCTTATTACTTGCATGTGAAATTAAATGTGTCATTTGCACATGAACATGTGCTGATATAGTGCACAGTCCACTTCTCCCAGTTACAGTAATAAATGAGATTGTTTTGACTCCACATTGTTGGGTGAGTGTTGTCACTATTTTGTGCATATACTGTGTGCCAGCCAAGTGTTTCTTTCTGATTCATGAATAGTAAATCAGCATTAGTACTGGGACCTTAACAGATGACTACTCAGGGTAAGTGAACAAAAAATTGAAACTTTACTGTAGAAGCTGCAACATGTAGTCTGATTTGCCAGAAGATATACAGTGTACCTATCATACATAACATAAAAGAGCCATTATCGAAGAAATGAAGTGAGATGTATGGCGTTCACAGTAGTTTTTCTAAAGAATCATGTCTTGTGGGATGTGGCACTGTGACAATGCAACACTGTGTAACTGGGCAATCTTCCGACATCTGACGGATGATGGTTTCGGAGTCAAGTAATGAAAAGTAGTCATGTGGCCAACCAATCAATTGAACAGACATAAAATATTAAGTGTAAATATATGTTCCCTGGCCTCTTGTTGCACATGGGACATGTTGCTTAGCTGTGGAATGGAAACCTTGTAACTATAATGTGGCTTATGCTAATGTGGTCAACCAGTCAAACAAACATAAAATATTAAGGGTCAATATATGTTCTTTGGTCCATTCTTGCTCATGGGACAGCTACTCCATGGCATGGAAATCTTGTAACTATAATGGGGCTTGTGCTAATGGCTTTCTTGTCATGGCTGATGACCTTGACATGATTGTAATAAAATCTTTACATACAAGTGGTAATATGTCCTTTGGTGGTGGGGGAGAGGTGGATTTTGTCACCAGTGTATCAAAGTCTGTTAGGCACTTGAATTGTACCATCTGCACCTTCATGACATGGATGCGGATAGTAGACTTGAGCGTGGGTGTGCGTAATCCATCATAGGACAAATGACCGCTAATAAAGGAGAACATCATTTCTGATGGACAGGCCACTTGTATCAAGCAGAGGCCGTAACATGCCACATCTTTCTACTGCCTTCTGTCTGACCTTTTTATGTGATTCAACCAGATCAGTTGTGTATTGAGATGCTAAAAAAATCCTAATATGTCTGTTTTGCACAGCATGTATGGGGTGTTAATATTGACTTAAAAATCCTGAAGAATGTTAATTTAAACTTGGTGCCAGATTTTCAAAAAACATGGGAGCCACATCAAAATGCTAGGTGCCAGCAGGGTAACATGGGGCAAGTTTGGATACTGAGGACCCAGAAATATCAGATGTCGCTGTGGAAATTCTAGTCTCCCAAGGTACCTGACGTCCAGGATTTATGTACCCCTGATTTAAATTAATTAAATTTTTAACTTATAAGAGCTATTGAATAAGGACATTTATAATTGCCGTTTTTACAGCAGTGTGATTGTAAGGTATAGATCAGTTACAGAATACATATTCAGCAGCAGAATCACAGCAAATCAGTAACAGGTATGATTTTAGGTATAGATTAATGTAAAACCTTTTGCAATTTCCTCTGGTGGCTGAAAATGATATTCTGACAGTGGCAGTCTGATGATCAAAACCTGCTGGAGTAACAATAAAATCAGGTAGTTCACTCACCAACAAATGCACTATTTGTTAACTTGGCTAAAAGTTTTAAATTTACATTAAAATACACAATAATATCGCTCCTGCATGTTCCGGTCTTTAATGACCACCATCAGGGAGCTGTATCTGTACCTAACTAAAGTTATATTTGTTAAAATACTCGGTAAAATTACATTGTTATATAAATTAGGTGATGTGGTAGCATGTCGTAGAGCGGTATGTGTGTTGTGTGCAGTGCAGAGTGAGTGCAGTCTCACTCTGCACTGCACACAACACACATGCTGCCTCATCACCTAATTTATATAACATAATTTTACTGAACATTTTAACAAATATAACTTTATTTAGGTACAGATGAAGCTTCATGATGACGGTCATTAAAGACCGAAACATATAGGAGCGATATTATTGTGTATTTTAATGTAAATTTAAAACTTTCAACCGAGATAATAAATAGTGCATTTGTTGGTGAGTGAACTACATAGATTTCAAAATGGACGGTGCAACGATAAAAAAAAAAATTAAATCAGGAAGTTCTGTGGGAAGTGAGAGTTTCATTTTCTTGGCTCTGCTGATCCATGTGTCTTGGTATTGAGCATATTTTTTACTCTTGACCAGATGATGGCACACACCTTTATTCATTTCAAAGCCTCATGTCTGTGGACAAGAGGGGTTGGGCTACTGGTGATCTGAAAACTGCTGCTTGTATGTATAATGATGGCAGTTCCTTATTTCTTCATGATAAGTGCATAGACTGCATGCATGGCAATGTTGAAGCATTCATCTTTCTGCAGTTTTTAGATTCTGTCTTGGTCTGCTATACTATGATCAGTACAGTAACAGTGTCACCTTCAGTTCTGCCATTGTTATAAACTGACCTTGTTAAGTTGGCCACCTTCTGCATGTTATGGCAGGGGTATTGATATCATGTTTTGTGCCTGCTGCAGCAGGCAGTTGCGTGCATTGTCATAGACTTTGCCATTTTTGAGATGAGACTCAATCTTGAAGTTGGTGGAGGGATGATGCTGTGTTGCCTTCTTCGTTGAAGCTCTTTTGCATAGCTCAACCTCTGTGCATGGGTGGTCTTCCACACAGTTTCAGCACTTCATTAATCTGGTACAGTCATCCTTTTCTGGATACCCTTGGTGGTGCTGACCATCATAACACACACACATAACATGAGGGCTGCTTGCACTGGACCTCTGCATGTGAAGGGCATGTGATCGTCATTTTTGTGACATTAATGGCATCAAAGCCCAACTCCTGGAGGGCAATAGTGATGTGTTGAGCAGGAATGCTGATAGGAGGGTGTAAGCTTTTTGTAGAAAGTGAAGAAATATACGTTATGGCCAGATTGAAATTCATTTATGTGGTCAAATTCTGCTCACCACAATTGAATATATATCTCTCTATGACCTAATTTATCCAAATTTTTTTTCTCCCCCCTTTCCACAACTGTTCTGTTCTCCATGCTGCTGCACTGCTTAGTGAAGCCGATTTCCTCTTCTGTGATGTCTTCTAAATGTAGTTGCAGCAATGGCTGATGCACCCAAGAAGTTGGTAAAAAAGTACAACTCTGAAGTATGTATCCTCTCCATTCAGTTTACAAATTTTTGGGCAGTGTTCCAGAATCCTGTCCTTAGTATCTCCCATCTCTTCATCATTCTTTTGAGGTCCATGATATCCCATAATATCCGTGGCCATTTTACACCAGAGGTGAGCAAATCCTGGATGCCATGTCACCATGGTAACGAAATTTTGTATGGTGGAATCTGATAATTATGGGTCCTAAGTGTGGAATGTTCTTTTTCTCACTTTTCTGATGTGTATAATTTTGAGGTGGCTTCTAGATATTTGAAAAATTTGTGCACCCCTGTCCTCTGCTATTTTAATTTAGCTATTACCTACTCAGTTTATAACGTACTGCAAATATTAAGTCAGCAGAAAGATAATTTTAATGATAAAAAGTACCTTTTGAATAACATCACAAAGTTACATTTCCTCCCATTTGTTATTCTGTGTGCTTCACAATTAATCATGAATAGCGTGGAATTTAAAAAATCTACTGATACCTTATAGCCTGAGTTTTGTCTGTGAATTGATGCTGTGCCAAATCAGACTTTTGAACCTTCTGATTTAAATGGTCTCTCTGGCACCATATATTTCAGTTTCATGTCTTCGACAACTGCAAAACGATTTTTAGTCCAAGGTGTATTGTAACATAAGGGGTGAGGTTATTGCAGTAGTGAAGGCTCAAGTTGTAGTATTTTTGGTTGTGACTCCATATAATGTGCTAGAAGGGCACATCTTTGAGTGTTTAGGATCAACACACTGACTTCAGAGTAGATGGACAAAATAGATTTGAGTGTTTGCAGTATTGCTGTTGAAGGGTAGTACAGAAAGAGAGTGGGGTACTTAAATTTTCAGTTCAGTGAGACTGATATTTCTAGCTTGATGAATGTTGCAGCAGTATTGCTTGTGCCAAAACAGCACTTGAAATAGACAGTCTGAGAAAAAAAATGGGGAAGGGGGGGGACACCTGGACAATGCACCACGATTATCTAAAACATTGGAAGCCACTCATCCAACAATGCAACATCATATTGCACAGGACTTGAGACTTTGGTTAATAAATGTGACTTTAGTATAAGCTTTTCTTAATGTCTTATATTTATGCTATGTGTCACATGAAACCTAACTCTGTTCTGGGGTCTGTGTAATTTTACAGTGTACACGAATAATGATTTTTGGGTCATTTTCATGAGTAATGTATGTGGTAGCTTACAAATGTTCCTGGTATAACTTTATTTCTGAGAAATACAAAAGAGTACATCATTTAAACTACACTTCCTTCAAAATAGTCCCCCTGGGCAACTATACATTTTTTCCAGTGACTGTAAAGGTGTTGGAAGCATTCCTGGAAGCCATTTTGTAAAAGCCTTTCAGCCCTTCCATCACATTCTTTATGATGTCAGTAGCACCACAAAAGTACCATGGAGGTAGCAGATAAAAATCAGCTAGAGCCAAAGCCAATACAGGAAAGTATGGGGGTTGCTGCAGTGTGGTCACATTGCCCTTTGCTAAGAAATCCTTGACCAAATCCAACCACTGTACTGGAGCATTGTTGAAGAAGAGACCAACTGCTGGTTCTCCATTCCTCCAGGCATTTCCTTCTGACCACATCCCTAAGTCGAAAGACCAACTTATATGAGACGGAAGTTTCCCTCATGCAGCAATTCCTGGAAATTTTACCAGCAAATTCTGGGAACATTTTGATGCTACTAGTATTTTTAATATAGAAGTATCCCGTAGTGGACCTGGGTATTAATATGCAAACTAGGCACTTAAGGATTAAAATTGTACTACTTTTACATCTACAGAGACAGAAATAAGTTGTGCATATGAAACCCAGTTTTTATCTGGAATTATACTAATGACAACTGGAACCAATGACAGTTGTTCAGTTTAAAGAATAGTAACTAAAACCATAAACCCAGATTATAACTGCATCTCTGTTTGTCCTAGGATAAGTGACCTGGTTAAACATGCATTATTAGTAGACAGGTATTAAACATTCCCTTAAGGTATTCCAAGAATAACACTGAGGCAACCAATTAATAGTCTTCTGTGAATGCCAGCTCAGGTTGAGTAGCTAATAAGTTCACAAGGTTACTTGTTTGTGATGTTTTGTGAGAATCGTGAGATACTGGTAAGGATTATCTGTAGGTTTTCACACACAGGCATAGAGTAATGTACTTACCTATTATGCTTTGGAATGAATGAAAATATATTCACAGTAGCAATACTGACCTTGAGGATTCAAGTCTTCTGGGGTGTGATACTCTCGTGATAGGTGAGTGGTTCCCAACATTTTGGTCATGGTGTGTTCATCTTCCAAGGTCAAACAGTCCAGATTGCTTGACTGTTGAACATGAGGCATCAGACAGCAAAACTATCGTCATTATAGCCATCGTCATCAGCTCTACAGCCCTGGGTGGGTCTTAGCCTCCTCGAGTAAATGTCCCCAGTGCCCTCCTCCCCCCATCCTGGGTAGCTCCCAGCCAATTTCTACAATCCATTTTCCTTGTGTCTTCCTCTACCCTGTCAATCCATCTTGATTTCAGTCGGCCACATGCTCGTTGACCTCCAGGGTTTGTCCATAATATCTTTTTAGGTAATTCATTTTCATCCATTTGCACAACATGGCCCACTCACTTCAGTCTACTGTATTTTATTACATTATATATGGTTCATCGTAAAACTCTTCTAATTCTCTAGTGTATCTTTTCCCCCACTGCCCTTTCTCGCATATTGGACCCTATATGTTGCAAAGGATTTTCCATTCGAAGATTCTCAGTTTCCTTTCATCATTTTTTGTCATAGTCGAGGCTGCTGCGGCTTATGTTAGTAATGGCCTCACAAGTGTTTTATATGTAAGAATTTTTGTCTTCCTGGAAAGTAGCTGTGACTTAATCTGACTTTTTAGTCCAAAAGATGCTCTATTAGTGGCTATAAGGTGGTTTGTGATTTCTTCTGAGACATTATTATCGCCAGTCACCCATGAACCAAGATAGGTAAAGCTATCAACTCTTTCAAAGTTGTATCTTCCTTTTTCCATTGTGTGGGGTTTGTTTCAATTCTGGGTGTTAGCTGCTACTATATATTTAGTTCTGCCTTTGTTGAGGACTAATCCTACTTCCTTAGTTGCCTTTTCAATTAACTGAAAAGCTTCTTTCATTGATTCTAAAGGCCTGCCAATGATAGTTGTGTCATCAGCATAGGCCATAAGTTGGACCGACTCGTAGGTTGTGGTGCCTCTTGTTTGTTCGTCTAATGTTCTAATTGCATATTCCAGTGTTATATTAAAAAGAAGACATGCCAGTGTGTCTCCATGTTGAACACCCTTCTGTATTATGATAGATGCTGAGAGCTTGGACTGAATAATGATCTGACTCTGCTCTACATTATCATTTTAACCAGCCTGATTACTTTCTTTGGAATATGTAGTTCATTCATGGCTCACAATCAGTGCTGCCATACACACTTTTGAAATTCATAAAAAGTAGGTGGATGGAGATTCAAAATTCTTTCATCTTTTCCAAAATTTGTTGCAACACAAAGTCTGATTTATCATCAATTTTCTTGGGCAAAACCCCACCCAGTAATGTCCAAGTTTGCTTTCTACATGAGGAAGGAGTCTTGTATACAAGATATTAGAAAATACCTTATATGTTACATTTAACAGAGTGATGCCTCTATAGTTAAGCACATTCCAACTGGTAGCCATTCTTATGCAGTGGACATATGATTCTTTTATGCCATTCTTCGGGGATTTCTTTATTTATCCACATTGATGAAAATATATGCTTCAGCCATTGCTTTAATCTATCACCGCCAAACTGTTAATTCACCTGGAATATTATATGTCCCAGGAGCTTTATTACTTTTTTAATTTCTTTATAGTACTTATATCTTTCAGACCACTTTTCAACTCCGGCACCTGGATTTACTATTCTCGAAACTTCTTCAGATGTTTTTTCTTCTGTCTTCTTTGTCCGTATACATTCATCAATTTTTTTACTAATTCCATAATTCTTCCAAAACCAGCCTGCACTTTCCCATTTGTATTTCTCACTTACTGTATAGTGCCCTCTCTCGAAAATGCTAGTAAATTCGGATATGTCAATTTTATTCGCTTTTGCAACAGATACAAGCTTTTCATACATGTTTTTAACCAATCGTTCAGGCTTTTCTTTCGGGTTATCATAGTAATGTTTTTTCGGATTAAGGTATTCGACGCCGTATGTCGCAAG
>Ga0123353_10015062_pt1 | contig 11201 bp, 7 predicted proteins | sample TergutLab28metaG_3_FD_92763 | JGI IMG/M metagenome (GOLD analysis project Ga0123353, IMG submission 92763) | Labiotermes labralis P3 segment gut microbial communities from Petit-Saut dam, French Guiana - Lab288 P3 | ecosystem: Host-associated > Arthropoda: Insects > Digestive system > Gut ... | reverse complement strand
CTCCAAAGCCGACTGGATCTTCGTGGGCTGGAATACAACCCCGACTGCTACAACCGCGCCGACCTCGCTGAACATGGGCACCACGGATGAGCTCCTGTACGCGATTTTCAGGAAGATCCTGGTCACGGATGTGTACTTCACCCTGTTCCATCAGGTGAACAATCCCCCTGACGCCAGGCGCTACTACTGGCTGGAAGCCAACATCGAGCCGGCCAACGCCACCAACAAGACTGTGACATGGGCCCCCATCCCTGATCCAAACGGCTTGGTCGATATCGAAAACGATGGCCTGGGGGGCGCATTCGTTCGCAAGGTAAAGGTCAACAATGTAATTGGCGATACAACCACAACCGTCACCGCCACCACGCAGGACGATCCCTACACGGCATACTGCACGATTGAATCGACAGCGGGCGGCGTGAATATAACGTCCACGGGATCGGCTGCGGCTATGGAGGCAAACGAACAGTTCCAGCTGGAGGCGGCCAAGATCATGGCAGGCGCCACCAACGGGGATGTGGAGTGGAGCTCGGACAACACCAAGGTAGCCACAGTGGACAGCAACGGCCTTGTGGAAGCGCACAAAAACGGCGGAGCGATTATCACCGGCACGATTGAACTTGACCAATCCAGCCGCATCATGGCACGGTTTACTGTCACCGTGGGCAATGGTATCGAGGAAGGTGGCGCCAACGACGACGATGACAATGGCGGCAATGATAATGGCGGCACGCAATTAAAATGGTGGCAAAAGCTGCCTGCCTGGTTGCAATTCATCCTGCGTTGGCTCTTCTTCGGCTGGATCTGGATGAGCTAGAGGGCAGACATTCAGCTCCTGCGTAAGCGAAAATAAATTGTAGCCGAGATCCGAACCCCCTGGGGATTGGACATCGGCTACAATTTTTATGTAAAGCTCTGTTCCATTTGGCCTGTTTCTCTTGCAAAGGCACTTTGCCTGCGGTATAATACTCCCAGTGACGGCCCAAACCCGAGCCTGACCTGGAAAGGAGCTGCTTCTATTGTCATCCACAGCAAAACAAGTTGATATCGCGACGGAATTTACCCTGCCTATGCGCACGCTTTCTGGAGAAAGCGCGCTTGAAAACGCGCGGTCCCTGCTGCGCAATCCCGATCGCGGCCTGCGTATGGAAACGTACATCACCCTGGGCGAAGCGCCGGAGAGCTATCCCGGCAACGCGGAAGACCCTTACGAAAAAATGCTGGGTTTCATTGAAAAATATGAGGAAGAAAGCCCGACGGTCGTACAGTTATACGTGTATTTAATACACTACTGCGATAAACCCCTGAATGACAAGGCATTTGAGCAACTGGAGCGCATGTTGACGCTGTTGCGCGACAACGGCATACGCGCGTTGCTGCGTTTCGCCTATCAGAATGAGTCCAACCCCGATGCCGCCTGGGCGCGCGTTAGGGAGCACTTGCATCAGATAGGGGGGTGGTTCCAGTCTCACGGCCCGTTGGTCGAGGATACGGTATTCGCCGTGCAGGCGGGCATTGTGGGCAACTGGGGCGAAGGGCACGGCAACGTGAATTTAAAAAACAGGCACATTGGCAGAGCGTTCACGCTGCTGTGCCGCGTCGTGCCCGAAGACATGTTTTTACAGGTGCGAACGATCGACCTGATGAATCAGATCCCTAAAAAATATCAAGACCGCGTTGGGATGCACGACGACTACCTGATCGACGAGCCGCACGGCGGCTGGAACTTCTTTCTCGGACGCGAAGGCAAACGGGAGCGGCTGGCAGGGGCGGGCTTTTGGCGCACGGTCAACGACGGCGAAATGCCCTGGGGCGTGGCGACCTATTACGACAGACCGGACTGCCACCCGCTGGACAGCATGGAGGCGCTGCCAATCTTACAGCAGATCAAACAGTATTCGTTGGCTACGCTTTCGTTGGAACACAACTACCGCGAGGACGTGCCGGGCCGCACGTTCACCATGGCCCGCTGGCGCGGCGAAAACCTCAGCAGGGCACAGTTGGAGGAGGCCGGTCTGCCCTATCACCCCAGCCTGCTGGATGATAACGGCATGATCAACACATTCGAGTACGTTCGCTATCATTTGGGGTATTTGCTGAGCATCACTTCTTTCGAGCTGGACAGCGACTCGAATCAAGCGTGCTTCACCATCCAGAACAACGGCTTTGCCGCGCCGCTGAACTTCAACGCCCTCAGCCTTGTGGTTAACGGCGAGGAATACCTGGTGGGCAGCTACGACAAATACGCTCTGGGCTCCATGCGGGCGGTGTCTTATACCGTTGATTTGCCCGAGGGTATCGACACTTCCGGCAACATCGGCATCAGGCTTACCCGCCGCGCGGGTTCGCCGCTCAGCGCGCGTTTCATGAACGACACGGCGTTTGAGAACGGGGTACAGATGATGGCGGGATAACGTTCCGCCAGCGCTGAAAAGGCGTAGTGCTCGCGAAATACTTCGAACAATGGGTTGAAAGCGAGAACATTTTATGCTACAATGACATGCATAGTAACGACAAGAAAAGGAGCCCCCATGACCTACTCCATCCACGGCACCGCCGCGCAGTTGATTTTCAGCCGCACCGAAGACGACATCTACCACAACTTCTCCGCCCCGGGCGGCGCGGCCCTGCTGGCGAAAATCCTGGCCGGGCGCGGCCTGGCCGAGAAAGTGCGCCTGGGCCGGGGCATGCGCAAGCTGCACCTGGAGCTCAGCCGCCCTGAGAAGGACAAGGGCTACACCATTGCCAAGCGCTTGGGCACACAGGCGGGCGAGACGCGGATCAGCACGGCGGCGGGGAACATCGCCCTGCTGTGGGGCGAATCCGAGGCGGAAATTGCCCCCGGCGCACCGGTGCTATGGGCCTGCCACGCCTACGCGCCGCTGCCCAGCGCCGAGCGCTTCGCCCCCCTGGCGGCGAATTGCCTGCTGCTCATCGACTGCGAAGTGCTGCGCGGGGCCGGGGCGATGATCTCCCGGCAGATTTCCTGGGAGCGCACGGCCTCGGAGCTGCTCTGGCAGTTGCAAAGCAATCCGAACATCACGCACTTGCTGGCCGCGAAGGAGATCGTCGTCACCTTTGCCGAGGACGGCGCGGCGCGTATTTTCCGGGACGAAACCGGCCATTTACGGGCGCAGATGGTCCTTGCTCACGGCGGCGGAGAAGGCTCCCTGCGGGGTATCATGCCCGGCGACATCGATGACGCCTTTGTGATCATGACCGCCGCGCTGGCGCTGCAAGCCGCGAAAAAACAGGGGATCAAGCTGCTGCCCATGCTGCAAAGCGCGCAGCTGTTGATGAAGAACGGCTATACCATCGGACAGTTGCAGGCAAGCACATATGAGCTCATTGAGGACTGCGGGAAGGAAACGATCTTCGAAATCCCCGTGCTGTCCGGCCCTGGCGTCCCGGACACCTGGTGCATCAGCAACAGCGTGGAGGGCGCGCGCATCTTCGACATCGCCTTTAGCCAGGTGATGGAGGGCGGAAAGGCCATCGCCGCGCTGCCGAAGCTGCAATTCGGTTTCCTCACCACCGTGGACCGCTGGGAGATCGAGGCCTATCAGAACATCAAAAACCTGATCACGGCCTACGACGACAACCAAAACCCTGAGCGCCCGCTTTCGATTGCCGTTTTCGGCAGCCCCGGCAGCGGCAAATCCTTCGGCGTGACGCAGATCGCGAAGAACATATCGAAGAAAATCGAAAAGATCGAGTTCAACGTGTCACAGTTCACCAGCTTCGCGGACCTGGGCGCGGCCTTCCAGCAGGTACGCGACGTGATCCTCCAGGGCAAATTGCCCCTGGTGTTCTTCGACGAGTTCGACTCCGCCAACGGGAACATCCCGCGCGGATGGATCAAGTATTTCCTCATGCCTATGCAGGACGGCAAGTTCAAAGACGACAGCGGCGAGCACCCTCTGGGCAAGTGTATCCTGGTGTTCGCGGGCGGTACTGCGGCCAGCTTCGAGGAATTCATCAAGCCGCTGGGCAGCGAGGACAAAGAGGAAATGCAGGCCTTCAAAGACATCAAGGCCCCGGATTTCATCAGCCGTTTGCGCGGGACCATCAATGTGCTGGGCCCCAACCGGAAGGACGACAGCGACAACAACTACATCCTGCGCCGGGCGCTGCTGCTGCGCTCGCTCATCGAGCGCAAGCTGGGCGTGAAAGAGGGCAAGAAAGCAACCATCAGCCCCAATGTGCTGTGGGCCATGCTGTTGGTGCCAAAATACGAGCACGGCGCGCGCTCCATGGAGGCCATCCTGGACATGAGCCGCATCGAAGGCAAGGAGTGGGAGCCGGTCTCGCTGCCCTCCCGCGCGCAGCTGTCGCTCCACGTGGACGCCGACGCCTTTATCAAGCTGGTGCTGCGGGACGTGATTTTGAATAGCTACATAGACAAAATCGCATATGAATTTCACAATTATTACGAGAAAAAATACGGAGGGATGCCATACAGCGTCCCTTGGGAAGCGCTGCCGGAGGACATCAAAGACTCCAACCGTGACCAAGCGCGTGAAATCCCTTCGTTTCTCTCCCTGATCGGATGCAGCTATGACGAAGGCGATACACCTTTCAAATCCATCGAAGTCGCCGACCTCACAGACAACGAAATTGAGTTGATGGCCAAGCATGCGCACGCTGTTTGGATCAGAAGCAAAAAAGCGGCAGGCTATGTTTACGATCCCAAGCGCGATGACAAAGCGAATCCGCCCACACATCCGTTGCTTGTGGAGTGGGATCGCCTGCCCGAGGGCGAAAAAGAAAAAGACAGGGATATTGCAAGGAACATCATCCCCATGCTGAAGAATATCAAGTTGCGGGTGTATCGGACGTTATGAATATGCTCACCATAGGCGTTACCGGCCACCGCAAGCTAGCGCCCGCGCAGCTACCCGAAATCGAGGCGCGGGCGCGGGCGTTCTACCAAAAACAAATCTACCGGTGTGGCCCGGAGAATATCACGGTGCTGTCCTCCATCGCCGAGGGGGCGGATAACCTCTGCGCCAAGCTGGCGCAGGACATGGGACTGCGTTTGGTGGCGCCGCTGCCCATGCCCGAGGACGAATACAAGCGGGACTTCAGCGGCGAGGCGAAGAATGATTTCGCGCTGCTGCAAATTCTCGCAAAGGACGTTTTTGTGGTCCCGCCGCAAGAACCCATACCGGAACTGCCCAGCCGTGGGTTCTGGTACCGGCAGGCAGGGCTGTATGTAGCCCGGAACTGCGATGTGCTGCTGGCCCTGTGGGATGGAGTGGAGATGAATACCCCGGACGGCGCCGGGACGTGGGAGACGATCAAGGTTGCGAAAGCAATGGGCAGAGAGGTAAAGCATATTCATGTGTGGCGGGAGGGATAGCGTCACGCCCACGGAATCTCATTTCATAAAGCGCCTGACAAGCTTCATCGCCCCCCGGAACGCAAGCGGTTCCATGCGGCCGCGGACTTCCTTCAGGCGGCCGGGGACATCTATCTCCTGAGGGCATTTTTTGACGCATACCCCGCATTTTGTGCACTGGCCGGCCCCCGTACCCAGCATAGCCGTCGCGTTGATATATAGGCCCATACCGGCCGTATAGCCCATCGCGTAGGACATGTTGTACGCCGCGAAGCAGCCGGGGATATTGACCCCGGCCGGGCAGGGCATACAGTAGTTGCAGCCGGTGCAGGGGACTTTATACGTTCCTGAGATTATTTCATATGCTTTGCCGTAAACGGCTTTTTCCTCCTGCGTAAGCGAGCCCGCGGGCGTATCGCGGGCGATTGCGATATTCTCGGCCAACTGCTCCATCGCACTCATGCCGGAGAGCACCACGGTGACCTCTGGCTTATCCCAAAGCCACTTAAAAGCCCAGGCCGCAGGGCTGCGGCCCGGCGCTGCTTCGTCGAACAGCTCCTTCGCCTTCGGCGGGAGCTTTTGCGCCAGCTTCCCGCCCAGCAAGGGCTCCATGATGATCGCCGCCATGCCCCGCGCGTGGATGGCCTCAAGCCCCGCCGTGCCGGCCTGGTAATTTTCGTTCATGTAGTTGTACTGTATCTGGCAGAAGTCCCAGCCGTAGGCGTCCAGCAGCGGGGCAAAATCAACGGACTTCCCATGAAACGAAAAGCCAATATAGCCTATCGCCCCCTGCTCCTTTTTGGCGGCGATCCATTCCCGGATGCCGATGGCCTCCAGCCTGCGCCATTTATCCAGCGAACCGATGTTGTGAATTAAGTAATAATCTATATAATCTGTTTGCAAGCGTGCCAGGGACTCGTTAAATAGCCTATCAAAATCGCCGCTGTTTTTGCAACGGAAATGCGGCAGCTTGTCAGCGATGTACAACTTGCTACGCAGGTTGTTTTTCTTGAGGATGCCGCCCAGGGCGACCTCGCTGCCGGGGTATATCAGCGCCGTATCGAAGTAGTTGATGCCCGCCTCCACGGCGCTGACGATCAACCGCTCGCGCTGCTCGGCGCTACCCGGAAAGCGCATGCACCCGAAGCCGAGGGCAGACAGCTGCCTGCCGCTCCTGGGGTCCACCCTATATTGCATGGATCGTGCCTCCTTTTCGTTCGTGTCTACTATACGTCAATGCGGTTCGCGGACGCAATTTTTGCCAGCCTGCCTGTGATACGCACGTATTCCCGCGCATCCTCCTCCCCCAGCATGGCAAGCAACTTTGCCGCGCCCGCGATGACATCCTCCTGCTGCTGCTCCGCCTGGACCTTGCCCTCCTTGGTGATGCCGACCAGGATTTTTCGCCGGTCGCGGGGGGCCATGCGCCGGGTAATCAGGCCCTTGCTTTCCAGGCTATTCAGCGCGGCGGCCACCCTGGCGGAACTGACGCCCATCTCGCCGCTGATCTCGCTGGGCAGCACGTCGCCGTTTTGCACCATGATAAAGCGCAGCACGTACGCCTCGCCGTGCAGGGATTCGTTGATGTGTTTCTGCGGCCTTGCCCTGTGGAGCGCCCGCATGCTATCCAATAGCCGCGCGGCCAGTGCAGGGTAGTCCATGCGGTCGCCTCCCCTCCTCATTTCCTAACACTGTTCCAGTATATACGCCGCAGTGGGGGATGTCAAGGGTTGCAGCGAGAATTTACAGTTGCTTCATGTTTTCAATGTCTTGACCGATGGGAATTCACGTGCTATAATTGTGCCGGTGCAACAAGATTCTTAGACAATGGAGGTCTCGCCATGAGAAAATACAAGTGTTCCATCTGCGGGTATATCCATGAGACAACCGGCGACCTGCCCGACGACTTCACCTGCCCACTGTGCATGGCGCCGAAAGCCCTGTTTACGCTGACCGAGGAGGCCGTGCCAACAAAGGCGGAGGCTGCTTCACCGGAGACGCCGCCCGACCTTGCCAGAACGGACGACAGCATCCGTTACATGGCCGAAATTCATCGGATGGCGGCAGACGGGCAGTCCATCATCGAGGCCATGGGGATTCAGAAATCCGTGCCTTCGTGGGACGACATCCTGCTCCTGGGGGCGCAGCTGGACCCCATGCCCCTGGAACCCCACGAAGCCGTGGACACGACAGTTATCATCGGCAAAAACGCGAAAATGCCCCTGGTGCTGGAGCACCCGGTCTATATTTCCCACATGTCTTTCGGCGCGCTTTCCAGGGAGGCGAAAATTGCCCTGGCCAAGGGGAGCGCCATGGCGAAAGCGGCCATGTGCAGCGGCGAGGGCGGCATTCTGCCGGAGGAGATGGCGGCGGCCCATAAGTACATCTTCGAGTATGTCCCGAACCTCTACAGCGTCACCCCCGAAAACCTGCAAAACGCGCATGCCATCGAGATCAAAATCGGGCAGGGCACGAAGCCGGGCCTGGGCGGGCACCTCCCGGGAGACAAGGTGACGCGGGAGATCGCGGCGGTGCGGGGCAAACCGGCGGGGAAGGACATCCACAGCCCTTCGGGGTTCGGCGACGTGAATTCCCGCGATGACCTGAAAGTACTGGTGGACAGATTGCGCGCCGAATCAAGTGGGCGGCCCATAGGGATCAAAATCGCGGCGGGGCGGCTGGAGCGGGATTTGGCCTTCTGCGTCTATGCCGGGCCCGATTTTATCACCGTGGACGGGCGCGGCGGGGCGACAGCGGCCAGCCCGAAGCTGGTGCGGGACGCCACCAGCGTACCAACGATTTACGCGCTGCACCGGGCGAGGAAATACCTCGACGCTGTCGGCTCCGATATTTCCCTGGTGATCACGGGCGGGCTGCGGGTCTCTTCGGATTTTGCCAAGGCCATCGCCATGGGCGCGGACGCTGTGGCAATCGCCACGCCAGCGCTGCTGGCCCTGGGCTGTCAGCAATACAGGATCTGCGGCAGCGGGAAATGCCCGGTGGGCATCGCCGCACAGGACCCCGCGCTGCGCGCCAGGCTGGATGTGAACGCCGCCGCGCAGAAAGTCGCGAACTTCCTAAACGTGACGTTGGGCGAGCTGGAGACCTTCGCCCGCCTGGCGGGGCACAGGCGCCTGCACGATTTGGGCGTCGGCGACCTGTGTACTATCAGCCGGGAGATATCCGAATATACCGATATTGTCCACGCGTAAGGAGCAGAATCCATACGTGTAAAATCGCCCTTCCCTGCCGCGGGAAGGGCGGTTGCTTTTGTGTGATCACCTCTTCAGCGCCGGGCTGTGCTGACGGTCACCGGTTCACTCCACCAGCCGCGCTGCGCGTCGCCCACGCTGACCTGGTATTCCCGGCCGGGGACCAGGCCCGAAACGGTGATGGTGTGATGCCGTACGCTGGTCTTTTCCCCCATGATCATCGCGAAGCCGATATCCAGCCGGTTGAGCATCTGGACGGACACGCCGCTCTTTTCCTTAACCGTAATGCCTTCGACCTCTTTGCCGTCAAGGGTGATGCGCAGGTCGCTGCCGGTGACGCTCTCCAGTGTATCCCAGGTGACAGTGATGTTATTCCTGCCGCGGCCAACGGTTGCGTTCACGTTGATGGGAATGCGGGAATCCCGCTGGGTGGGAACCACTTTTTCAGGTTTCCCCGTATAGACCAGCTTCGCGTTGGCGTCGCTGTAGCTCTTTCTCGGGGCGGCCATTTCGTTGATCACGGCGTTGAGGGTGCGGTTGACGGCCCCGCGCCTGCCCCCGCCCAGGGCAATATCGAGTATGAATTGCAGCCCATGGCCGGAGAGGAAACGCGACAGCAGCGGCGTGAATTCCTTCGGCAGGTCCTTGGCGAGAATCCTGACGAGGGTGTCGAACACCTGGTCCACCACCACGCCGGTTTCCAGGGTTTTCAGCGCGTCTTGGTAAAAGGCGTCTTTGAGGAAGTTGTAGCCCTGGTCCCTGCCGAATATATAGACCAGCGTGGAGTTGACGAAATCCTCGAAGTTGCCGGGTCTGTCCGGGTCGCCGAAGCCGTAGGTCTTCAGGAACTTCGTGCAGGGCAAGTCGGACACTTGTATGGAGAACAGCTCGTTGACCGCTATATCAATGGCCTTGTTGATTCTGCCCAAGCCGTAGCCCGCTATGGCGGCCAGGAGCCTGTTCATATCGGGATCGGCAAAGGTCTTGCCCAGCATGCCCTTGACAGCCGAGGCCGCGAAATCGGCGACAAAACCCTCCGGCGTACCGTAGGTGTTGCGGAAAGAGGCCTTCGCGTAGGGCTTGGGGTAGGTCTTGCCCAGCACGGTCACGGGCAGCACCGTATCCACGGCGTGGGTGCTGACGGCAGCGGTGATCCGCTTGCCCTCGGTAGTGAAAACGACCTCCCGGAAGGTATTGGGATAGTAGGAAATCGAGGCGGTGCAGATGTCGTAGATCTTCTCGCCGTTATCCGAGAGGGCTTCGCCGATTTCCCCCGTGTGCGTGTGGCCCGTGAAGATGAAATGCATGCCCGCATCGGCCAGGGTGTTGCGCACTTTGCGGTAGTCCTCGATCACGAAATCCTGGAACAGGCTGCCCTGGCTGCCGATGTGCTCGGTGAGGTTATGGTGCATCATGCCGATGACGGTCTTGCCCGCTTTCCGGGCGCTTTCAATTTCGCTTTTCACCCATTCCAGGTGATGGGGCGACATCCTGCCGCCGGTTTTGTGCTCATCGGCGTCGTCCGTATAGTCCGCCGTATACTTGCAGTCATCTATGGCGATGAGCCGGTAGTGCCTGCCCAGGTCCGCCGCGTAGGTGAGTCCCCCGCCCCGCGCGCCTTTGGGCGGCTCATAACGGCTGAGGTTCGGCAGGTCGTAGCCCAGGTCCTTGTATATCTCGTAGTATTCCTGCGGGTTGGTACCGCGCGCCGGCCTGGATTTGCCGTCGGCGTAAGTACGCGCCTGGGAGTTGTTGATGTCGTGGTTGCCGTTGATGACCGCCACCTGCGCGCCGGTTCTCTTCTCGAACGCTTTCAGGTATTCCGCCAGCAGCGAATGGCCCTCGTATTCCCCGTCCCGGGTCAGGTCGCCGGGGATGAGCAGGAATTGGATGCCCTTATTCCTGACGTCCCGCTCCAGCGCCGCCAGGGCCGATTTCAGCAGCCCCTCCGTATATATGCCGGGCTTGCCGCTATTTTCTAGCTGATAGGCCGCGCTGTTGTTCCCTGTCATGGCCTCCGGGAAGAGATGTGTGTCCGTCATGACTGCAATCTTGAGCGTTTTTGCCTCAGCCGAGAAAGCCACCGGCATCGGCAGCAGCAAAACCACCAGCAGGATAGCTGCCACGCACTTGACGAATCGTTTCAGCATAAAGAACCTCCAAACGTTTAGTAGCATTGCATAAGAATACAGGTTTTTGCGCGATTTGTCAAGATTGCAGAAATAAATTCTTGACCCCAGCCTCCGGCAGTGCTACAATAAATAAAACTCTGTGAATAGGGAGAACCGTCATGCGTAAACTCTTCGCGCTGTTTCTGAGCGCCGCCCTACTGCTGGGCTGTATGGGCCTGGGCGCCGGAGCCGCGCACCCCGCCGACCCGGGTCTGCAATTCAGGCAGGACGGCACCTTCAAAATCATCCAGGTGGCCGACATGCAGGAATTTGGGCTCAGCAGCAAAATCACCCGGGACTTCCTCTATGACCTGGCCAAGCGGGAGCGGCCGGACCTCTTTGTGCTCACGGGGGACAACATCCGCTGCACGACAGCGGACTATTTGCCCCGCCTCATCGGCCGCGCCATGATCCAAGCCGGCATCGACGGCTATATGGACGCCTTCGACAGGATCTACGACGAATTCGGAACCCGTG
>Ga0123353_10015060_pt1 | contig 11201 bp, 9 predicted proteins | sample TergutLab28metaG_3_FD_92763 | JGI IMG/M metagenome (GOLD analysis project Ga0123353, IMG submission 92763) | Labiotermes labralis P3 segment gut microbial communities from Petit-Saut dam, French Guiana - Lab288 P3 | ecosystem: Host-associated > Arthropoda: Insects > Digestive system > Gut ... | reverse complement strand
CGCTGGTTCGATCCCAGCTAGTGTCAGTGGATTTTTCATTGACATAAAATCCTTCCGATCGCACTATGGCCCTGGGGTCGACTCAGCCTCTAACAGAAATGAGCACCAGGAGTATTTCCTGGAGGTTAAGGCGGCCGGTGCGTAAGGCTGACAACCCTACTACCATCCTGTGCCGTTGTCATGAAATCTGGGAACCTTAACTTCCTGGAACCCTCTGGGCCACTCCAGGCCATTCACGGGAATGCTTTACATTGTTTACAGTAAATTATTATTTATTCCTTCTGATCTACATGCGCAGTCCATCCTAATAATTCCAGGTGCACTCAGTGTGAAAGGCTAAACGTTCCCTTACGTGATATCCTTATTTTCCTGTTCATCTTAGTTAAGTCCTTGTGTTTTTGTGAACGCTGTTTGCAAATGCGTGCAAATCATTCTTCTCCATGCCACGTTTCACTGCCATATAAAACAAAGGAAGAAATAACTATTTTGCATATGTTGACCTGTAATAGCTGTGCTGTGGACGGTTAGCAAAATTGTAGTGTTGTAACGGCGAATTGAAACAGGTGTGTTGCCTGCTGGCTAAAGGTAAACTCTTAAGGCCAACTGGGCGGGAAGTTTCCAACGGCGCTGATGAAAGCCTTAAATAACTGTTTGATAATTACTTTTCCTTTTTCCGTCTCATGTAATTCCTAACGTTATTTTATTCATTGCCAGGGCTGTTCCACTCTCTTGAGAGAAAATGCGTAAAGGCGATTGAGTAGTAGCAAAAACTGCAAACGACGACGACAACAACAACAACAACAGCAACAACATAGACAACAGAAGACAAAACTGAGTTTCAAGCTGCAATTCAGAAATAGCATTCAGGGAATTCTTACACTTATCACAGTGTCTTAAAAGCTTGGTTATAATTGAAGCCCACTCTGGCTATTATTATCTATTGTTATTACTGTTACCACTGTCGTTATTATTATTATTATTATTATTTGTTGGAAATATACATGAAACCCTTAATTTTTAGGGGTAGAAACGTGGGTAACGACCTAATCCATGGAGGAAGATTATTATTATTATTATCATCATCATCATCATCATCATCATCGACGTGTAAGTTCCCCATATATCGCCTATTCCAAGCTTTGTCTTACAACGTTTGAAAATCAGTTACGTGGTAAAAAATGAAGTTCCGATATTCGGTATATAAGAACAGAAAGAATGAAGAAAGAAAATGTCTGCTTGTCTGTCAAGTAATCTCCCTTGACTGCAACACGCTCTTTAGATCTTTCTAAATGTTGCACAGGACAGTCATCCAAGACGTCCTAAAGGCCTGCATTTAATTCGGCGGGTACGTTCTCCATGATTTCGTCGATGACCTCAGGTCCTTGAGCGCTGTTCTTACTTTAGGTTTTAGAAATGTCGACTGGGGCGAGGTGAGGTGTATGAGGTGGTTGGATGATGACCATACCGTGATTCGCCAGGAAGCGCTTCACCATAACTGCAAAATGAATTCTTTGTGCGATTGTATAGAATAAATTTGGCGCAGATTTTCCTGTTTTCAAAATCTTCATGAGAAGCCTGGTGAATCGTCTCTCGGAATATCAATTTTACGGCCAATCGACTGTCTCTGGCCACAGTTTCACGAACTGTTGGAACTGTTTCCGGATTTCGAGATTCAAGATCTTTACGTCCCGCTCCAAATATTTCAAACCATTCTAAGACACGCGTGCGGGACACAGCTTCGTATCTGTTTACAATGTCCATCATTTCTTGCGTTTATGTGACCGTTTTCCCAGGTTTGAATTACGGCTTTATAAGTGGTTGATGATTACAGGAGAAAACAAACAGGTTGCGGACGGAGCTCCAACAGACGAAATGATTCAGCCAGAATTTTGTATTAATCCTTTGCAGTCACAATACGAACTGAAACACACCTTCTGCAATTGGTTTGCCAGCCAAACCACGCATGTGTTGTAGCATCAGTCCCTAAATTTGTTGTTTCCCCATTCTTCTCCACGAAATGCTAATAAACAAAATATTTCATCCCATAGAAGGAATCATGAAAATGTCACCGGTTTACGTTCCCAATACGCACTTACACCGTAATGTCTTGTCAGACCATTGAACGTTTGAGAACATGTTATTGTTCAACTAATATTAAATACGATCTTTTTCTTTTTCATCAGACGTTACCCACTTTTCTACCCCTAAAAATTAAGGGTTTCAGGTATGTTTCCAATAAATAATAATAATATATTACCCTGTATTGCAATGAATTCATCACTCATCATAAATCAAGAAACGTCTGGTGAAAGACGGAGTGGATAACGCTTAATTAATGTGTTAATAACGTCGTAAAACTGGTCAATTTCTCGTTCACTTCTAAAACTGCTTTTATATTTGTCATAATCAAGGCTGCATTAAACTTAGTGTGTGTAATTTTGAAGGTTGCGTGATTTTGAACAAGAGTATTATGTAAGCAAATGTTGTGTTATGTATTTGTTAACAGCAATTGGGTTGACAACCGGTGGCAGTAGTGCCGTACACATTCACGCACGAACAATACATAGAAGACTTTCTGGGATTCGAAACCAAAGTTGTCAAACTAATTGGAAGAGTGCGGCCCGTGCCCCGTCTTTGCGAGTTATACCCTGGCATTTGTCTTACAACTGAGGGAAAAGCACCGAAGAACCTCAGTCAGGGTAGCCGAAGAGTGCTAGTTGGCACGATGAATACAGAATATACAGAACAGAACCTACATAACAATAAGAATACATAACATACAAAATCAAACAAAAGTGCACAAAACATAACAACTACATATACAGTGATTAAAAAAAAGAACCAAAGCAACACGAAGGAATATGATCTACGAAAAAGCCATAAAAGCAGCAAAATTCATGAGATCTGTATATCTTCCAATAGTGTTAGACATCCTGTTGCTAAGACTTTCACTACACTTCACCCAATTACACTTCACTATACTTCACTACACTTCACCCAATTACACTTCACTACACTTGTCGACACTTCACTTCCATTTAAACTTCATCCATCTAATCTTCACTACACTCTCATTTGGTTAACGCCATTTAAATTTCAAAATTTTCTGTATTAAAATATACAAACAGAGACAGCGAGGAACGCACACTACAACCGTAAAAGACGAAAGCGCACTCCGAACGATATTTTTTCTATCCAGCTCTTTTATTATCTGTGTTTTTTAAGACTATACTCAATTTTCGGTAAAGCGGACATTGTTGCCGCAGTTGCGTCAAGAAAGACGTTCGCCTGGTGGTGGAATCTGCTGCCACCATCTTCTAACTAACTAACTCACTTACTCACTCACTCACGCGCTCGCTCACTCACTCACTCACTCCCTCACTAACTAATTCCGTGGAGCAGATTTTTCTTTAGAAGCTAACAGGTCCTCTGCTAGTCAAGAAATTCTCCGCTTTTTATGGAACATTTTCAAGAGCCCGCCACCTGTCCCTATCCTGAGCCAGATCAATCCAGTCCATGCCCCAATCCCACTTCTTTAATATCAATTTTTATATCACCTTCCCTTCTAGGCCTGGGTCTTCCAAGTGGTCTCTTTCCCTCAGGTCTCCCCATCTGAAACCTGTATGCATCTCTCCTCTCACCCATACGTGCTACATGCCCCACCTATCACATTCTACAGATCATAATGCTCCTCGTTAAGTATTCTTCTCCACTCCCCTATTACCTCTCCCCTTTAGGTCCAAATATCTTCCTCAGCACCCTATTTGCTAGCACCCTCAACCTGTGTTCCCCCTTCAATGTGAGCGACCAAGTTTCACGCCCATACACAACAACAGGCAGAATTATAGTTCTGTATATCTTAAATTATAATAGTTTTGGATACCAAACTGAAACCAAGGATTTTGTCACCATCTCCGGGGTTTAAACTCTTCTACCTCACAAGAGGTGATGGTCTTAGTAATGATCGCAGCGAGCACCTGATGTACCAGAATCTACAAAGTAACGCACCATCTAACGTCTGGCGAAATACAACAAAATACAAACACATATCATTTGTGATTCTGTGCAGTGTTATTGAATAACAGCAGATTTCTGTCTCCATTCGACGAATGTCATGGCCATTGACGCAAGCCTATACATTGAACTAATTTTCCCGCCCATAACTTTCCACTCCTGATATTTTTTCAGGCTTCCGTGGTGGGTGTTGCTCAAATGAGAGTCTTTTGTGTTGTTACATCGTGTAGGTTCGTAAGATTGTTCTGCCTTTATACAGCACCCACCTTAACGTGATTTAATAAACGTGAAGACGGAGGCAGCACGTTTTCTCGAAACAATCAGAACAGTTTTATAATCCTGCACGTTGTAATAATGCATACGACGATCGATGGAACTTTCGCACCGCATTCCAGGACAAACCCTAACAGTTGTTACCCCGTCATACATCTGTAATCGATCGTCGATTGTTATCAAATCGACGAGCCAGCAATTATTTCGCTTTATTAAATGGCATAACCAATACTTTCCCTGTTAATAGCAGTCTTTATACCAACCCTTTGGAACCTCGAATACAGCAAAACAAGTTCGTACCGTACACGAAATTCGTTCTTACCCATACAAAGACCATCTAGTTAATGCGTCGTCCGAAATACTCCTTGTCTTTTCTCAGAAGCAAATGACACACCGTGAACGAAATGCGTATTTCCCTCTTATATTTTAAAGTTGATTGCACTGTGCTTAAAGTTTGATCCTGAAAACTTCATGGCAGTAGTAACCCTGACACGGGCACGTTTGCCTCTACGCTGACAACCCCCTGAAGTCCGATGTTCTTCTAAATAATGTCTAAAAACTCATCATCAGTCTCTGAAACAAAACTACTGTGTCGTCATTACAAAAGTAATTTACGACATTGAACCAAAAAATGTAGAAACTTGTTCCTTAGACGTATAATAATACCACACTGAATATCCTACATGTTTCGAACCGCAAGGAACCATCATGAGGGAATCAAACATTCCCTGATGATGGTTCCTTGCGGATCGAAACACGTACAAACATTTAGTGTGATAATGTGATATAAATATCTAAGGAATAATTTTGTGCATTTTGTTGCTTTAGTGTCGTGAACTAATTATCGTTAAGACACGTAACGAACAATGTAAAGTTCATTACGTATGGACCGGGATATCTACGGGCTGGACGATCCGGGGATCGAGGCCCGGTGAGGCGAGATTTTCCGCACTTGTCCTGACCGGCCCTGGGACCCACCCAGCCTCCTATATAATGCCTACCGGGTCTTTCCCGGGTTAAAGCAGCCGAGGTGTGGCATTGACCACCCACTCCCACCTACTGCTGAGGGAAAGAAAAGAATAGAGCTGTACGGTACCCCTACTCCCCTTTTGGGCCTCCGTGGCCCGTTCTAGGGTGAACTCTACCTTTAACTTTGAAGTCCATAACGTACCAATATGTATTCAGAGATTCGTACGAAAAAACATACGTTGTGGGAAATCTGATAGTTTCTTGATGTTGGAAATGGGGGTGTCATGGTATATATAGTTACCGTCTAAAACACTGACACATTGTAGACAGTGAACAATTTATTGAAGCATTTCGCCTTTGAACTTCCACGCATTACATAATTAAAAAGAATATGGGTAACCTTCAGTTTCAAAGTTTCAAATACACTTCGAATTAGTTAGGTTAATACGAACAGCTGTCATTATTTGCGTGTGCGTCATTTCTACGAATTGTACCCGCTGGTCTCTCCACGACAGGTTAATGTTCTGACCGAAGGACAATGTGGGTGCTGCGTTGACACAGCACGGTGTCAGGGACCGTCGGTGTCACTGAAAGCTAAGAAATGAAATCACCAGAACCCTGGACGATACCGATTGCACGTAGAGGTAGCCAACGGAACACAATTTCGGATGATTCATTTTTTTTAAACGGAAGTCAGCCCAGGATCAAGTGTTCATGCATGGCTAGCGATGCGCAGGCGCACATCGGATAGTACGTTCTGTAGCGCTGCGTCATATATTATGCTAGAAACGCAGTCTTCGTTGCTTCACTCTCATTTGCCTACACGCAAGATGACTCACTCGAACACCCGGCAGATAATATTTGTTTCTGTAATTTAGATTTCTTCTCTCTTCGTGCAAGGCTGACAAAATTGCTATGCAGGAAGTGGATGAACAAATCAGAGCGTTTACTTTATTTTTGCTTTGTCATGTAGGATACCGGTAACATAGTACAGAGCAGTCTCACCTTTATGTCGTGATTTTTTTGTGACTGTGAAATAACGTACTGTGGGCAATACCAACTGACTGGTGTTAAACAAACAACCTTTCTGAAACTTATAATGTCCAATTCAATTCAGTGTCAATGAATATCAGTTTTATCCTAGATAAAACGTGCTTGCCCAATATTATATTTACATTTTCAGTTTTCCTTCTTTTTTTTCTGGGGGGGGGGCATTTTCATTATCTTTTTTTACACGCATGTTTTCAATTTAATTTAGCAAATAAGTGTTGCAGTATGTTTGCATGTAGCGTGATATGAATAAATTTTAACAATACACACTAAAAGACGTTGATATATGTTGATTTTAGGGGAAGCGATTCTGTGTGTATCGACTAACGGCCATCCTCAGAGATCTTACATGCTTTTATGATAAATAATTAAAGATTGTGAAATTAAGATGTTAAAAGCTACACCAAATTATGAGCTTTAAAAAGCCAACTTAAATCCACGCCCTGCCTTGTGTATTGTTCGTATTTATTCATGTTATTTACTAAGTACACTGTCACTGTGTCATAAGGAGAGGTACATAGCAGTTCCTTTCTTTAGTCTATTGCCATCAATAGGCCTAACTAGTTGAAAAACAGCTCGCCTTATTTAAAAATTGTTGTTGTTTGTTTTTTTGTATATGTCTTGTTTCCGTTACATTTCAAAATTAAAATGAAGCATTGCACTGTCGATACATATGGAATAGCTTACTATTTTTGCTTTTCCTTCATTTTTATTATGTCTTGCAAAACAACAGTTTTCTTTTCAATTTGGCATTCCTCTGAGGAGTAACAGTTACTGCACTTAGCTCATATGTATTAATTGTTTAAAATCAGTTTAACTTTGTACCTTCTCACATTTAGGCGGTTTCGCGGAATTCCGAAAAGCGATTATTAGCTTCGCCAGTCTGTCTGTCGGTCTGTCTGTCTGTCTGGCCGTTCGGAACAATTCGGTCCCAACTGGACTGATTTTCATGAAATTTGGTATCCGTCGAGAAGACTCTTTTGATTAATATCGGAAAAGAAAGAATAACGGGTACTTTGCGTGAAGACATGTGTAAGTGCATAATAATATGACGTCGAATTCTCTTAGAATGAGAAATCTTTCAGGTGAAATTAGTATTGAATATTAAAACACATTTTATGTTTAAATTTTTAATCCGAAAATCGTGCCGTTTATGAGATAATGTGGGAAAATATTGTGCTGCCAAACAGGCCACAGACGAAAATATAACGTGGTGCAAAAAATGCGATTTGTATACTGAGTAACTAAGGCAAGAACACACACACACACACACACACACACTCACTTACACACTCACTCACTCATAATATTTAATATTTGTTACTTCTCAACGGCGACTGTGTTTGTGCAAAAGCGCCTCAGTTTTACGTTCAATGTTCCTTGCCTATCTTGCTACTTTGCTGTCGTTTTGTCGGGTATTGCGCAATTCAGTTTTAAGTTCAGTATTTCATAGTGGATAGCACTTAGTCTACTTAGCGCACAGCCATTACTAAATATTTTTAAATGGCTTAACATAATTGCTTCTTCCGTTATTTGTAATGCCTCTTTTACAAATTTGTTTTAACAATTTAATTATTACCCTAACAAATGACCTTTATAGTATTTACCTCTCAGGTAGAAGTGAAACAATCCCTATACAGGCATGGACAGGCCCACAGGGTTCCAGCAAGGTGCTTCTCTCAGACGTCAAGACAGTCGGCACATGAAAGTGGTAAGGTTGTCAGTCCTACGCACCGGCCGCCTTTACCTCCCAGGAAATATTCCTGGTACTCATTTCTGTTAGTGTTTGATTCGACCCTAGGGCCAAAGTGCGGCCGGAAGGATTATAAAAATTCCTGTGAATCGAACCCGCGACCTTCCGGTTTGTGGAACAGTTCCTCAACCAACTGCGCCAACGCGTGCCCCGTATTTAGCTCTTAGAAGTTACTAAATAACTTAAAGATGGGTTAAAATGATTGTTTTTGTCGTTATTCTTAAGACTCTTTTTCAATCAGAATTTATGTTATGTGTTACGGTTGTTAGGTTACAATTACTGTACGAATGAGTAATTATTCCACTTAGTTCGCAACCGTTACTAACTACAGTAAAACAGATGGTAACTGGTGATGAAACTTCGAAACTCTGACGTCTGGTAAATTGTTACAAGGTGTAGAATGGCTGTGGGTGATTCACACACCTTACGTTTTTCAAGGCCTGGCGGTACTCATAGATAAAACTGAATATTGTTTGGTGTTTCAAAAAAAATGTGCTGAGAAGAATATCTGGATATAAGTGAGATGACATCACTAGGTCTCCAAGTGGTCACCTTTTTTTTTTTCTCGACTAAACTTTCGTATGAATTAGTCTTTTTGTCAGGCATACTGCATGTCCAGCTCATCCATTCTCAGTTTAACCTTTTAAAGCCTATTGGTTACGTGATGCACCAACAGTTTAACATTCAACAACTGTACGCTCTGCCCACACCGTATTTATGTGTTTTGTGTTTATCTGAGGACACACAGCGACTTGTGCTCCATACAACATAAACTAAATGGTTTTTATAACCGAGATAAAAAGTGTTTACAGCGCCGTACGGACTGGGTCACAAATAAAGCGGTCTGTGCTGCGTCTTAAGGGGTTAATCATCAAAAGTTATTTAAAAATACTTTTGAACTGTGAAGTGTTTTTCTTTGGCGTATTTGACGTTGTTGTTATTGATTCGGTTAACAGAACCACAAATGCTAGTACGATTGATGAATGTGAGAGGGTTAAGAAGGAAATGGTTGTCATATAATTGAAGAAAGGCCAGGAATTTGCCTGGAGAAACTAGAAATCTCGCGAAAACGCTCATTCAGGTTATTCGATAACCGAGCCGAGGTTTGAACCAGACGTATTCCGAATAGAAACCTTGAAAGGTACCGCTACATTAACCTGTTCAGTGAGGCTCATTATGCATGTAGATATGGAGTATTAATTTTTCAAAAAGGAGCGAAAATTCGTTCTTGAAACAAGTGGAGTAATTACAGGGTCCTGTATTGGTACTGTCACACTGACATGCGTTTTTGTCGGCCTTTCTCACGGCTGAGCGAACAGCATAAAATGGCTTAAGTGGAAGCCGCCGACATTGTACGATTCCTGGTAACCATCATTATCATAGAACTTGTTTCAGAACAGAATAATCATAAAATAGAAGGAAAGTTTTTTTTTCCCATGTAGAATCCTTGCCTTTTAAAGAACAGTTCTTCCTTCGTGTTAACGATACACAATAAACTATTCGTGCAGCCTAATGAGTAAAAATTTGCTTGTCTTGCGTAAACGCAACGCCTTATGCGTTAGTGTTACTATGATTTATTTAATAACGATCTCTGACATGACCTCAGCTGTACCGCCAACTTGGCAAGGTAGCGAAGGCCAGGAGCTCGTGTGATAGTGATCTGGTAAGTTACACGGATCAGTATTTCCTTCACGGAAATAGATACCAACGGCGTGGTCCATCATTGTAACGCTGTGTCTTGCACATTTATTGCGTTCCGTCTGATTCTCACAAGAAACACTGATTCTTCCCCTAAACAACATTAGCCAACTCGTTTATGTAATGGGGACACTTTTTTTGGTGGGGCAGCAACTAAATTTTTAAAGCGAAATTTTAGAGAAAGATGGCCGTGAGTATGTGGGCCGGGTAGCTCAGTCGGTATAGAGACTAACTACGGGCTGGACGGTCCGGGATCGGATCCCGGTGGGGACGAGAATTTCCGCCATTCCAGACCGGCCCTGGGGCCCACCCAGCCTCCTGTAAAATGGTACACCTGGTCTTTCCCAGGAGTAAAGTGCGGCCGAGGCATGCTGCTGACCACTCACCCCCTTCTAGTGCCGCGGTCATGGAAGAGTAGAGCTATACCTCTACCCACCCTCTGGGCCACACCGCGCCTGTAATGTGAATACTTTACCTTTTTTATGGTAGTGAGTATGAAAGTAGTTGTGTTGTGGGTTGCAGTGCCAGGTAGTCTGTTAGAAGTCTACCCATGTTTCGGAGAAATCTGCTGCTTCCATCACCAGGGCAGACGATGAACCATGTTTCGTTGAATGATTATGCTGTGTCACAAGCCCAAAACAGGAAACTTCTTATTTTTTAATATCGGGTAAATGACTCTTGGGATTCAAATCTGAATGATTTAATTGTCGATATGCAGTCTGTGACTGCTATATTTTCCTGTACAATTTGTCTGTCCCTTGGTTGGTCCGTCGGTCTGTTATTCTATTGTGCGTATGATACTTCGTTCAGGCGATCTCTGTTTTATTTGCAAAGATAAAGATGCAATCCGTCAACACACAGTTCTTTTTATAATAATCACAAATGACTTCATGTTTCGGCGGTGCAAGGCAGCCATCATTAGGCCATTCGTTTCAGAAATGTAAAAGAAGAAAATTATGTGATGCAAAGTAAAGAAATTATGTGATGCATAGGAAGAAAATTGTACCTAATTTTCTTCTTTTATATTTCTGAAACGTACGGCCCAGTACAACCGAAACTTTGAGCCACTTATGATCACGATAATAAAGATCTGTGTATTGACGCATTGTATCCTTATTGTTGCGTCTTATATAGACACAGCCGGGATGGCACACGTTAAGATTGCTGTACAGGGTTATTCAAAATGATTGTCGGGGTTTTAACAACTTGTCATACACAATACACTTTAGATAGGAGTATATGTAGTATTTTTTTATTTAATAGAACAACACTCCAAGTTTTTGTTACATACCTTACATGTGCTCTATATGTGACCCTTTGCGATTCTACAAACATCAACACGATAATCGAGTTCGTTCCAAACTGTTTGTAGCATATCAGCGGTGATGGTTTCAGTGGCGGTTCTGATTCGTACCTTCAGTTCCGGGATACTTGTGGGAAGAGG
>Ga0123353_10015059_pt1 | contig 11201 bp, 19 predicted proteins | sample TergutLab28metaG_3_FD_92763 | JGI IMG/M metagenome (GOLD analysis project Ga0123353, IMG submission 92763) | Labiotermes labralis P3 segment gut microbial communities from Petit-Saut dam, French Guiana - Lab288 P3 | ecosystem: Host-associated > Arthropoda: Insects > Digestive system > Gut ... | reverse complement strand
GTTCAAAATGGTCTATGCTCCTCAAAGAGACCGCGCCCCTTTCGCCCCCGGCGATCCTGGCGGTTCGATTACCTTAGCCTCCCCGTTTGCGCAAGTAAGGCAAACGAGCCTGCCGCCGAGATTCAACAACAAGACTCCCTTTGCCCCGCATTTGGAGCATTCTGCGCCTGTTGGCAAGTCTCCCGGCATCGCCATGAAATCGAAGTAAGGATACCTCATCTTTGGCCCTCCACCTCTTCATAAAATCCTTCTCCTAATATGGCGCGGGTACCCGTGACTTTAGTCGTGGGTAAATGACAGATCGCGTGGGCCCGCTGTCGGCTAAAGCCGAGAACAGCGCCGATTTCCCGGAAAGTGAGACCTTCTTCGCGCAATTCGCGGACTCGCCGCCTAATGCCCTCGTCCCTGTTCTTGCAGCCGCAGGAGTCCACGCCGCCGTGGAGCAGGCTGGCTGCGCTAAACTCGTGGATCCTACGTTTGTTACAATCGCACCTGCAATCCCACATCACACTTTTGCCGGCAGAACGTTTCTTCGTCGGTCTGACTGCAACGAGCATCCCGAACCGCCTATTTCTCAGGTCAACCATCTTAATCTTCCTCCTGTTCTGTGACGACTTTCTCCCGTCCTGTGACGACTTTCAGCGGATACGCGCAGTTTTCCCGATACGCCTTGCGTTGCGTGTCAGCAGCTTCGCGAGTGTACTCAGTAGTCTCATATTCCCAGCCGTCGCCGTAGTCGACATAGAACCGCCAACAGTCGCGCGTTTTCCTCTTATACATCGAAACTCCTCCTCTCCAGCAACGCTCTGAACATCATCAGATTCAAGTCCAGGAAACACTCGTCGATGGGGTCATAGGTGCGGCATAACTCTCCATTTACCATCAGGTCGCCTGCTATGCTTATGCCCTCGATATGCTGAACTTCGTATATCCGGATGCTTATGTCTCCTATGAGATACACCTTCAATTCTTTCAGTATGGCGTCGCGCTCCCTTTCGGCTTGCGCTATGAGGTCAGGAACCTCATAGCGGTTGCACAAGAAGTAGTTGCTCTTATCGTCAACGAATCTGCTCACAACCGTCGCTCCCTTCTGCTTAGAATGCCGACACATATTCGTAGCTCCCATGGCTTTCAGCTACCACCAAGTGGTCGTCGAGCCGTATCCCCAACAGATCCCCGGCCTGCCTGATTCGCTTGGTCACTTCCCTGTCCTGCTCGCTTATGTCCAGCATCCCGGACGGGTGGTTGTGCGAAATTATTATCGACGCAGCCCTGTCTTCTATCGCCGGGGCGAACACTTCGCGGGGGTGCACCAGCGACGACGTGAGCGTGCCTATGGTAACCGTCCGCTTGTTAATCAGCCTCCTTCCCCCGTCGAGGGTCAGCACGACGAAGTGCTCCTGCTTCTTGTTAGCGATGTCGCGGACTTGCTCGGCGGCGGACTCCGCAGAGTCGATGAGCGGAGCGGTCTGCTTTGTCAGCTTGCGGCGGTACAGTTCGAGCGCCGCGAATATCGTGGCGGCCTTAGCCTTGCCAACTCCCTTGACGGCCATAACGTCGTCTATCGTCAGCCGTTCGATTCCGACCTTCTGGATTACCGCGTTAAGCTTATTGGCTATCTGCTTGAAGCTGTTATCCTGCCCGCCGCCGCCAACGATTGCTTGAAGCAGTTCGACATCTGACAGGGAGGCGGCCCCCTTCTTGAGAATCTTCTCTTTCGGCAAATCTTGCTTGGTCATGTCCTTAATCCTTTCTTTTAATCAGTCCCAGTTGTAGTCCTCGACCATCACAACCAGGCCGTCGAAATCCTCGCCTGGCCCGAGGATGTCGGCTGCCGCCAACACTGCGCTGATATCAGCGCCATTCTCTTCGGCGAGCTGAGTCAGGTAATCTTCGCGGTTTCTGTAGCCGCGTTCCCGGTATTCGTTCATTCGCTATTCCTCCAATCTCGTAAACACGACCGCGCACTTGCCATAGTCGAGGCTGATAACGCGCTCGTTCACCCAGTGCCGTTCGGTAAGCGCAATTACGATCTCGGCGAAGTTTGTCCCGCTGTCGCAGATGGCGATTTCCGTTCCGTCGTGACAGTTCATAAAATCCTTCTCCTAATATGGCGCGGGTACCCGTGACTTTAGTCGTGGGAGCGAGCGCCCATTCGGTTAGTAACGACGCCGCCCGTTCGAGCAGTCTAATATCTTTGACTCTTGCGTTTGCATGAACCCTCGTTCCGTCCAATAGCCTCAAGCCAAAGTACCCACTGGATCGTCTGCCGAACACAAAACACTCCTGATCGCCGTACAGTACCTTATCAAACAACAGAAACCCGTGTACGTACTTTGGCGCCTGATTTGCTTTCCGGTACCCTCCCTTGGAAATGGTTGCCTTGTGCAACTTCCGATTGTGCCTGCGTACCGCCTTCTGCCTGTAGTAATGCCCCAGTGGTTGCGCTACCGGGTTGCCGGTTATGCACCGGGCATCGACACAGTGGTTTTTCTCAAGCCCGCTATGAATGCGTGAGTTCTTTGTAATGTAGCCATAGGTCATGCTCACATTCGGATATTGTTCCTTCAACTTGTTATACAATGCCCATCGCATTATCCCCATAAATGCTACATCCCGAAAAGATGACCCGCGCTTTGCCTTGAGTGTGATCGCACCATCGTGTAGCATATCGTGGCATGTGCAGCAGAGCGTTATCAGGTTATTCGGCGCATCGCCGCCGGTTTTGCGGTTTTCGATGTGGTGTACCTCCAGCACCTTGTCTTTGCTCCCGCCCTTGCAGTGCTGGCATGAATGCCCGTCGCGGAACAGGACGTACTCCCGGACGTTCCAGAAACCAAGTTGCTCTCCCTGCTGATACCCCGCGCCTTGAATTTCGTGGTTCCTGATCTTCTGTATGTCGAATGCTGCGACCTCGACCACGATCCTGGAAGCCGGAAGTATCTTGTTGACCTGCGCTACCGCGTTCAGGTGTGTGTCTATCCGCTGCCTGACAGACGGCGCTAGCCAACCATTGTCTCTGCGCCTGTTGTTGAAGCGCGGCTGACGGTATCTCGTTTTGCGGCTGCGCCTTGCCCTGCGATATTCTCTGCGGGTTGCTAAAAGGTCTACGATGTCGTTTCTCAGCGTGACCTCGGCTGCATACACTTCTTTTTGCCCCGTTACCGCTGAAAACCCTACCGTCTTGCTCCCTGCGTCTACCCCGAGGATAATCGGCTGCGTGTATACTGTCGTCGCATATGTCAGTTGGATCGTAAATGGACAGCGCTTTACTACTTTCGCTCTACCCTCGCGGAGCAGATGCTTCACTTTGCTGTGCCTGCTAGTAGGCATCTGCGGCTGTCCGTTTTGGCTTAGTACATATATACCATCAGGCACGCCTTCCCGGGTTTCACCCGTAATGCCGCTTTCGCGGTTAGTTGCCCTTCCCCAATGTTATCCCAAGGTTTTCACGCACAGCACCGTCCCTACCCATCAGGACTGTTTAACCATACGCCGCAGGGTCCGAGACTAGGGCCGCACATCCCGGAGTGCCTATATATTCTTGGGTAACGTAGCCCGCTAAGGCTGAGGGTAGTCAATCAGGGCTGAGGTTTTCACCACAAGCCCGCGACTTCAGTCGTGGGTGATTGACGCTCGTTACCTCCTAAACCGTCGGCCTGTAAAAGAGCCGCCATTCGATGAGTTTTCCGTTCTGCCCAGCGAACCTGCCAAACGGGACCGTGAAGTTATCTTGTTCAACTCGCTCCATCGTCCAGCTATCGTCGTCGGTGATTTTTTTGATCGCTTCCAGGTACTCTTCGCGGGTACCTTCGCTGTTGAAGCTCGTATTAAAAAGCCCTTCGGTTTCAGTCAGCGCCAAGGCTGCGTCGAACCCACGCTCATGGCTAACCCTAAGATTTGCTATGCAGTTTATCACCATTCTCTGGTATGGCTTCAGCGTGTATGCTTTCGTTGACTTCTCGAGCACGAGTGCTTTTTTAGTTTTTACGAGCGCGTCTATTGTAGACTGTTTCATCTCGCTTATCCTTTCTGCGGGGGATTTGCGCCCCCGCTCGGCCGTTACTGAATTATTTATACTCTTGCGGTATACAGTAGATATTTAATACCCCTGTGCGTTCGTCAGTTTCTATGAGGACTACTATCCAGCTATCGTTAATCTCCCATTCCTCAAATATTGTGCCGTATAGGATTCCACTTTGCATGGTTCGCGTTGACATTTGCGACGATAATACGCTCCCTAATGTGCCCCTTGTGATTTGGTTTTTCATCTTCGTGACCTCTAATCGTTTATTAACTGTACCTATATTATAACATATACTTATGGATTTGTCAAGGGGTTTTATAAAAATATTTATATTTTTATTTACGCTCGGCGCCCGTAACTGTTGCAGCGCAAGGGCGCGAGAAGCAGAAGCAGGCTTTTTCCGCAAGCATATTCGGCAATGAGCAATATTAGTACAGCGAATAGGCGCAACGATCCCGCAAACAAAAAAAGCCCCCCGCCAACGCGCAGGGCGCGGGCAGGGGTCAAGAACGGAGGTATGCGCTGCTATTTTCGATAATACGCAGTCATGCGTCGCCGTTTTCTAGACTATTGCGCCATTCCAGGAATTCGCCGAATATGCGTCCTTCCGCCTGACCGCTCACCTCGGCGGCTTTTCTTTCGTCGCCTTAACTCCCCTAACGACAGCCTGAACATCCTCATCATCAACATTGACCGCGATCGGAGGCAGCCACTTCAATATCAACTTGCGTTCCCCCTCTCTCGGGCCTGTCCAATAGTGATGCCAGTGCGCCCGCCGCATATGCGCCACCGGGGAACCGTGCGAAGCCTGCTTTGCGGAACCGTAACTGCCGCCCTGATTGCTAGCGGCTCCGCCCTTTGCCTTGCGCAGCGCTGCGCCAATGCGGACGCCCACCGGCACCACTGCGGACCGCTTGGCCGCACCGCTCGTGTCATATGTCCTGCGCTCCCGGAGCTCCGCGTAATCCGGCATGTCCGGATCGTCCGAGCAAAGGTACAGCACGTGGTTTACTAATTGCGGCAGGACAGTCTCGTACTGCTTGGCTGACGATTCGACTTTTTCGGCGTCGTCCGCTTTCCAGTTGCCCTGCGACCTTTTTTCGCACGATGCAATCAGCGAGTTGAACGCATCGCGTATATTGCCAACAATAGGGACAATGGCCGAGCCTCTTTTTTCCGTCTTGTAGGATATGGTCAAAATCCTCAGCTCTTTCATTTTCAGATCAGCGTCCCATTCGAGCCATGCAAAGAATCCCCCTTCTTTTTCGGGCTCGACGAATACGCACGGATAGGGCAACCTCTCCAACACCTGACCGGGTATGTCGCCGTCAAGTGGCTGGTTCGCAAGGGCATCTGACAGCTCGGCGTCAAAAGTAAATATCGTCTTGTATTTCAGCCACACCAGCGCTGCCGCTGCGCTTGCAAGTACATATTTTTCTGCTTCTTCCAGCTTTTTTAAAACGGGCTCAGGATCAGGGGCGCCATCCGTGATAATTGCGGAAACAGCGGCCATCGGCAGGTCACACCAGTCCGGCCAGTCGCCGCCGAAATCTGCCTTGCTGCCCCTTAATGCGTTTGCCGCGTCGATGGAGCCTGGGAAACGGTCGGTCATCTTGCGGCAGAACCGCTCGGCTTTATGTATTTTGTCAGCCATTATTGTTCTCCTTGTTTTCACTTTCTTCCGGGCTGTATCCCAGCACCTCACGGACGATCATCCTTGTGAGCAAAAGGTTTGCAGCATTGTTTTCCAGTATTTCAATCTCTTTTTCGGCAAACGAAAAGGCAATGTGCTTACTCTTTATTTTGCTTGTATCATTGCCGTATTTTTCGCGACACCAATCAATAAAGCACTCTTTATCAACAGCCTCGGCCTCGCATCTTGCCGTAATAGCGTCATCCTCCGTCAAATATCTGCCGAGGATATACTTTTTACCCATAAAATTTTTGTAGGCGACCCACTCGTTTTTATTCTTTATAAAAGAGACGCCACGCAGAGCAAATGGAGGCTTGCCTTCATTTTTCCGTTTCTGCTTGTTCCTCTCCCTGTTTTTTTTATTGATTTCTTCACGGTTTGCCATAAAGTAGTTACGGTTATACTCTTTTCTTTTTTCTGATTTGGCGTTCTCCAGTATTTTTTCACGGTTTGCCTGGTAGTATTCCCGCTGATATTCCAGTATTTTTTCACGGTTTGCCTGGTAGTTTTTTTTCTTTTCTTCCAAGACTCTATCCCGGTTTTCAAGGTAAAAAGCATTTGCTCTTTCCCTGTTTCTTGCCAACCGCTCTTCTTCGCTCATTTTTTGGCGTGTTTTTTTGGGGGCGGGCCCCTCCGTCAAATTTTGCGGTTTCTCCAGCAGCGCGCTATCCTCGGGCGGTTCGCTCGGCTCACGGCCCCCGATCCCCTCGCGGGCTGCCAGGGCCGCATTACGCTTTTCCCGATAGCGCCTGTTGCTCGCGGCTTTTTCCGATTCCCGGTTCTTTTCGTAATACTCCCTGCGTTTTTCGCGCAGTTCCTCCTTGTGGGCCTCTTTATATGCCCTGTGCTTTTGCAACTCTTGCTCCTTGTTGTTTTTGTACCATCTTTTTTGAGCAGCTTTCGCCACTTGTTTCTTTGGATCCTCGGATTTCACGATTGCCGCATACTCGTCTTGGTCCGCTATGACACCAGGGTCGCACCCCAGCGCGGCGGCCAACTTTTCGACGCTCGCCCATTGCGGCTTGCTTTTTCCGGATTCCGCGTTGCTGATTGTCGCGACCGACAAACCTGACAACTGCGCCAATAGGGCAATCGTCAGGTTTTTCGATTTTCTTTTTTTCCTTAAAGTGCTTTCGATTACCATTATTCGAGGCTCATTATCAGCCGCTCGACCGTCGCCGACAGGTTCTCGCCGGTTTCGGAGATCATCTTATCGAGCTTGTTCTTCGCTGCTACCGAAAGTACTACCGTCACTTTCGAGCTTCCGTCTTCCGGGTCCCCAAAAAGCCTTATGTAGTCGTCGCCGTCAAGGTTCTTCTGCGCCCATTCGGTCGCCTCGTCATACGACATCGGCATGATCTTTTCGCCTGGGCCGCCGCTGTTGCCGTGCCATACGCCATAGCGGGATAGCCCTCCGCCCTCGCCGTAGAGAAAATAGTTGCCTGACTTTGTACGGTACAAGGATTCTTCGAAATAGTTGAAATCGTTTCGCGGGAATCCGTTGTCGCTGCTTTCCAAGAGCTTTGCGGTCTCGGTGTCGTAGACCTTATTGTTGATTACCTTTTTCATTACATCCATCCTTTCTGTTAAGCAGTCTCAAATTCCTGCTGCATAACTTCACAATCCCTATAATGTACACAGTGCGCGCAGAGCGTTGTTTGTTCGCCGTTTTCGTCTCGGCCATCCTCGCACCAGGATACGCCGTGCTGGATAATGTTCTCCAAGTCCGCATAGGTTTTTTCTTCGCCAGAGATTTCGCTGATGTAGGCAATAAAATCATTGTATGACATTTTGTCCTTCCTTTCTGCCGGGTATATCCGCCCGGCCCGGCATATCGTTTCCGTCAGCTCGTTTTTTGTTTGTTTGACCTTATATATACATGATACACTACAGGCGTCACAGGATTGTCACAAAACTCAAGAGTTACCGCATAATCATAATACCATAGATTATCCGTATTCTCAACAACCATTTGAGATAAATTTTTATCAGCAATGGTTTCCGGGCACAAAAAAATGCCCCCGCGCCACACGTTACCACATGGCGCGGGGGTGAAAAAAGAAAGGAGGATGGAGTTGATTGTTTATTGGATGTTCTCAATAAGATAGCACGTGTTCGTAGCGAGCTCTCTCAAAAGGCCCAAGTATTTTTCTTTTGTTTTGAAAACATCTCATCCTGCGCGCCTCCACTTGGCTGTTACTTTTTGTGTTATTTTGTTGCTAGCAAACCGGTAGCGGAAGCAGAGGTCGCGCCAACAGAGGAAAATGCGATAAAGCCTCGAGCGTCGGTACAAGTGGAAGAGTATGCCCCAAAAGACGCCCAAGAAGCAGCAGCGGAACGCGAATCAAAAAGCCAGGCCGCTACTGATAAATTCGCTCGTTGGATTCTTGTAGGCAGTCTGTTGCTGATAGGGTTGTCTCATATCGTACAACTCGTAGCCGGGTGGACAAGCTCGCCGATATTTTCCGAAGGCGCCACCAATACGCTTGATACAATCAAATATGTTGCCACCATAGTCATGGGATACCTGTTCGGCAAGAACGCTCTCAGCGCAAAGAAATAGGAACGAATTATTCACAGCCGCCGCACCACTCAACGGGGCGGTTGTTGCTTTACTCCCGTGGCTCGGTCCAGCGCCTGAAGCGCTCGAACTCTCTTTTGCTGACCCTGTAGGGGCCGCGTGGCGACGTCCTGACAGCCTTGAGCCGGCCCCGGCGTATCCACCACGATACGGTGTCAAGCCGTACGCCTAGCTCGTCCGCGATGCTGCGGGTATTAAGGTACATTTCCATAGCTGCGCGCCCTCACTGGATCGCCCGGAACAGCCGCGCTGCCAGCGTGACCGCCTCACCGCGCGTCATCGGGTCACCGAAGCGCGTGTCGTGCACCTTGATGCCCATGTCGTTGAGGTACTGCCAGTCGGGGTACGCCCAGTGCTTCGTCTCGTCTGGCTCGGGCTCGGGCGCAGCCGACTTTGCGCTGAACGCAGGGAGGCAGTAACCCCGGATAAAGCGCCCGTTGCGCCTCATCTCGCGTATCTTTACCGACTTGCTGTAATTGCCCTCCAGGACGCGTATGTCTTCGCCGACGACACCGCACACGATCCCGACATGCTTTGCCGGCCCGGTGTAGTCGATAGCCGCGTAGTTGTCCGCAGGGTCGTCCCAGCCGTACATCATCATGTCGCCTATCCGCGGCATGTAGTCGTCGCGCTCCTCCCACCGGCTCAGTGGGTGCGCCCTGTACAGCTCTATCATCTTTCCGCAGCTACATTCGGGCGGCAGTATGTCCGTCCAGCCCAACTGGATGCCGGGCACGGACGCAAACGCAGCGCACCACGGGTCCGTCGCTTGCATCTTGTAGCCGCGCGGCAGCGGCCTGTGCGCGTTGTATATCCCCAGCAGCTCCGCATGGCGGGCGTTGCTCTGGACCGTCGCCGGGCTCAGCCAGCGCAGCGCAGTGTTGACATACTTTTCCCTTGCCTCTTGCTCAGTCATTGCCCTTGCCCCTTTCTGCTGGAGTGCCGCGCTTCGCCCGCTCCGCGTCCGCGCGCCCCTCGCTGACTATATATGCTATGAGCGCCGAGACGGCCGTTATGATGGCGATGACTTGCTGTATCGTCAGGTCGCTGATCCCAAGCGCAGCGAGGATCGCGGTAACAAATCCAATTATGGCCGCCCAGAACTTGCGGCTTGAGAGCTTTTGCTTCCAGTCTATTTTCATGGTCATGCGCCCCTTTCGTTTTCGAGTTTGTCCACCCGTCGGCGTTCGGCTTCGATTTTTTCCTCCAGCCTTTTCGCGGTGCTCTCTATCTGCTCCTTAAGCAGTGCTGCGTTGCGCTCCAAGCTGGCGGCGTTGTTGCCGATGCGCTCCGTGTTGTGCTTGATCTCGCTGGTCATGACCGCCATTTCGCGCGCCGTAGCTTTGTCGTCATTTTTGGCGTTGCGGCGCCATGAGGTCATCGCAACTAGCGTGGCGACCACTGGGGACAGTATCGCCAAAAACTCCACAAGGTTCATTCGTCATCCTCGCTTTGCCCGTGCACCCCGGCCTTGTCCCAGCCGTACTCGCCGGGACGCCAGACGTTGTTATCGACGGCCGATATCCATTTGTATACGGTCGTGTCGCCTGCGTTGCCATGGTCTACCGACCGCACCTGTGCGCCCGCCTGGTACGTGTCGCCCACGCCTAGCCACTGTGACCACTCCGGCCATTCGTCGGCTGGGTTGCCGATCTCGGCCCACATCGTCGGGCTTTCGGACGGGCGCAACGTCCTGTGCGCCGCTCCGATGTCGTGCATGGCGCGGTAGAGCCTGCCGGCGTCCCAGACGATAGTGCCGCGCGGGCATTCGAGGCCGGTCTCGGCAGGCCATGTGGCGAACAGGTCGGCGTTTTCGAGGATCGTCGTATCGTCAAAATAGCCGTCCGACTGTGCCATGACGACAAAGCACAGCGCGCCGACCTCCTGGCTACGCTGTATGCTGCGCCGGAGCTGTAAGCCCGCTAATCTCTCGTTAGTCATCGTCCGTCACCCCCATAAACCCGAGTAAAAATTCGTGCGTGTTCGGCGGCGGGGGTGGGAGCGGCGGTGTAATCGCGCTTTGCGCCACCCCCGTTATCTGGCCGCCTTCTACTGTCAATACGATGTACGGCAAATACCCTTTTGCCTCTTCTTCAAGTCCTTCTGGAACCACCGCCCACCCACTAGGGACCAACATTGGGCTGTCGCTCCATTGATTGTTGTGTCCGCCGTTTTCCAACGGCGCCAGTTCTATAATTAGCATTATTTCTCCTTTTTCCTATTCGCTAGCGTACACATAGTATGTAAATCCACTCGTGTTCATAGAGGTGTCAATGTTTGCGCTATCAAGCGACACCGAGTTGCTCCCCCATGTTAAGTCACCGGATATAATTCCCGTACCAAATTGCATGTGTCTTGTCGAAGGACGAATCAAATAGGCTCCCCTACCAACATTAGTTCCTACACCTATTATCAATACGAAATTAGGGTTGAAGTTGAAATTTATCGTCTTGCCCCCGACGCCCGCGCCAGCATAAGATAACATCTGCCGCTTTGTCTCAAGTAGCTTTACCGCGTTTATCTGCGCCTGCAGCTTGCCAAACGCTACATTTTGCGTGTCGACGGCAGCGATAGCGCTATTGGTCAGCGCAAGGTTGCCGATGGTGTTCGCCCGGATGGCGGCAACAAAGTCCTGCCAAGTGTTGTCGCCTCTCAAGTAATGGCTGTTTGTTCCTCCCGCAGGGTGTACGAGCTCGTTGATCGCGCCCAGTAACGTTTTATTTCCCGTTTTCAGCCCGTTTAGGTTTTGACCCCTGATTTGCCCTGTCGCCGGGTTAAGCAATTGCCACGTGTTTTTTGTTGCGTCATAAACAAAGTACGCCCGGTACATCGCTGGTAGCATAACCAGTACAGGTGCGGTAGTCGCCTCGCCCAGTCTAACCGGGATAGCTCCGGTGCTT
>Ga0123353_10015058_pt1 | contig 11201 bp, 5 predicted proteins | sample TergutLab28metaG_3_FD_92763 | JGI IMG/M metagenome (GOLD analysis project Ga0123353, IMG submission 92763) | Labiotermes labralis P3 segment gut microbial communities from Petit-Saut dam, French Guiana - Lab288 P3 | ecosystem: Host-associated > Arthropoda: Insects > Digestive system > Gut ... | reverse complement strand
TCGGTAGGACTCCTCTGGACGAGTGATCAGCTCGTCACATAGACCTCTACATCGCAACACTCACAACAGACAAACATCCATGCCCCGGTAGGATTCGAACCCACTATCTCAGCATGCGAGCGGCCGCAGGCCTACGCCTTTGACCGCGCGGCTACTGGGACCGGCATACGTCACATGTTTGTAAACAATATTTGTCTTATCAAATAGCTCGAATGTCAGTGCAGCCGAGCCGACATTACTCTGTTTTATTCTGTTCGCGATTTTTACGTTCTCTATGTACAAGTGACCATGCAGGTACATTGCCAAGTCGGTCTGTTAGCATGTTTCAATTCCAGACCTCACGGAACTAAAAGAACATTCAGCAATTCGATGCCAATACAACCTTCGGCTTTTAATTATTTTTGTACAGTAGGTATTACCGAGATGGTGGACGCACTAACGTATGAGATAAGAGGAGCACTAGAACCAGTTCCGAAGTGCAGAAATTTAACGACCGGTATTAATAACAGCAACAGTACGTAATAAGTGTAGTGTTGTTATCAGGACTTGCAATTCAATGGTAGAAATAACGCAAGCTGAACTTCTACATACAATGAAGATTAAAACTTTTTTTTTCGAATTTACGCTGCTGATAACTTATTATACAAACAGATGGTGAGGTGAAAATTTCTGCATTCTTATAAAGTAGTCACATGCAGCATTATGTATCTAGTGTAGTCACGTGAAAATACGACCTGTCAGGTCTCACCATGTGTCTCCTTAAATTTTTCATCCCTCTGCACTAAAATATTAATATTGCCGGCAAGTTTCTGAAGCCATTATTCAGTTTTTTTTTTTGCACATATAAATTTCTAGACATAGCAAAACTAAGGAGACACGACCACAAACGAAACTGAGTAGTGAGTGAAACACTAATAGCCTGGGGATATTTATCGCTACGGTCAGGTAATCTGAAGAAAGAAATATTACGGGTACAACAAGGTCTACAGGTCAATAAAAATGCAACCCTACTGCCATTTTGCTCAACGTAAATTAGTATATAGTTTCCAAAATTATGGAGGATTTGTTGCTTCAGTCTTCAGAGAAGTCAGATGGAATTTTGGACTTAAACGAAAATGAGGTGCAGTGATACAATATATACAATTAGGTCACATTACGGCAACATGTTACGGCCGTAAACGGTCATCTTCAGACCAATGAAGAACATTATTAAGGTACAATAAAGTAACACTCAATTGGATCCCATTTCGTTTACAGTAAAATTTAAAATAATGTATGATGAAATTTCTATTTATAATTAAAACAATTAAATTAGACGGTAATCTAGTAAATTAAAATCTTCAGGATACTGTACTGTTCAGACTTCAATATGGTTGCTAAAACAACAGTACTCTCTCTATGTATCGGTAACCAAGTGAAAAACATGTGACATGTAATGTCACATGTCATACTGATGGCCGAACAGTGTAGTATCCTGAAGATTTTAATTTACTTGGTTACCGTCTAGTTTAATTGTTTTAATTATAAATAGGAATTTCATTATATATATAGTCTTAACTTTTACTGTAAACGAAATGGGATCCCATTGGGTGCTACTTTATTGTACCTTAATAAAGTTTTTCATTGGCCTGAAGATGGCCGTTTAGGTCGAAACATGTTGCCGTAATGTGTCCTAATTATATATATTGTATCACTGTATTAATATATTGTTGTGCACTGACGGTATGTAATACATTGTACAAATTTGTTAATACACAACGGGATGGCATCTGTCAAAAAAAAGAGATAACCAGCCCCTCCTTAACGTCGTTAAGGAAATATCAACTCGCATGTCGCCATATGCCACAGCAATTAAATTTTCGTCAACACAGCTACTGCAGGTGTAACATTGTTGTAAATTACCTGCTCTTTCCTTATTACCGTATTTCCTCCGCAGTGTACATAAAGACAATTCAAAGACTACATGGTTAGTAGTTTACTAAGTGCAATTAGGTAATAAAATTAGATAAGAATCATCCTGCCGATGTATTTGGGATAACCACGTTTCACGAAAACACTGTCAACGATCGGTCAGGGACTGACCATTCTGACTATGTTTCAAGCGTGTTTGTTCAGTCCCTCTTGGAAAATCTTGGGCTAGCACTTCAAATTAGAGCACAGCAGCTGCTTTTTCTGAAACCTCGCCATTTATAATTTACTCATTGTCTCCCAGTCGAAGCTATTTATTATCTGAGCTACTGAAAGTGTTGTTGAAGACTCGGGTAATGAAGATGAACAATGCACTGTTACAGGCACCGTGTTTATGATACTTACGTTGATTACCAATCACCATTTACATGCAGTATCACTAAGGTTATAAACAACATTCAAAGAAACACAAGTCATTAAAGTTCACACAAATACACACAGCTATATAATTATGACTCGCATTTTTATTTCAGATTCCAAACAATGGGAACCTACCACATGTTTATGCTTGATAGACTTTTGACTCCCTTGTGCTTACGTTAATAGCGGCTGATATTTACTTCTGCACACCTTCGGATATAATTTTATTTTCTCAAATATCTTAAATTCCTAGCATAGACTTAAATTATGTTGCACAAAATTTTATCTGTAAATATCTCTTCACGTTCCGACTGAACAACGATTTGCCTTCCGTTAAGAAAATAAGTACATTCAGGATTGTACTAGGTGAATACGATTTCTAGGCAAATAGCCAAATTTCCACTTGGTCCACATATATTCTCTTCTGAAGTTATGCCCCAAGTACATGTTAGGGGATTAATTATTTACGGTATTATTAATACGTGTGCGTAATTCAGGGGGTTAACAAGAACAACATTGTGGGTCTTAAGCCCACGCTTTCCACATACTTTACGTATGAAATAACGTTGCACCGTATTCATATTTAAAGTTAGTGTTAAAAAAATGAAAAATATTTGGACAATTTGCAAGATTTCGCAACCTGTAATACCCATTAAATATTGGTCTATACTGCTTATCTGCTAAACTAAAGGTCATGGAAACCTAAAGAAAACAAAATCTGTAATGTGGTAAAGTATGTCCTCGTGTGTATACAAGAGATGTTCATGACGAAGTCAGTCAGCGGAGTGAGTGTGGGTGCAGTTACTGGGATGGAGTCGCAGATTTAGACATGACATAAACAGACGAACGTCCAGAAATAACAAGAGTAACTTGCGGAACGGACTGTTGCTAAGGGAAGTTATTTTGTGCCTCGTTTAAGAGCGTAGTTGCAAATAAATACGTAAAAACTCGAAATATTTTTCATTCTATTTAATCTATTGGTCAACAATATTTATTGTGTACTTGGATAAAGAACGTGCGTTCAATTAAAAGGAATTTGCACGAGTTTCCTTTTGCTTTCCACAAGACGTAAATAAAGCACACATTTTAACTAAACTACTCAGCACTCTGACGATGATGATTTGCAATCAACGCGAAATATTTTTCAAACTGTCTATCGTCTTAGGACAAAATCCGACGTATCGGAGTTTTCTGTCTTCGTCTTCAGATAGAAACGGAAAATGGGAACCCACTCCGGTGGGCTATTTAGAAAGAGCTCGTATATATACATATAACACTGGGATAGAAACGACATGTTTCTAACTCTGCGGGCATTTTAGCTCGAGGCCCTGCTCGTGCCCAAAATATCAGTCACGTCCTCGCCTTACGAACGGAATTAAGCTTGGAGACAGCAAAGTTTTTCGTTCATTAGTGTTGAGAGAAAGAACAAATGCCAGCGAGTATGCGTCTTGTACATTTGCATATTGCGTGTTACTTCCTTCCTTAAGTGACGTAAATTAAAACAAACGACAGACACGTTATTCACCGATGAATTGTAATAATTAGACTCCTACATGTTTAGGACCTCTTGGGCCACTATCAAATAGCTTATAGTAATTACAAAGATAAGAATATAAAGAAATAACACTAAATATTTCGATGGATCAACTTTGCATATGCATATATAAAAATAAATATTTAAATATAATCAATTAAAATGGCGAGTATTTGATTAGAATATATTTGTGTAATCTTCCTGAATTAACTTCGAATCAATTCTCGATTAAGGTTTAGGACAGTATGACTGAGTAATCTAAAATTATGAGGCAGGTTTTTGCGTTTAATACTTTGACATTTTCTGGAATACATTTCAGACCTCTTTCATGCTATAGCTGGTGAAACACATAGTTGCCACTCTGCTTCAGAAGAACTAACACACGAATTCTTCAATATCCTTTAGGGAAAAGTGCATTTACACACCATTTATTTAGAAGTCACATAAATACACTTCTCCGTATAACACTGATGACAGCATTGCTGTACTTCACATAGGAACTGCGAGAAACATATTTAACCCTAAGAACTGTCATTTATGGTCTCATAAAATTCGTCAGAAAAACGAGGCTAATATACGAAAAACTGAGAGCAAAAGAAACATGTACTTGAATAGTGAGTTATTACCAAGAATAATATGCGTACTAATATAAAGTTTTATCATTTAGTAGCAAAATGTATAATAATGGTAATAACAATAATCTGAAAATTAATTACAACAACAAGGTATGAAAAAATTACTCAATTGGGTTTCGATCTTACTACCAACTTTATCCAATACCAGACAGATTTATTCACTTCTGTTGTTAAGATCTACCTTTCTAAACTGTATTATAAATGGAGTGAATTACGCGCAAATTTTGTTTTTAAGTGGGATAAGTAAAATGGCCATTATGAGAATGATTTCTGACTCTGCCTACATTTTTAAGAAGCTAAGCCACAGAGTAATCAACAGGAGAATTCACTTAAATTATCAGGATTATTTCATTCTTCTTGTGTTTTGTTTCAGATCATAAGCTTATTTTCATCTATCAAAGCAAAATTTCCACTGTGCATTAAATCTGACTCCTAAAGGATAGGAATGCAAGAGACGAATTCAGAAATGTTGAAACCAATTGTGTTGGACAGTATGTAACATATTTTTCAACTTTCGGTTTGAGATTACAACCCTTTTCTTGCATCCTTCATATAATAACATTAACCAGTCGAAAGCGAAGTATAAAACACGCACAGACTTCGTCTATAAAATCCTTATTTTATCTAACAAATATCGCTTGACACGTCCTGTGGGATCGCTTATCGTGTTAACATAGCACACTCAGCCGACCCACCAGAAGCAAAGAGAAATGTCAGCGGAAAGTTATGCATGGTATTTGTCAGATTAAATATTATTAATAATAATAATAACAACAAATATCACACCGCTCCTACTGCTAAACAGGAAAGAGGAAAGCTTGCCTTGCGACGCTAATGATAGAGATGGTTACAACGTGTTTCACAGAATATATCGAACAGCATATACCAACAAGTTACTGTTACTGGGCTATTATACACTTAAGTATATTCTTGTTGTACATTTGGCATAAGGCACGAACAAATCTAACCAATTACAATTAAATTGTAAGCTTGGGAAAAACACAATAAAAACATGTAACATTGTTGAACACTTTCAGAGGCTCTTCTTATAAGGTCGCATTAACGAAGCCAAAACAAAAACGATTATGTCTTGTGCGAAATATAGTTGAATTTAAAACCGCAACCGTACCCATGAATACAGAAGTAGCAGAAGAAATTCAATGTTAGTATGGAAGCGTCGATGTCCCAAACCTTGGTGTCTATCGGGCTGCATCACTGTCGCTACAGATGGTTTTTATAAGCCCTGTCGTTCTCCCAGGGTAGTGAAATATCTTACCGCCAAAACCCTTTTCTCCATTTATTTCTGTCAACATTTCTTTCACGATACAATTGTGAACATCCCACAGTCAACAATTCATGCTCTTCATGTTTCCCATCCTTTCCAGGACCGCGTCGTGTTTTCCTTCGTTTTCTTTCCTCTGCTCATTCTACTCTGCAACGCGTCTTCTTGTATTTGCTACCCTGATCCCAGTGGACGCTTGAGAAAATGTTTGCCAAGTCAGCAGGTTCCAACGTTGTCCCCTGCGCTGGACGGCTAGCCGGGTTGCTGATGGTAGGCTAATTACGAGGCACATCGCTTTACTGCGCAGGATCGGTTGAGTTCAAATTCGTGCAACGAAGAACAAAGTCAAAGAAGAACCTATAGTCGCAAGGCTTAGTGGTTATTTTAGAGCGCTGTTGGAAATGTGGGTGTTTGTAACCATACACACGTAACAGCCTTTGAATTGCAACTGAACCAACTGCATTGTATATCTGGCTGACGTTGCCAAGAATTGATATAGGATCACAATAACAGTACAATGCTGTTGTTCCTGTCGTTTGGGGCTGTAAGTGCAAATCGCTACTCAGCGGAACTAAACAAGGACAAAACATCACATTACACTATATTAAAATAAAACCTGCTCCAGTCTTCCTGTAAAGTGTCCGGTATATTTGTCCGATTTAAAAAAAAACACCATTCTTCTCAACAAATTTCAATTTCCCCAATATAAAACTTCATGAAAATCCGTCCCGTGGGAGTAGGGTTGCTCCATGCGGACGGACACACGGACACGACAAAGACAGTAGGCGCTTTTCGCGATTATACGATAGCGCATTACAACATGTCCTCGAAAGAATTTACACGGTCCACTTTTGCGTGGCCTGTGGCTTGGACAACATGAATTAAATGGCAGAGACTTCCAGTGGTCACCACGCTGTACGCACTTACAGAATTTGTCTTTGAAGTAATACAGAGCTCCTTACAAAGTTTAACTGCCCGTTAGACGAAATTTCGCGAAATTTTTAACGGCTTCAAGATTCGAAAATTTGGGAATCTGATTTTCCGCATTTGTGAAGGGAAATCACAGCCACATGGTTTTCGTTGAAACCCCACTCCATGTTAACACTGCGAGAGACGTGAGCAAACTGCCTTGGTACAAGTATCTGAAGGGTCAATAGTCCAAAAATAACCAACCTTTGAACCCTTCCGCCTCATCGTGCCCAGCTGCGGACTACATGAAATTTGGGACAGAACTTATGACAGGATTGGGTACATACTTCACACGGGTGAACTGTCGAGATAAAGCACAGATTTATACTGTAGTGCACTGCGAGGTGTATTAGAGCCAGGTTTCCTCTCGCTCAGTTTGTAATTTCGTCAACACGTAATCTGCAAAATGCGACATTACTGAAATAGACAAATTAGACGGTCTTTTAGGTTCCCAACATATCAGTAAATACTCAGAGAGAAACGCGTGGATATGATCTACGCATAACCTGAGAGATGTAAACAGATATAGACAAACAGACAAACACACAGACAGGGGAGACACGGATGGATGCATGGACAGATATTTATCAGCTGAATTAAGAATCCATGACACTAGTATCACTGTACAATACACAAGATGATGCTCCAGCCAACACCCGCATTTTTTCAGCGTGCAGCCCCTGAAATCTTATTAATTACAAAACTTTTTTCTATTCCACTTACTGTCAGCTACTAATATTTACAGCCATTATGATATCTCCCTTTCTTCTCTTAATTTTCCCGTGTGGTGTTCCCACTTACATTTAACCTTTTATAAAGACATGCCTACACTTCCCAGATCGGTAGTTCTGGTGCACCCCGCAATTTTCTTAATGCTTTCTCTTCCTTTATCATTAACCACTTCCTTTTTGTATATTTTGCCCTCCAGCTCTGTGTTTCTGGTAATTTAAAAATTTATATGAATGGCACTCTCCTCACCTCCTCTTAATGGATAATTCCCCTCTCGACCTCACCCATTAACTCCCTCACTCCAAATCATCGTTAGAATCAAGATAGCCCAAGTCTCTCATTCCTATTTCAACGTACTACATTTTCTTGCCTACCTCCCCCCCCCCAACCTTAATTCCGCAGTAATCAAACAACGAAAGTTTACCCCGGATATTGTTGTAACAGTATATTGTCTTATAACAGGATTAAAATGATTTTCAAAGTGTGTAGTGTAATGTTATGTTGCGAAGAGTGCCCTGCTATGGATGTGCATAGCACATAATGCACATCTGTAGCACAGCACTCTTCGCAACATAACATTACACAACACGGCATGCTGCCACAATACCCAACTGGTACAGCGAAATTAATGTGACTTTTTATAGTGTGACTTTAACAAGGACGATATGGCTTCCTGATGATGGTCCTAGGACCGAAAAATGTCGGAGCGTTTTTAATGTTTTAATGCTTTAATGCTTACATTTTATAAATTTTATATATGTGCAGTAGTTGGTATAATAATTGAGTAATTCAAAGTGTGTATTAGTATCGTTCGCTCGGTTTATCACCGGCTTCTGAACGCTGAGGCCCCGATTTGATCTCGGGAAATAAATGTGGTATTTGTAATGTACAATGCAATGGGGAAGTTTTATTTCGAAGTTCTTCGGTGTTTCATATTCACCATCATTTTGACAATGCACCATCTGCTGTCAGTTTTAGTAACTGGGAGTGTGGTAATCGAAATATTAAGACAAAATATGCACATCAAAATACGACCGACCACTACAAAGTATAAAACCTACTGTTGTAAACAAGAGAAGAAGCAATATCACTCATCTCACCCATGTTAAAGCCCCAGTAGTAGTGGTTTGATTGCGTGATGGATTTTATGTTGACAGCAAACTCATATGGCGTTGGGAAAGACGATCCTTTAAACCGCCCACATCAACGTTCTTCGTGGGACGCGGTAATAGCCACTGACGTAATTACTGACGTATGAAATGTGCGAGTAATTTCCATCATTTATTGTTTGCATCAGATGCCATATGTAAAGTATTTCGTAACAGCAGCGTGAAAAATTGACTCGTAACTCATAGCCTTAAGAGATTTAGATTTGGTTAATATTTAATCAGATGTAAGCAATTGATCGGGCCTGCTCCCAGTCAATTCGACCCCTTAATACCGACACTTCGTTCTATGTAATTTCCAATTAATTATCAATGATCATATTATCATTCGATATTACTTAATTTAATGTATTGAAAAGGTTGTTAATCAAAGTAAAATTATTCATTTAAAAAAATCGTCTTCTCCATCCCTAGTGACGAAACATTACAATTCTAGTTTCAGTGCGAAGTATAAAACTGTATTTTCAACAAGTCTTTCGCCGATTCCAGTGGCCTCGCGGTCTAAGGCGTTGGTCCGCGGCCGCTCCCTTGCTGGGACTGAGAGTTCGGATCTCGCCCAAGGCAAGGATATCTGCCTGTTGTGAGTGTTGAATGTTGTCAGATTGACGTCTCTGCAACGTGTCGATCCCTCGTCCAGAGCAGTCCTACCGATTATGCTTGTGTATCATGGAGTCAGAACAAGAACAACAGAAACTATACACCTACAGTAAGTAGGTTTAAAAGGTTTAAGGCTAAGAGAGGAAGGAAGGAAGAAATAAATAAATAAATAAAGAAGCCGTTCCAAAGGAGAGACTTGTAAAGAATATAAGAAAGTTTTCTTTGCTTTTCGCCTCTTCCTTCCACTCGATTATCAAAACTTACCTTTTACTATTGACATTCTTTCACAACACACCGTATGACGTATCGACGTTAACAGTTTTAAGCTCAATGATGTAGCAACGGTTTCAAAATGTTTCCTTCCGTTACGCCGGCAACGACTGCTTCCTTCCTTTTACATTATTTACAACAGCATTCCCTTACTTTTCACGTCATCATCAGACGCAGTACACAAAATATGAAGCGCCTCGCCATTCTTATAATAAAATCAACTAGATGTATTAATTTCTCAAATTTATTTTTGGAATAAAACTCTACATGTTTCGGGCAGTTCCTCTGTCCATCATCAGGGGGTTTTCACTCTACACACATCAATGGTATATGTCAGCAAATATGTATGACATATACCATTGCTATGTGTACAGTGAAAAACTCCTGATTATGTACAGAGGGACTGTCCGAAACATGTAGAGTTTTATTCCAAAAATAAATGTGAGAAATTAGTGCATCTATTTGGTTATATGATAAGAAATTTCACGATGCACGGTCACCTGAACGTCAAATTCGCCTCACCATGCAGTCATTTGCGGCCTTTGTCTTCCAGGCCCTAATATCCTGCTCAGAATCCTGATCCTAATAATCCTCAAAGACAATTAAAGTCTTCCGGCATATGACGCCGCGTCAGATGGCAAATAATTACTGACGTTTAAGAGGAGATTTTAACCTAAATCTTCAAAGCCTAAGCATTTCTTGGATTGTACACAATCTGAATACGGAGACACCAAGCTTCTCCTAAACTTCGTTAATTATTTTGCAAACGATATGACGTCATATACCAAACGATTTGATTCTTCACATACTCCGGTGTAAGAACCTCAAATCTCGAGACACACATTCTTAGGTGAGTCACTGTATAAAGACTTGAGATTTTTCTACGTCAAAAAACTTAACAAAATCAAAGAACGTAGGATTTTCAGAAATTTCCATTTGTGTACAAAGAAGTGTTCATTAGGTTTATCTTAAAAAGATGTGAAGCAAAGAAAAAGTTTCCCAAATAAATAAGCCTTGCTTAGTGAATTTTGTCACTGCTTCTTAATACTTTTCACCTCATTTATGATATAAAAATGTAGATAAATGTAATTTCTGATTTAACGTAGCGTGAAATGTGTTGTGTGACAAACCACAAAAGATTTCGGTCGATAAATGAGCCATTCAAGAACAGATTTTTGTCCCACTATTTGAAATGCAGTTTCTTTGATATTTTCTGGCTCGCATTCTTACTACAATGACGAACATTCATGCTTTCATGCACTGCACTACGTTTTACACAATCTTGCCACAAAAATAAAATCAGATGTCGCTGCTATTCTTTGATGCTCTCTGTGAAGATATCAGCATGTTGAACAAGTCACAGAGGTATCTCCGTTCAAAAGGCAATCAATTTCAAACAAATACCTATTACGAGAGGTTCGTAATCTGTACGTTGCCATAATGTTAATGATAACAGCATAACCTGCAAACAAAGCACAGCTGCATTCAATAACTGTCCCTGTTTTATGAGCTCCGAATATCAGCGAAACTTCCCTGTGCTGTATGTGAAGAGATGTGAAAAAAATTATACTTGTGTAAGGTTATGAAGCAGCTTTTGTGTTACGGGTGCATCGGGATAACAGCTTGCATGTAAGCAAGTACTCTAGCGCCAGCGCCAAACCTTGGCTTGTATTCGCGGTGTGCCGGCTTCG
>Ga0123353_10015056_pt1 | contig 11202 bp, 7 predicted proteins | sample TergutLab28metaG_3_FD_92763 | JGI IMG/M metagenome (GOLD analysis project Ga0123353, IMG submission 92763) | Labiotermes labralis P3 segment gut microbial communities from Petit-Saut dam, French Guiana - Lab288 P3 | ecosystem: Host-associated > Arthropoda: Insects > Digestive system > Gut ... | reverse complement strand
TGCACCTGGTAGAATATATCTTTCGACCGCAGTTCACGCTGCATTTGTATGACCTCCTGCGCGCTGCCGTGGCGTATAAGCCCTTTCCCCAGCGCGAGGATATGCTTGTAAAAGGGCGTCCAGTCCCGCTCCCGCGCCTCCCCCGCGCCGGCTACCCACTGCACGGCGCGCAGCCTGGGAATCATAGCGAGCCGCTCCATATGCCGGAGCGCGCCGGGCCCGTCCAGATGGTATTCCACGGCGTCCAGCAAATCGATTTCGTGGCGTATGCAGGGCATGGCGAAGGTCTCGAACATCTCGGACGAAATCATGCAGGAGACATCGCACTGGGGCACGCCGGCGATGCCGCTTGCAACCATGCCGTGCCGCGTGGCGCTGCCGTAGGTTTTATATTCAAAAAGTTCCCCGCAGGCCGCCAGCGCCTGCGTGTAGGCCTCGTTGATCTGGGTCATGGCCTCCAGCACCGCTTCGGGATCGTCCGCCATATCCGTCAGCACATTTTCCGCGCCATAAAGGCCCACGATGCCGTCCAGCCCCGCCGTGAGCGTGGGGGCGGCCAGAAGCAGCGAATCCCCCAGGGCACACTTGAGCACCCCGTGGAATTCCACCAGCCGGTTCCACCATTTGCCGTTGATATCAAAGGCAATTTCGGCCTCCCGCAGGCTGCGCAGCGGATGCACCGGCCACGATGTATCCCCGCTTTGCCCCATGACCAGATCCGCGCCGCAGAACGCCGCGAAGGTATCCGCCCCGAAGGTCAGGGAATACACCGGCACCATCTCGCCGTAGAACTCGCAGCTCTCCGCCCAGCGGGCAAGCATGTCCGCCACGGCCTGGTAGTTGCCGTCAAAGCCCATGAGGTAGGGCGGGAGCGGCGCGCACTCTATGCCGTCCCTGGGAACCGTGACGGCATAGAGCGGGCGCTCGTTTTTGCCCGCCCAAAAGCCGTCCCAGCGCGCCTGCACCGCGCCGAAGTCTTCGCGGCCGAACATGCTCACGAGATGACCCCGCTCTTTTCGTCGCCTCCGCCGGAAACCATGCCGACGAGCTCCTGCGCGCCGGTGAAGGCGTCCACAGAGAGCTTCACGCTGTCGAAAATCGCGGCTTGGATGTCGTCGTCCGTAGCGCCCAGTTCCCTGGCCCACTGATTATCGATGAAGGTCTCCATGCACATGATATCCGCCAGGCCCACGGGATCGATACCCATCTCGATCCCCGCGGCGGCGGCTTTCTTTTGCATGCCCTTGCCGTATAGGCGGAACATCCATTTGGCGATGTGGATGATTCTGCGCTTCGGCTCGCCCATGGCGGCGTGCACGATGGAAAGGAACTCATCCCAGGTGAGGTTATAGTAGGAGATGGGCCAGGCCCGCGCGCCGCCGCTGTTCTCCGCCGCGCCCACGATGGTCTCCGCCACCTGGCGCACGGTGAGCATGGCCGTGCCGCCCCTGGGATACATGGTCATCCCGAAGGGCATGGCCCGCAGCTGCTCGATGAGAATCGTCCACACGGGCTTGCGGCCCGGCTGCGTGCCGAAGATGTAGGGCAGTTCCAGTACCGCCACGCTCATGTTTTCGTCCGCGAAAGCAAGGGCGCATTCCTCCTGGGCCACGCGGCTGCGGATATAGGGGTGCCGCGCGGCCAGGCTCATCTCCGGGAACTCCTTGGCGAAATAGGTAAAATAGCTGCCCAGCACCACGACCCGGGCTATGCCCGCCTGTTTTGCCAGGGGAATCATCCTCTGCAGCGGTGCGATATTGTAGCGTTCGTAGGCCGCATAGACCGGCGGGGGGAACTCCACCCGCTCGTCCACGCCCGCAGCGAACACGAAGCAGTCGCAGCCCCGCATCTGGTCCAGGAGCTCCCCGTCGCTCATCTCCAAAAAATTACCGAATCGCAGCTCCATTTCCGCCGGGATGGGCGCGCCAGGGGGCAACGGTGGCAGGGCGATGGATCTCACGCCGTGCCCGCGCTCCAAAAACAGCTGCGCCGCCGCGCTGCCCAAAAGCCCCGTGCCGCCGATCATAAATACGTTCATGGTGCATCCTCCTGGTTTTTTCACCATTGTAGCACAGAAACAGGGGAAGTACAATGAACAAACTGTGAATTCGCTTGACTTTGATACCCGAACAGTTATATACTATAAACTAGAATAATTTAGAAAGCGGGGGAATTCCATGGTTTACAATTTATTTTGCCGGTCATTCCAAACAGCGGCGAAGCTCGGCATGCCTATGCTGGGCTACAAGGAGCCGCAGGTGATCGAAGGCAGCGAGACACAGCTGGCGCCGATTATCAAGAGCCTGGGGCTGCGTCGCGTGCTGCTGGTGACCGACTCCAATCTCATGGCGCTGGGCCTGCCAAACGACCTGCTGAAAGCCCTGGAGGCGGCGGGCATCGACTGCGTGGTTTACAGCGGCACGCGGGTCAACCCCACGATCCCCAATATCGAGGAGGCCCACGCGCTCTATAAAGAAAGAGGCTGCGGGGGCATCGTCGCTTTCGGCGGCGGCTCGCCCATGGACTGCGCCAAGGGGGCGGGGATCCTGGTTGCCCGGCCGGGGAAAAGCATCTCACAGATGCGGGGGCTGCTGAAAGTGCTCAAGAAACTGCCGCCCCTCTTCGCGGTGCCCACCACCGCTGGCACGGGCTCCGAGGCCACCCTGGCCGCCGTGGTCACCGACCCCGATACCCATGAAAAGTACGCCGTCATGGATCCGTTTATCGTTCCGAAATACGCGGTGCTCAACCCGCGCCTCACCCTGCGCCTGCCCCCGGACCTCACCGCCACGATCGGCATGGACGCCCTCACCCACGCGGTGGAGGCCTATATCGGCCGCAGCAACACGAAAAGCACGGCCCGCCTGGCCCTGGAGGCCACTCGCCTGGTCTTCGATTGGCTCGAAACCGCCCACGGGGACGGCGCGAACCTGGAGGCCCGGGAGAATATGCAGCTGGCCGCCTACAAGGCGGGCGTGGCCTTCACCCAGGCCTATGTGGGGAATGTCCACGCCATTGCCCACAACCTGGGCGGGCTGTACGGCGTGCCCCATGGCCTTGCCAACGCGGTGATCCTGCCCCATGTGCTGGGCTGGTACGGCGCGGCGGCCCACAAGCGCCTTGCCAAAATGGCGAAAGCCGTCGGGCTCTCCGGCGAAAACGACGCCGAGCTGGCCCGCGGCTTTATCGCGCGCATCCGGGAAATGAACGCGCGCATGGGGATTCCGACGTCCTTCGATTGCATCCGGGAGGAGGATATTCCGCTCATCGCCAGGCGCGCTATGAAGGAAGCCAACCCGCTGTATCCCGTGCCGAAGATCATGCGGCGGGAGGAATGCGAGACGCTGGTAAGAGGACTGATGGGGTAGTGCTCATCGGAACCAGAAAAGCTTCATGTTTTCCCTGGACTCAATAACGCCGAACTCGTGGTGGTCAGATGTAACAAGGCTTCCGCCTAATACGGAAGCCTGCGCCAGCGCGATGGAATCCGCCAGGGAGATTTTGTAGACAGCTTTCAAGCGCCGGGTTCCTCGTTTACGGCGGCTATTAATGCACAGGCATCCAAAATATAAACTGGTTTCATCTTTCCAGCTCCTTATCCAGGCGTTTTTGCTCAAAATAGGCCTCTGTCGTGAATTTCCCATCCTTGAAAAAACCGAATAAAGGGCTGTTATAGGGCTTTTCCTCCATGGGGCTCAGCGTTACGACGCCGTTTTCCTCGAGCACATGAATATGCTCCGTCTGGAACCATTTCGCAATCGCCTCCTGCAGCGCACTTCTGCTCATGACGGTTTCGCTCATTTCGTTTCATCCCCTTTCCTGCTTTCTATTATATCGCGTTTCCAATGGAATAGCAATAGAAATCCTTGCTTTTTTGCCGGAATCCATGTATACTGATTCAGAGGTGATATGATGAAACAAGAGAAAATTCAAAATCCCCCCACCATCTACACCGTGGCCACGGCCCACCTGGATACCTCCTGGCACTGGGCCCTGGAGCGCACCATAGGGGAGTACATACCCAGAACCCTGGAGGAAAACTTCAGGCTGTTCGAGAAATACCCCGACTACACCTTCTCCTTCGAGGGGGCGTACCGCTACGCGCTCATGGAGGAATACTACCCCGAGCTGTTTGAGAAGCTGAAGGACTACGTGGCCCAGGGGCGGTGGCGCGTGGCGGGCAGCGCCTGGGAAAACGGTGACACGAACATCCCCAGCCCCGAGGCGCTGCTGCGCAATATCCTGCTGGGCAACCGCTATTTTGAGGAGAAATTCGGCAGGCGCAGCTGCGATATCTTCCTGCCGGACTGCTTCGGCTTCGGCTGGGCCCTGCCGGGCCTGGCCGCCCACGCGAACCTGAAGGGCTTCATCACGCAGAAGCTGCAGTGGGGCACCGCCAACGAGGTGCCCTACGCCCTGGGCCGCTGGCAGGGCCCCGACGGCGGCGAAATTTTTGCCTGCCCCGATGCCCACGACTACAGCAACACGCTGCAGAAGGTACGGGGGGGCTATTTCATGAAGCGCGCCCTGGCCCAGGCGAAGCGGCACAGGGTGCCCCCCTTCGCGCTGACCCTCCACGGCGTGGGCGACCAGGGCGGCGCGCCGAAGGAGCGCTCCGTGGAGGTGGTCTGCGGCGAACTGGCGCGCAACGGCGAAGAGCGGGTACAGGTATTGTCCGCCGGGAGCGACCAGATTTTCCGGGATATCTATGACTTGCCCGCAGCCGGGCGGGGCGCGTTCCCGGCATACAGGGGTGAATGGCTGATGACCGACCACGGCGCGGGCTGCTACACCTCCCGCACCTGGAGCAAGCGCTGGAACCGGCAGGCGGAGCAGCTGGCCCTGGCTGCGGAGCACGCCTGCGCCTTCGCGGGCTTTTTGGGCCGCATGGAATACCCCAGGGAGGAACTGAACACCGCCTGGAAGCGCGCGATTGCCCACCAGTTTCACGACGACATGACCGGCACCTCCTGCGAGATCAGCTACAAGCGCAACTGGGACGACCTCATGGTCTCGCAGCAGCAGTTCGCGCGGGCTTATGCGCAGGGCGTTTCCGCCGTGGCGAACGCCATGGGCACATCCTTCGCCGTGGGGCGCTGCGCCGCGGTGAGCAATGTCACCCAGTGGGAGCGGCGGGAGGCCGTGGAGGTGCGCCTGCCGCAAAGGCTGAAGGGCAGCGCGGTGCGCGTGCTGGACGCAGGTGGCGGCGAGTTGCCCGCGCAGCTGAACCCCGACGGCGGGACAGTGGTCTTCAGTGCGGCTCTGGCGCCCCTGAGCGTGACCCTATTCGACGTGCAGGTCGATGCTGCTCCCTGCAAGCTGGATACCGGCCTGTATGTGTCGGCGCAGTCCCTGGAAAACAAGAATCTCAGCGCGCGCATCGACGAAAACGGCGACATCGTGTCCCTTTACGACAAGCGGCTGGGCCGCGAGATGCTCAGCGCGCCGGTGCGCCTGGCCCTGTTCGACTTTGACGGCAGCCCCTCCTGGCCCGCCTGGGAGCTGTGGTACCCAGAACTGAAGCGCAGGCCCGCCGAATACCCCCGCAAACCCAAAATTGAAATCATCGAGCGCGGCCCGGCCCGGGCGGCACTAAAAATCACCCGGGAGGCGCGGGGCTCCGAGTTTACGCAGGTGCTGACCCTGGATGCCCTGGGAGATTGGCTGCGGGTGGAAAACGAGGTCGATTGGCGCTCCCGCCGCACCCTGCTGAAGGTGGAGGTGCCTATGGCCGCCGACAGCAAGCGGGCCGACTACGACATCGGCTTCGGGGTGATACAAAGGGGCACGAACACCGCCCGCCGCTATGAGGTGCCCGCCCAGCAGTGGGCAGGCCTCACCGATAAGGGCGGCGAATTCGGCATGGCCGTGCTCAGCGACAGCAGAACCGGCTGGGACCACCCCGACCGCCATACCCTGCGCCTGACGGGGGTCTATACCCCGCGCTCGGGCACGCAGTATGACGCCCTTACGCTGGATTTCGGCCGCAGCCGCTTCGCGTTCGGGCTGTATCCCCACGCGGGCACCAGCGGCAGGTATATGGGGCTTATGCGGGCCGGGGCCTGCTTCGGGCAAAAGCCCGCCGCCTTCTGGGTAAATCACAAACATGAAAGCGGCCCCGTATCCCTGCGCTTCGGCAGGGTCGGCGGCATGCTTTTGCGCGCGCTGAAGCAGTCGGAAGCTACGCAATCTAACGATTGCGGGGACGAGTGGGTCGCCCGGGTGCAGGAGGCCGACGGCGTCCCCCTGGCGGAGGGCACGCTCGCCTTGGGCGGGGGTATCGAGGCCTTCCGGGAAATCTACGCCTCCGAGGAGGACCGGCCGCCGACGGGCTGCGCCTATCTCAAGGACGGCGCGCTGAAGCTGAGCCTGCAGCCCTTCGAGATCCGCAGCTTCGCGCTGAAAATCAAGCCGCTCGAAGCCCCGCCCGCCGCGCAAATTACGCCCGTACCCCTCCCGGCGGAACCCTTCCCCCTCCTCCCCGATGCCTGCCCCCTGACCATCTGCAAAGGGCAGGTGATCCCCCTGCCCGCAGGCAGGGAGCTGCGCCTGTGCGCCGCCTCCCTCGCGGGGGACCAGAACGCCGCGTTCCTGGTAGGCGGCACGCGCCATATCCGCAGGGTTTACGACATGCGCGAGCCCGTGGGCGCGGGGGACCTGTTCCGGCTGGAGGCCAGCGGCTACGTGAAGCCCGCTATGCCGACGCATGAATTTACGCATATGCTGGACGAGGAGGGCAAAGCGCTCATCGGCGTGTGCGCGAGGTTCTTCGAGATCCTCCTGCCCTTGGCCGACGAGGAGGAGACCGCGCTCACCCTGCCCGACGAGGCCGATATCGTCCTCCTGCGCGCCGAGGTCTGCGGCGAGGCAAGCGCCGTCCCCGCCTGCGCCCTGTTCGACGAAATGGAGCCCCGCCCGGCGCGGGAAGTGACCCTCAATCTCACCCCCCGCCAGGAAAAGGACAGCCAGTCCAAAATGCGCCTGCGCCATCTGCGCTGCGATTTCCGCAATGCGCGGTCGTTTCTGCGGCCGAGGTTTAAGATCGATTTCGGGCGGTAATGATAGAACAAAAAAGAGGGGCGGCTTGTGGGCCGCCCCTCTTTTTTGTGCATTTTACATTCCCATCAAATACCTGTAGCTCGCCGCCAGCTCCTCCACGGGGTCAACCCCGTAGCAGTCGTCCTGCTCGATGAAGGCGTAGCGCGCGCCGATTTCCTCAAAGGCGGCGATGATGCCCGGCCAGTTCATGTTGCCGCTGCCGATGGCTGCGAAGCGCTGCTCCTTGTCACCCACGATGGCCATGTCCTTGTAGTGGCACACATCGATGCGGCCTTTCAGCCTGCGGATGAGATCGGCCACGTCCATGCCCGCGTGCTGCGCCCAATAGGTATCCAGGGTGAAGCCCAGCAGGGCTGGGTCGCTCTCGTTTACCATCACGTCGAAGAGGGTTTCGCCGCCGAAGCGCCGGAACTCGAAGCTGTGGTTGTGGTACTGGAATTTCAGGCCCGCGCCGTGGAGGGCCTCCATCGCGGGCGTAAAATCCGCCAAAAACCGGCGCACGCCCTCGGCAGAGCGGTATTCCCCCGGCATGCCGCCCAGGCCCACATAGGGGCAGCCGAGGATTTTGTGCTCCGCGACGACGTTTTCCGTGTCGCCCAGGATGCGCGCCGCGTTGGTGTGAGTCAGTTTCACTTGCAGACCGAGTTCGTCGCACAGGGCCCGCAGCCAGGCGGCGTCGAAGGCGAAGCCGGAGCACTGGATATACTCGTAGCCGATATCGGCCACGCGCCTGAGGGTCGCCTCGATATCCTCGGGGCTTTGCAGCTGTTTGCGCAGCGTATAGAGCTGCGCGCCGATGGGAATTGACATGGTGTACCTCCTTGTGTCTAAAGTCTAAAGTCTAAAATTTCTTCGCGTACCCGAAGAAAATCTGATCCCCTGCGGGCGAAATGACGAGATCCTGCACCCCGGGGGCCAGCAGGAGCAGCCCGGCCTGGGGCATCAGGGGGTAGACCACGCCGCCCAGCAGCAGATGCTCCTCCGCCCGCAGGCAGGCGGCCGCACAGCTTTCGGCGTCCGCCGTCTGGGCCGCGTCCCGCAGCAGGGCGTCCAGGGTATTGGAGCTGTAGCGCATCCAGTTGCCCGCGCCGCCGCTTTCCGCCAGCCCGCGCAGGGCCTCCAGGGCGGAGGAGCTCCCCATGGGCAGCGCCGCCAGGGCGATATCGTAGTCCCCGCCGCGCAGGCGGCCCAGCAGCTCCTCTGGTTCGAGGGTTTCGATGCGCGCCTCCAGCGTGAGGCCCAGCAGGCTCTGCCACTGCTGCAGCACCCGGCGCAGCAGTGTATCGTGCTGCGGGGCGCACAGCAGCGTCAGCCGGAGCTTGCCATCGAGGCCGCATTCCTTCAGCAATTGGCGTGCCCGGTCCATGTCGTGGGCGATGCCCCTGGGAAGCCCCGCTAAGGCGCGATAGCCCTCGCCGCCCACACGCAGGCCATCGGTCAAAAGCGCCCCGGGGGCGGGCATGCCCAGTGCAGCGGTGTCCAAAGCGGCGCATAGGGCAGCGCGCAGCTTGGTGTCATTCAGGGGCGTGCCGCCGCAGTTGAACAGCAGCGAAAGCGCGGCGTTCTGCAGCAAAACGCTCTCGTAGGCATCCGCTTCCCCGTCCGCCAGCAGGGCGGCGGGCACGGGCACGGCGTCGTAGCCGTCCTCCTCGCCCAGGTATTGCAGGCGCGTCTCCATGGAGGGTTGCACCCGCAGGTTCACCGCAGCGGGTCCGGTGGCCCAGTCCTCCCGGTAGCCGTCGTTCCTGCGCAGCCGCGCCAGGTTTCCCCCCAAGCTGGAAAGGTAGAGCGGCCCGTTGCACAGCAGGTGCCGGGGCGAAAGGCCGTAGCGGCCCTTCGTTGCCTCGAAATAAGCCTGATTGCAGGGCATGGCGGCGCTGTGCGTCAGCGCATACAAAAAGGTGGCGCTGGGCCGCTCCAGGGTGATCACCAGGGTGAAGAGCTCCCGGGCCTCCACGCCCAGCTCCTCCGGCCTTTTTTTGCCCTCGTGCACCGCCCTGGCGTTTTTGATGGCATAGAGCGCGTCGGCGCCGGGGGATTTGGTCGCCGGATCCAGGGCCCGCGCCAGCCCGAAGCGGAAATCCTCCGCCGTTACCCGGGTGTCGAAGGCGTTATACGCCTCCTCGCCCAGCAGTTGTTTCGCCTCGGCGGGGTGCGGCTTCCAGCGGTTGTCCTCCCGCAGGCGGAAGGTATAGGTCAGCCCGTCGGGGGAGATCTCCCACGATTTCGCGGCCCCCGGCGCGAGCGTCCCGTCGGCGTCCTGCCGCACGAGGCCCTCGAAGCAGTTGTTGATCACCAGCAGCTCCTCGGCTGTGCCGGCGATAGCGGGGTCCAGGCGCCGGGGCGCGGTATCGATGGGGTAGCTGATCACCTTGCCGTCGCCGGTATCCTTCGAGCAGGCGGCGAGGGGAAGCAGCAGCAGGGCTGCCAGGAGCAGGGCTGCCGGGCGGGCGGGGTTTTTCATGGGCTTCTCCTCGCTTTCGTGGCATTCGCAGGGCGATAATCAGCACGGCAATTCCACCGTGAAGCGCGCATAGCTCTCTCCGTCGCTTTCGGCGCGGATGACGCCGCCGTGCATTTTCACGATGGTCTGGGAGAGGTACAGCCCCAGGCCCGCCCCCCGGGTGTCGTAGCTGCGGGACTGGTCGGTCTTATAGAAGCGCTCGAAGATGCGCCCGATCTCCTCCGAGGCGATGCCCATACCCGTATTGCGCAGCGTGAAGACGGCGAGCTCTTTTTCCCGCCGGGCATGGAACTCGATGCGCCCGCCGGGGGGGGTGAACTTCACGGCGTTATCCACGAGGTTGAAGAACACCTGGGTGAGCAGATCCCTGTCGCCCTCCAGGATGATGGAGGCCAGATCCTCCAGCCCGGCCAGCTCGATGCCCTTGGCGGCAATGATCTGCTCGAAGGAAAGCACCGTGGTGAACAGCAGCTCGCTGAGATCGACGCAAGCGAAGTTCATGCGCAGCTCCCCCGCCTCGATGCGGGAAAGGTTGAGCATGCCCGTGACCAGGCGCGAGAGCCGTTTGACCTCCCCGCTGACCACCTCCAGGTATTTGGGGCGCTCCTCCTGGGGGATAGTGCCGTCGAGCATGCCGTCGATGAAGCCGCCGATGGTGGTCATGGGGGTCTTCAGCTCGTGGGAGACATTGGCCACGAAGCTGCGCCGGGAGCTTTCCAGGGTGGCCAGGCTGATGGCCATGGAATTGAAGGCCTCCCCCAGCCAGTTCAGCTCGCTGCTGTCCTTAATGTCCACGCGGTAGCCGAAATCGCCCTGGGCGTACTGCCTGGTGGCCCGCACCATATCCTGCAGGGGGCGCACCAGGCGGCGGGTGCTCAGATACACCACGGCGAAGCTGAGCACAAGCACCACCATGACCGAAAGCATCAGCAGCTGCAGCATGCCCGCCATATAGCTGAACAGGCCCTCGCCCAGGGGCTGGGCCGCCATAAGAAAGCCGGCCGGCTCCCCGTCGATATTGAATGGGTCGGCCGAGAGGAGCATCTGCTGGGAGAACACGAGGCCGGGGTTCCCCGCTTTGGCGTATCCCCCCGCCATGGCCTCCTCCACGGTTTGCCGGGGGAAGCGCAGGGGGGCATGCACAGGGCAGCGCACGGGCGAGGGCAGCAGGCTGTCCGGCACTTCATGCGCGCAGGCGATGACGCGGCCCTGGGTATCGCAGAGGAAAAAGTCCGCGCTCAGGCTTTCGCAGTTGGCCTGCAGCACGGAGGTCAGACCCACCTGCCGGGGCCTGCCCGCCACGCTGGGATCCAAAAACATGAGGATCAGCTGCACCGCCGTGCCCTGCCCATAGATTTCGGTGACCAGCCGCGCCGCTTTGTCAGTGTTGACGGAAAACAGCTCCAGTTTGTCCCGGGTCCAGAACCGCACGGAAAACGCCAGCAGCATGACGCTGAAAAAGGCGAAGCCCGTCAGCAGGATAGACATGATGGCGAGAAAATACTTCCGGAACAGCCGAAACCCGCGCATACTGTTTTTTGGCATCACATAACCTCCAAACTTTTCGCCGGGCATTTCTCCGCGCACAGGCCGCAGCCGGTGCATTTTTCGGGATCCACATGGGCCAGATTGTTCTCCAGCGTAATCGCCTCCTCCGGGCAGTTCTTCGCGCATAGGCG
>Ga0123353_10015054_pt1 | contig 11202 bp, 8 predicted proteins | sample TergutLab28metaG_3_FD_92763 | JGI IMG/M metagenome (GOLD analysis project Ga0123353, IMG submission 92763) | Labiotermes labralis P3 segment gut microbial communities from Petit-Saut dam, French Guiana - Lab288 P3 | ecosystem: Host-associated > Arthropoda: Insects > Digestive system > Gut ... | reverse complement strand
TATTTTATTAAGATTAATTTTAATTGAAATCGATCGAGGAGGGGGTGGTACACTTACAGTCGTCGACGTTATAGTTCAGGCCGCACTGTGGTAGAACTCTGGCCAGTTCGCAATCACTGTAAACAGTGCCGGCTGCAGGTCCGATGATTGTTACCAGAGCCGCCGCCAGTATCGTGATTTGTAGCTTCATTTTTTTCTGTCCGAGAAGAGTAATCTGTGAACAAGGAAATATATAGATAACAGGGTACAAGTCGAAACATTGATTTGATATATTTTGGTAACAAAGAATTATGTTTCTTCGACAAATACCTTCGGTAAACTTTCCCAGCAAACTTGTTCTGATATAGGCCTGTCATTCACGTACATTCGACATTACCTAATTTTAGTTCCAAAGGGAAGTATCTTTATTTCAAGTTCTAAAATTTCTCAACTTGTCAAAAAATTGCCATCTTATGTAAATCTTGAAATGGCATTCTGAAATATTCCATCTTGCACGAGCATATAATATTTGACTAATTTACATCTGTGAAAACTTTTCTTGAGGCATTGCGATTGGAGATCTTTGTCCGTTTCTCATTCCCATTCCCTAACGTGTTACATACCTTTATTTCATAGTCCTTCATTTAATAATCCTAAGTCCTTGATTTGATAACCTAATATTCCTGATGAACAATAAGAGCTAGGAATTATCGATTGATCATCATCTACATAATCATCGTTAGTCATCATCCTATTCAGAAAGTCACTTTTAATTGATGCTATTTTGTGCGACTTAACAGAACACATTGGGAAGTAAATGGAAATGGATTGATCAATTTTATACGATCTACAGCGAACAAGCTGTCTCTACGGTCTTGATGATTAATACTTTGTAATTAAACTCTTGTTGGAATTCAGTCAAACATTCAGAACTGTCAGCGTGGCGACTTAAGGTACTAAAAATATTAGACGGGGAATTATAAAGAAAATAAGGGCGTTGTGTTCTTTGCGTTTTTGGAATTCTTGTAATCTTCCCTTTCACATGATCCGAACTTGAATCTCTTACAACATTGCTATGTCCTTCTGTCTTTATTTGTTCAATTGTTACATCTTTCTAAAACCCATTTACAGAATCCTAAGGCTGTATCTTTTAAAGCTAGGTTTGCTTAATTCGTGTTGCAGGTCATTTCTCTCAGACCCAACCCTTCATCAAATGCCCATATCTGCCACCCGCTTTGAGACTGCATTGTGTAGTAAGGTGTTACCTATATCTCAGGTACCAGAGTAACTGAACCCTGATGTAGATGCAGGGATTGAGTTAATATGAGAGAGAAATGGAAGTAATTGATGTGGAACATGATAAGGAATAGAAACTCTCAAACGCATAGGAACTAATTCAAGTAATAATAAAACGGTTACTATTTTCTTTGACGATGTACGATGCCGTTAGTTTATTAAGAGGTTGGCAGTATAGAATCTCGTATTACTAAGCTCTGCAATAAATGATCTTGTCGGTCAGTCTCAAGTCCCGTCCGCTTTACTCATGGATAAAGAGCTTAAATAACTGATGGGAGGCACGTGAACTGCTCTCTTACCATACTTCACGATGTGGCTACAATATTTTCTGCGACTGTCATAATTGTTTTTCTTTTTTACCCTAAAATTATTCACGGGCAAAATACCATACCGCTGAATTCTTTACTTGTGTGTCGACTAAAGAGGCTACCGGATATAATGGCGAGGTAGGATCAACTGCATTCCTAATTGGCACACCTAACATAATATTTAGTCTCTTCGAACATTGCAAGTGAGATGCGACACGGCAAGCAGCTGTGTCTAATTTGTGATAATCAGCGCGAATGAATGGAAGAAAAAGAGTAAGCCAATCTAGTATTCTACATTTATTTTAATATCAACAAAACATTAAAAATCATACGGAAATTGTGGTATTGCTTTTGATTGTTATTTTAGTACTGCCATGCTCTAATCTTTATCGAAATACTGGATATTCTAAGTGTATAAGAAATTATCCCACAAACTGGCCATGACAGTGAATGTATAGTTGATACAGACCTCGTTTATTTATTTCTCACTTCTTCCAGTTCAAAATGAGCCGCTGTCTTTCTTAGTCATGGATTTTGATTATTCTGCTTAGAAGTAGTAACAGACAATTAATGGACAGACTTCAAGCGATCGCCATTTTCAAAAATGTACTTTGAGAAATAATGTAAGAAATTATATGATCAATCCTCACTGATTTTAGTAGATATTTTATTACATGTATCAGCAAATAGCTGATTACTTGCCAGAGAGTAAAGTAATTCAATTACATCTGCAAGTATTCTGAGGCTTTCGGACTGAAAATTAATCAACTTTACCTTGTGTGTGCGTGAACTGACCTTTCTTATCAGCCTGTCTTCACGTTTGCTGTCTGTATTTCAGTATTATCGATACACAGAGCTTGTCCAAGTAAAAATTCGAAGGCTAGTGTAAAAGCAAACATCTTCTTCATTGTACTTCACAGTTTTCATGAAGTTGTCAGTAATTCACAAGAAGAAATTACTTGATACATAATATAGCAATATGTTCCGTTTCATATTACTATGAGACTCTTAAACAGCTATAGAATAGACTTATACCCTAGACCTTATATTTTACAGATTTAGATCATGAAAACCAAATAACTGCATTGCATCGAATAAGAACTTCACTTAGGCTTTTGTGCCACTGTCTGTTTATTTGTCATTTAAAACAATTCTACGGACAGAAGAATATTATTAGGCAAAAAAATAACTGAAACACTAGTAGATACCAAACTGTCCGGTATAGCTTAAGTTGAAACACAAGTTCATAGCCTCACTCGAGTTAACACTCATGAATTTTCTTGTATGAAGAAAACCGAAGAATATAATAGAGGATATGTCTCCTGTCTGGGGTCGATCTGATTGACATTTTAGCACGAAGCATGGTTATGACTCATCAACAAACGACATCTTTGGAGGAAAATCTGATTCAATTTAACATTTCCACGTAATATCCACGGCTTTCGGAACGTTGTGCTTTTGTGGAAAATCGACTATTGGAAAAATCAACAAAAGGAGAATGTTCCAGAATATTCACCATGCCTTAGCCATAATGAATTGAATTTTGTGTGTTACGTTTAAAGTTTGAAGCCGGTTATTTCATAACATAAGTTATGAATTTCTGGATTAAAATTTATTTCCCTTTAAGTTATGTAATGATTGATCCCGGGGACTTTGCTTTGTCAGGCGCAGTGTGGGTGTTCTTGCTTACTGGTATTGCGGGTTATATTCCAACCGGAGGCTTGGCCGTGTGCTTCTTGTGTTTTGCGCTATAAGTTACAGGTCTCTATGATGGTCCGATCCCTAGTTTAGAAGAGTCCTACAGTCCGTGTGTATTAGTGTGTATGTCAGACTACTAAAGAACGAAAGATGTACAATGATATATAAAAGTACACAACGACTTTCACTATTTACTCCGTACAATAACGAAACCACTCCAGCGAGGCATTAAGTGTGCTACCATTCTAAACTTAAACAAGTTATTATATATAACAACGATACGGACTGCGATATGGCTTATAATTTGGATCTAGTCTACACGTTAACTGTTTATTTCATAGTTATTCATAATCATCAGTCCCATTACAGGCCCGAGGTGCCCAGAGAGTTCCAGGAAGTTAAAGTCTCCTGATTACGTAACAATGGCCCAGGATGGTGGTAAGGCTGTCAGCTTCATGCACCGGCCGCTTTTTACCCCAGGAAACACTCCTGGTACTCATTTCTTTTGGAGGTTAAGTCGACTCCAGGGCCATAGTGCGATCGGAACGATTATGTCAATGAAAAATAATGACAACATCTGGAATTTTTTCGTAAAACTGTGTCTTTATTGGTACTTACACGTTACAGATTTAAAAGGTAGGCTCATGATCCTTACTGGTCTCTTTGTGCCATGCTCTACATAGTGTCACCGCCAGCCGTGGTGATTCCTTGAGGGGATGGGAGGTGTTTGCTGTCCAAAGATATACGGTGCCATACTATCACCTTTTAGTCTGGCTTTAAACGAATCTGGTGCTGATGGGGAGGGTGGACTATAGCACATCCAGGCACCTTCCTACTGTAGGTTTCTTGGGTGCTCGATGGAACTCTCTACAGCGGGCTCGTTGCAGGAAGTCCATGTAGTCTATAAGAGAAAGGCGTCGTTGTGTCTGGAGACGGTATGCTACTAGATGGGCAACGATTCATATTATCGCCGCCTGCTTTTGGAGGGCCAGTGACGGAAAGTTGGGCGTAGGGTCAACTACCCTGGTATGTGTTTGGGGTGTATGCGTAGTATTGCCGCTATCCTGGTTTTTGTCTAAGTACATATCACTGGTCCTTCCTCGCAGGCAATTAGTCGATGCAGTAGTGTATCTGTTGCCCCGCATCGCACGCAGGACGTTGTAGTGGTGAGATGAATTCCAGCCAAACGTTCGTTGGTCGCTATTATTTCGTTTATGGCAGCATACCACGTTGATTTTATGGGGTCGGAAAGTCCGGTGGTGTTTACGTTCGTCCATACTCGCTGCCATGCGATTCCTGGGTATTTGCGGGCAATTCTCAGCTCGCTGGTACCCTTGTCCGTTGTGGCCATTGTTAGCAGCACTCCATAGAGATGATTTTTAAATTTTTGCATGGTTTCTTGCGGGCCTGGTGGGGCAACATATGCCATGCCCAAGGCATAGTGACGGATAAAGGATATCCCGGTTGGGAGGCCGTGTACATTAGAGGGGTTCGTAATGGGTCCAGTGAGTCCGCTTTTTCATCAGTGTTGTTGTAATAGAGCTGTTCTTCCTACATAAAAACCATAGTCGGGCGTAGAGGAGTGTCTTACATTTAGCATCGGTGTTCGCCTTGTTCTTTAGGAAGTTGTAGGGTGGACACAGGTACCCGAAAGATTGCACTTTGCAAATGAACCAGGTGCACACAGTTGTAATTTGTTGCACGTGCTCCTTGGTGGGTGGGAGAATTTGTGCCAGATACCAAATTTTCGAGAGAAGACATAGGTGTACATATTTTATTCGTTAGGCGAGGCGGAGGGTTCGAGCATAGGCTTTTCGTGCTTGTGCACGTACCGACTGTAAGACTCCTGCCCAGCTTTCTTTCACCGATTTTGCAATACGGGTTCCATATGTGATCCCCAAGATCGTGACTTGTTCGTGAGAATCAATTCTGAGTGACGTCGCTGGCTGCGACCACCCGCAGTGGGAAGGGCCTTCTATTTCTGTGAGTTAAGCTTTGCTTCGGTGACTTTTTTGTAGCATCGCACGGCCTCGTGGATGATGGCGAAATCGCCAGGTTGGGTTACAAGTACGGTTACATCGTCAGCGTGCGCGACGACTGGGGGCTCTGCGTTCTTCGGCCTAGTCTGATGCCCGGCAGGTTGTCTTCTAGTGTGCGAAGAAGGGGTGCAGGCAAAGTGCTTATAGGATCATACTTAAAGGACAACCTTGCCGCACTACAATTTGGATGGGTACGGGCCCCGCCAAAGTCCCGTTAATTTGAACTGAGGCCGTGGGTTTTCGTATAGGGCGTGTAGCCTCTCGATGAACCATTCGCTGATGCCATATCGGTGTAAGAATTGAAAGAGGTACTGATGGGAGATACGATCAAAAGCGTGCAGGAAATCGAGGTTAAGTACACAAAGGAGTGATCCTGATGACTCTGAGTAGGCAGTGACATCTTGTACTAGTGATGCCGCTTCCAATATGGAGTTTCCAAGAACGCCGCAAAACTGACTCTTGTGAAGATGATCCTTTAGAATATGGCGCAGACGACGTGCCATTATCCGAGCCAAAAGTTTATATTCTGTTGTCAGGAGGGAGATGGGGCGGTATCCATTCGGTGTCCGGTCGCCGTTGGATTTTGGAAGACAGACTATGGTGCCATGTTTCTGTTGAGGAGTGATATTTTGTGTAGGAACATCGGATTCATTAGCTCAAGTAGGTCCTGTTTTATAGTGTCCGAGTTAGAGATGTAAAACTCCAGGCTAAAGCCGTCGATGCCTGGCGTTTTGTGCTTGGCTCCTGACTGCAATGCGGATAAGAGTTTCTCGGTGGTAATATGTTGCTGAAACAGGTCGGCATACTTCGTTTGACAGGTGAGTGACCTGGTGACACATGTTTGGTCTATCTCTATAGGTTGATATTTCCGGCGAAGATGTGTTACAAAGGTGTTAAGGACGTTGAGGTGGCCGGAGACATTGTTGGCCTGCATATCTATTATTTGACGGATGACTCTTGTCTCACGTCGCTTGACCATTTTGAGAATATGGAAGAAGGAGGTTTCCTCATCTTCCATTTTGTCTTGAGAATTGTCCTGCATGGCCATCTCCATTCGCCTCGTGTGTAATCGTACTATTTTGGCTTTATAGCGTTGGAGTACGGGTAGTTTTGCGGTATCTGGGATGTCACTTAGTAGGATGTCATATTGCATTGATAGAGGTGATTTTCCATCAGTTTATAGTCTTTGTTAAGTTCGTACCGTTCTTTTTCGAATGAGGATAGGAAGGCATCTTTTACACACTGCTCCCACCACGTGATTATATCGGGATAGTGTCGTTTATGAGTCTGCCATTTTACCCACTCAGAGCTTATCCTTTTTTGAGATGTAAACTATTATCAGTATTGGGTCCATCTTCCATCTGCCTCATGCTCTCTGCAAGTCGGTGTCTTGTACAGTAATGCGCAGCGCAACAGCGTAGTGGTCCGTGAAGGCGGCAGGAATAATTTTTATTCCCATTTTTCTGCGCCGCATTTCCGAGGTTATGTAGAAACGGTCTAGTCTCGTGGCTCCATGGGGGGAGTGGTATGTGTATGTATGTCTTTCGGGGTTCTGTTTCCAAGCATCGTGAAGTACTAATCCGCGGATTATCTCCGTGAGGGTCCTGCTAGTTTGAAAGTGTCCTGTGGTGTTACTGGGGTGTAATACGCAGTTGAAATCACCCCCAATAAGCAGATTGGTAGGGCCGTCGTAAACAAATATGACAGTTCGGTGGTAGAGAATTGTTCTCTGTATGCCCGCCTTGCTGTTCCTGAAGGTGCGTAAAGGTTTATGAAACGTATTCCCTTATAGTCTGCCGCTATCGCTCGTCCTGAGGGCAAAGTGATTATGTTTGAGAGATGCAACGTGCTCCTCGCTGGAATGGCCGTTCCGCGTATGGAATCTCCGATGTTTAGATGTGTGTTATAACCACGAACATTCAAAACCTCCGTCCTCGTCACTTCTTGGGCAAAGATTATATGAAAGCCATATTGTCGTTTATAGTCAGCCAGCATCCCACTCTCGTCCACGCCGTTATGCCATTGATATTTAGCGTGGCAATTTTGATGGTGCTCATTGGGACGGTTGGTGGAGTGGGGGGGGGGATTCTTGTGTTGGGATGGGATGTCATGTCTTCCTGTCTTTGTGGATTGTCCGTCGCGTGCTGCTGCGAGAGCGTTCGTTCTGTGTTTCTTCCGTCTTCTGCACTTTCATTTTCTTGGGTCTTTTCGGGCTGATCCTCATATCGTCTTGAGCTCCTTTCTTATCCTGCTGCGGTAACTCAGTGTCCATTCCTTCTATTGTCTTGTCTCCCTTGTCGCTGCATTTGTCCGTGCTGTCTCTCTGTTCTATTTGTTCATGTTTATGTAACTTGCTCTGGTGTCGAAGCTCTCTATTCTCTCGTGTAGCTGTTGCATTGTGTACTGCGTCCTCCATTATGATAACGGTGTGTTGCTCCATTTGATTTTGTTGCTGTTGTTGATGTGCCGTCTCACTATGTGTATCACTGTGTATGCGGTGCGATTCTGGTTCCACGGTAGGTGGATGGTCTGTGTCTTCTATGCAAGCGTCTTCCTCATGGCGTAGCACGTCCATGTTAGGTGGCGTATGATCCACAGGGTTTTCTGCATTGTTGCTCAGTATGACATATGTTGCCTTCTCCATTTTTGTGGGCGGTGTTGATGTGCTGGGTGCTACGACAGTTGCGTACGTTATGTGTTGTTGGTCGCGAGGCACCGATCCTTTGACAAGACGCTTGGGGCACGTCGGATAGAGATGACCGATGTCTCCACATCCATAGCATATGGCTGGCTATCCTTCATAAGACAGTAGTGCCCTGTGCCCATCCACCGTTAGTTGAGAGGGAATATGTTGAGTCAATGTTATCGTGACTTGACGTAGTCCATTCGGTACTATATATATAAACGTCTTCGGCCACATTTCCTCTATTACAGCCAGTACTGTTCCAAAGGGGGTGAGCGCGGTTCGCATGGCGTGTTCTTTTACTTCAGGCGGTATGTTGGCGATACGGACGCGTTTAGTGCCCATCCCAGCCATTGCTATGTTGACTATCGATAGTACTCCGTTGTGATGCTTGTATTCGGCTTGTCCATTTGTTTCCTTAAGTAGGGTTTGCATGTATACGTTATCTATCAAGTTTATACAAACTTTCCTCTTTGTCCCTTCAATTTGAATCATGCTGACAATGTGTTCTGGAATCCGTAGGACGTGATGAATCCACTCGTGGATGTCATATGCCGTGATACACGGACTGGTTGGGTCGAATGTACACACTATTATATTGAGACGTTCGGCCATTGTGTACTAACACTACTCTTCTGTTATCACTCTCAACTTACGTACGCCACTCGACCTTACTCACTATACTGCCTTTCACTTTCGACTCGAAGGTTATTCACTCCGCGCACAACCTTACCGGTCAGAAACTATGAGCAGACTGGAATCGAATCAGCGACTTTCCGATTTGTAGCACAGCACCTTAATCACTGTGCTACCGCGGTCCCCGTTATTCATAATAGGACCCAAATAATTTGCGTCATGGCTATTCTAACTAATCGAAACTTCAACCACGTATTAACATACATTACAGACATGAAGCTAGGCGAAACCAACAAATGAAGATTCATTCGAAACTTAACGTCATGTTTGTTCAGACTTCCTGTGGGAAAGGACCGCGCCCGTTATTGTGGGACAGACTGTGGATAGCACATAAAAAAATAACAATAAGAAATACACCTAACCGAATAAATTATTGTGTAATTTATGATACATAAGAAATTTAAAAATGTGGCCGCAAGCATAAAGTAACCAGCCCGGCCGCGGACTATGGACCGTACAATATGTATGTCATTCAGTGAGGAACAGAAGCCGGTTTAAAGCAGTGAGCTGAGAATCGCATCGACTTGGTAACTATATGTTTCACGTAGTAAAGGCCCGGAGACATGTTAAGCGTAGTTACCATTCGACACCTTAAATAGAAATTAAATACAATAACGTCCCAAAGTGGCTGAAAGTATTGTATTGTGTGTCACACTGTGGCTGGGCTTCCACCAAATTTTGTCTAAGACAAATACTGCAGATAAGGGTTCGTGTACTGTTTCAGTCGGTACTTTTACACTGCCACCAATTAAGTCACATGTCTAATAACAAGAACTCAAAGACGAGATAGAAGAATAATCTAGCTATTACTATATATTCTAATTTACTATATTCAGGTATTTACAGGGGAGTTAATAATTTAAGTCACAAATAATTTTTAGTTACCAAATAGCTAACTTGCCTTTATATATATAAACCAAAGTATGCAAACTTTAGAATTTAGAGCATTTAAGTCTGGATTAAGTCCGAATTTACCGACTTAATTAAATTAAAATTTCAATAAAACCAGCACGGCTTAGCTTGTAATAACAGAAAACAGAAGAATATTGCGAATTTTACAGCCAATTTATAACATTGTTTCGTCTATAATCTTCTTCAGTAACTGCGGATACCTAACTGCTGAGGACCAACGTGAGTGTGCATATACGTTGCGTTTAAGGTCAATTACCGGTGCGTGTTGGGTTATATAATGGCAAAGTATTTAGTCAGGCATTCCATTAATTTTAGCGAACTGTCACGTCACTCTTAGGTGTAGAAACGTTCCTAAGTACAATTAACTGCTAAATTATTGCTGAATTAATAAAATTGAGTGACTGTCGCTTCCTGCATGTAATGTAACAAACAAGTTCATGTAATTTTTTTTGGCGATATATTTATCTAAGTATTTAACCAACTTGATGCACAAAATTTGTTTCACAATAAGTTTTATTTCGTGCCTCTACATGTTTCGAGCACATGTGCTCATCATCTGGAGGTCAAAATTGCATTACACAGCCTCTGGTATCATCACACCTATAGGCGTGATGATACCAGAGGCTGTACAATACAATTTTTACTTCCTGATGATGAGCACATTTGCTCGAAATATGTAGAGGCATGAAATAAACTTATAGTAAAACAAAACTTCGTGCATCAAGTTGGTTAATTACTAAGATAAATAAAATAAGTTCATGAAAGTAACTTTCTAATCTGAGTTACAAATTTCAAATCCTAAATTATTAGTTTAAACGTAGCATTCATTAAATCATTGAGTGACACATTACAAGTCACAACATGGAATGGCGAACCGTTCCATGTTGTGACTAGTTATTTCATAGAATAAAGTTCCGTGTTATGGAGAGTAAAGAATTGCCTGACACATGTCAGGGAACACAAAGAGGAATATTTGACAATTCAAATAGTTACTCCTTAGGACAGCTGCTTGTTTCGTAGAAATAAGTCCCGACTTCAGAGCCTATAATACCCCGCCACCAGTTACAGCAGACAGTGTGGAACCATTCCACACTTTAACTATTAATTACATACGATGAAGTCCCGACCACTGTTGGAACATAAATTAAAAAAAATATTCCTCACTTAAAGTAGTTATTTCATACAATGAAGAACTGACGTCGATTATATCTTAATCTGACCTTACAACCCTAACCTAACCTATCCAAATCTATCCTGCTTCATTCCGTCGAAAAATTTTACTTCAGACGCATCCGCAATTTTTACACTGTTAACGGTTGAAGGTGTAGTGCAGTGTTTGTAAGTTGTGCATAAGGTAGTTTGTGAAATTAAAAATGTCACGATGACTAATTATACAGTAGCCCCGAGGAGGTGTAGTTCCAGTCATTCATAAGGTATCTACTCACCAACATAATGGAGTCGAGTCAAGTCGAGTAGAATCGGACTTTATATTCGGATTTTGTGGGGGGGGGGGGGAGAGGGGTGCGGGGGGCGGGTTTGGACGCGGCGCGGGTGGAGTCCAAAGAGGCTCCCGGGAATCCAACAGTTTAAG
>Ga0123353_10015053_pt1 | contig 11202 bp, 5 predicted proteins | sample TergutLab28metaG_3_FD_92763 | JGI IMG/M metagenome (GOLD analysis project Ga0123353, IMG submission 92763) | Labiotermes labralis P3 segment gut microbial communities from Petit-Saut dam, French Guiana - Lab288 P3 | ecosystem: Host-associated > Arthropoda: Insects > Digestive system > Gut ... | reverse complement strand
GGCTGGAAATTGAATTGTTCCTTCTATCTGCACAGGTTTCGTAAATACGTGTCCTACGGTTTTCCTATAATAAATTTTTGTAATCCCGGAGTACATTATGAAACGCCCTATATATATGTTCGGTCACGATAGGCCGTAACGCGGAATTGATTGAAACCGGATCCCTTACAAATAAAAAGCTACAGGATCCTTATTTTTTTTTCTGAAAACTATGGATTGTCACTTCCCGGCGTTACCCCGCTGATAGTGTGGGCAGGTGAATACGTGGGCTACGTTAACACTATAAAAGGACGTACAAGGAAGTGGCAACCGTTATTATTCACATAAAATAATGACCCTGTATTACCGCTACACCGGTGTGCGTGATGTTATACCGCTGTAGCACTGAGGGTCAGAAAGTGTTTGGTGAACGACTGGATAGGAAAGTGATACGTGTCAGATATGGGCACACCCTCTTTTTACAGTCGGGGGTTTCTTGCCACCCTACAAGTGGGCCCTTAATTACCATATATTTCACGCTTCTAGAGATATCAAAAGAACTGCCAGGTCGATATTGCATCGAACATAATATTGTCGTCAAACCGAACAGTTTGATTGGCATTGAATCTCCGCCCCACATATGTTACGTCACCTCTGTGAGTGTGACGTAATCATTCGTCTGGATAAAATAATTAATTAATTTATTTATGGTCTTGTTTAACGAGGCTTTCTATAGCTCCAGACTAAATATCCGAGAAGGGAAGGCGGTTTAATGAAAAATGAACAGGGAACAGCGGCTTAGCATTTTTGGTCCGTGCAAAACTTCTCTATGGGCCCTGTCGTGTCTTGTTGAGTACGTGGTCACTTTTGGTAAGACTGTCCTAACCGAACTTAGTTTTCAAGCACAACTGTGTGCTTAATTCTTGTGTCTTCTAAATATATGAGGAATCAGCGTCGCCAACCTACCAACGAAAAGTTGTGTTACCAAACATTCAAAACTATGGTGCTTTTCCTAAAATCATGTTACCTTGAAGTTTTGAGGGTACATTGATACGTAAATCGACGTCAGTCAGGACGACGACACCAGCAATATTACAAAAGTCTGCAAATACCTAAAGAAAACTAGTATCATGGAGGAAGATGCTAGATTGCGCGCAGTGTAGCCGAACTTCGTAAGTTCCGTTATTATGCCGCAGTTGGCAACGCTGAAGTTTATTAAGAAGAAACTGAATTTTCGCGAATTCGCCTAAATAGTGACCGGTGTTCAATTAGTGTAAAAGAGTAATTCTTTGCAATTGGCTATTGGGTTTCATCTATTTGAGGGCCCCTATTCTTTGCATACTGTAGCTACGTGGTAGACTGCGTTTGAAATGTGATGGCACACACACAGAAACCAGATTTCGTCTTTCGGCGAAACGGACGAATCCATTTAAATCGGCAGGAGCGTCAGTTCAGTCGACTACTGACAGCCGAGGTGTGCGCATCAGCGGTAGTAATGCTGGATACACCATGTTCGGAGGAAGTGTGAAGAGTACTGGCTACCCACTACATTCGCCAGTTTCACCTTCACTTCCCTTCCCGTGCGTCACCGTGTGCCATCACATTTCACCTAGACTCTAACTACATTCGTGATTCGATAGAATGTGGAAGGAACTGGTCGTGGCCTATTTGATATACCATCCCAGCACTTGCTTGCATCTGGTACGAGATTTGAAAGTGGGACCTGAAGGATACGAAGCAGGATTTCGAATGCGACATTGTAAATCTGAGGAGCGAGAGTCACGTGACCAGTGCACACACTCTCAGTGAGCATAGAAACATAAATACAGCATGGTTGGAAGGTCTTACGGCTATGATGATTATATATGGTAGGTGCATGTCAACGTTTCGAAAGGACGGGATGCTTCTATCTTCAGGATGGAACTAAGAAGTAGAGGTAATTTTGCCCCTTTGAAGGACGAAGAGACAGACTGAGTGTACAGCGTGAATGGGAGAGATGAGAAAGGCACATAAAATTTATTTCCTGAAACACACAAGAGAAAAAATAACGCGTCAGACGTAATGGCGATTAGGCTGAAAATTGGAAGACAAAGCAGAGGATCAGGGTTAAGTTGCGGATTGGAATCAGCTGATTGAGGATTATAGCCCAGCGGGCGAGTGATTGAGGTTACGTTCAGGTATCGTTGTGCACTAAATCGGCTGTACAACTATCAGTTTCTGAATTAAACCTTTGCGTTTTGGAGTTAATATACTCACTTAAGAACTGTTCCATTAATGCGTATAGGGGTCGTGGAGGTAAAACTGGGGATCGAATAGAAAGCTAGGTGGGTCATGTCCTGTGAGTGTGGACATTGTGATGAAGGGAATGATACCCAGCTCTGCTGGGAATTGAACCCCGGTAGTCCAACCAACAGCAGTAATTTGAAAGTACATTAGCATATGGGGTGGAACTGTGCATGGCGGGGAACATCTGAGAGAAGCAACCCGATTGAAATGGGAATGCATTTGGAGGCGAAGGTATATTGGAATTTGGTGCATAATGAAACAGCTGGAGAAAGTGGGGGTGAGGGAATGAATAGTACGTGCACTGATATTGGGGCGGGGGGGGGGGGACAAGATAGCTCAGTCAGTTCAGTGACTGTTCTACTTGCTGAAGAGGAGTGGGGATCCGGGTTCTATTCCCAGCAGAGTCAGATATTCTTTCTTCCATTGTCCTGACCGACTCTGGGGATCGTTCAGCGTCCTGTACCGGCGGAATGTATCTGGGGGTAAGGCGACCGCGGCATGAAGCTGACCACTAGCCTTTACCTATCGCCCAAGTTAAGAATGTTTGAAGATAAGCATCAAAATATCCATGCTTAGGCATGACCTGCTGTTAATGGAGCACAGAAACAAATTGATTTCTCTTTTCCTGGATTGGAGTGGGCATTTAGAACGCACACGGTGATATGATAGAAAGAGTCAACAGGAAGCAGCGTGCTTTTTGTGGAAATTGAAGACAGGTGACATGGTGGTTAGGAATTGGGGCGGAGATGAAGGGAAAGATTTTGAATAAATGACTAACAGCTGGGAAATGTAAGAACGAAGAATATGAAGAAGTGCCAGAGCATGAATAAGAGGAAGAATTCTGGGAAATATAGCAAAGTAGTTATCTTACTTGTCGTAGAAAATTTGAGCTCGCAACAAATGTACGTGTGTGTGTGTGTGTGTGGGGGGGGGCCTTCGGTGTCATACCCTGAAGATGGAGGCGATTTGTCCCACCGAAAGTTGGTAATCACTTATTAGACTGCACGCTATCGTTTACAGTTTATTAAATTATGCTGTCATTATTTCAGACTATACAGCAGGGGTGACCAGTAGGCGCCTGGCGCAAATACCTGTAAAAATAATATTCATATAGTCTACATGCACACGATGCTGACCCCGAACAGCAATTTAATTTTTTTTTAAATGAAAAAGGATCGTAATTAACTAAAGTAACCTACTGTATTTGCATGAAGAGAAACAAAAAAGCTATAAAAATATTTAACTTTATTAATGCATTAGCGAATTCCCCAACAAATAGTAATTCATTTGGTCGCTAACAGAAAGCGCTGGCTGCCTTCTCTGAGTCAGCGAGCAGTGTTGCTACTGTACGTTTGACCTGCATTGCAAAGGATAAAGATGGAAGCGCCGTCACCTGATGTAACGTAGCTACTATCCCTGCACTCGCCGGAGTGACCGACGAAAACTGAGCGCAATCTGAGTCCGGTTAGCTGGTGTCCCGACCCTAATTCGAACCGGGAACGTCCCAAACGAAAGTCTGATGCCTTACCACTTGCTGGGTTCTTCCGTACGATGCTTTGAAGAACAAGGCAATACTGTCCTACAGAATGTTGCTGCTCACGTACCAGACTGCACTGTGTCGATTCAGGAGATCAAGGTATGGAGCTTTCACGGCCATGAAAGCCTCATACCTTTTCTGTGGGCACAGTTAATAATTTCTCGCATCGTTCCCAAATGACTCATATTCCTTAGTCATTCCACTTATACAGCAACGTGTTGGACGAGAAGCTAACTGCAGTACCGGCATGTGTTCTTTGTTATCCACCCACTGACACAGATCGTAAATGATCAGTTAGTCGTCAGCTGATTGTTAAGTGCGGATGTGATAGTTTGGGATAGGCGGTTCCCGCGTCGCCACTGTCAGCTTAGAATCTTTATAAGTCCCCTTTCCCACCGCCAGGTTCGTGACGAGCCACGCACAGTTTTTGTTGCATCAGTGGAACACTTCGCAGAAAGGGATGACGCAGTGGGGCTAATTGCGGCCTAATTGTGTACTGCCCGTGGACCCCCAGTTAGGGCTGTAATTTGATTTCGGCTGTGAATGAAATAAAGATTTAACAAACGATGTGATTTGTGATGGGGTTTTACGTATAATATATACGTGAACGACATTGTGATTAGTGTAACAAGCACGTTTGTACGTTTCGAAATTGGCTTTACAGGGTCGTTCAAATTCTGCACTTAATTCTATGGGTATTCTTCTGTCCATATGCCTTTCCCAGCAGTTCTTTTCTCCTCGCACTGCTTTCCCACCTCCGATTTGTTATTTTAACGACGCTATCTGTTACATACTGTATTGATGCGATGGTAGGATGACTGGTGAACGATGATTTGGAAAATAGAGGGTGTTTCGTTTCGTGCGTGGCCGATAATCGACGGCCCACCACTCCACCCGACATTCCGCCAGCGCTGCATCGCAGGCCGCGTGTCGGGGAGGTTTAACAGTCGATGACGTGAGCTAGACAAACGATCACAGCGGTAATAACCTGTAGAAAGTCTAATGAAAACTCACTAGAGCGTCAGGCCGGCGCTTGTTGGTCAAGCGGGAAAAGAATCACCCTGTATTTGAAAGGATGCGTTCGTGGTCGAATCGAAGTTCTATATTTGCATTTACCTCTGGTGACTGAGAGTAACCACGAGAGTACTTGTTCAGGGGAGCCGGTGTGTCAGCGCAGTTTTTTACTACTACTAATACTACTACTACCATCACCACTACTACTACGACTACTACTACCACGTACTACTACTACTACTACTACTACTACCAATTACTACTATTGCCTACTACTACTACTACTACCATCACTACTACTGCCACACTACTACTACTATTACTGCAATTGAGTTTTCTCTCGGTGGCAGTAGTCCTTACGCTAGTACAGACAAAACAAATAAGAATAAATATACATACACGAAACAATACAAAACACAGTATGTACAAGTACACATGTTACCAAAACACCCATACAATTTTCAAAACACCCCCACATGCACTCACCGACACATTACAAAACAAGTTTAAACCACAACAGTACAAGATAGACACCAAATGAAATAGTCGCAATACAATTAAGCACCCTCAGTTTAAGGTCACCCTGAAGTACTCGGTACATTTCACAGCTGTAATACAAATTTAAAGCTTCGTCTTCACTTGAACATATTCGGTTTCCGTCTCTTGAACGCTGTGTAGAAGCCTGGACTGAGCAGCAAAAAGCATGTCAGCCCCACAAGTGTTCCTATCTCGTAGGTTGCAGGTTATAAACAGTTTTTATTACGCAGTTACAACACTCAAAATAAAAGTAATACCATTCCTTATCCACAGCTATGGCCTTCCAAATGTAAATACAATATCCATCTCCTCTAATGGCCAGGTCATTAAAGTTGACCTTAAACGCGCTGAGGAGAAGGACCAATTAAGAGATGACTCTTGGTTATTTCAAGGAAGCCCATGTTAATTTGCCTCTGGTTTGTTTTTAGATGTGTTCACTGATTTGTTACCATTGTTTATTTCTTGTTACTTTTAAAATGTTTGTTTAAGTGACGTTTTTACAGCTGAGGCTGATACAGGCGCCGTTCGAATCTAACTTAAAGGCGCCACCTCATTCTGTCTTGTCGTGTTTTGTCAGTAAATATTTACCACAATGACGAGAGATGTCTGTACTTTAGAGCTTGCGTTGTCGATATGTGGATAGTTTGCCACCGGTCATTCGACATGAAGTTACGTGATTTTGCTGTAAGTTTACGTCAGCGATCTGATCTCAACCAAACAACACACATGAACAATGACAATTAAACAAAATAATTTACCAGTTCTGTATAAACGTGAGGTGTGTTTTCTTACGTGTGGGGAGAATAAGGTTAAGAAGACTTTGTGTGCAACATTCACAGGGAGATAACCAGGAGTGCGGTGAGGTTAGCGAAATTGAGGTTATGAAGAGCTGGACATATAGCCTAGGCGAGAAACCTAAGGCTCATGGTGTTGTATGTTACCGTCTATTTCCAGTGGAACATTAACCCAACAAATACACCGTGTCTGAGGAAAACCCCCTGATTGTCTGTGTTATATTATAGCACCGACATTTTTCGTCTGTTTGTGACTGTTGTGATTTCTTGACAATGGCCGAAACATGTCACAGCTCCCCTAGGCACGGCGCATTTGTAGGTTTAGGCCGGTCCCGGTGGTCGCGCCGTCTAAGGCGCGGGTCTGCGGTCGCTCCACTTCTGGGACCGCGGATTCGAATCACGCTGAGGACACGGACGTTCGTCCGTTGTGTCAGTTATGTGGTCTTTGTGTCGGGCTGATCACTCGTTCAGAGGTGTGTGTGTGTTTGTGTGTGTCTAATTGCGTGTGATCTAGAAACCTGAACAATGAGGCCGCTAGGCCCGAGATGGGCTGCTGCCCCCCCCCCCCAAAATTGGTTGGTGTAATTCAATTTATAAAGTTCCAAAAACATAAGATTTGCATACAGAATCTTGATGAGGAAATACCTTTTCGTAGTAATAAATCGTATGTTATTGCGTCAGGATTTAAGATTTTACACAATTAGAATTTTGGAAAATTCCTATTTGGAAACCAGAAAAGGAGATGGATTATGATAAATGCTAGGGGGATAAATCGGATGTTTGGACTCTGGGTTTATTTGGCTGTTACGGTGTGCCAGCCGCGATGTTGAGCGTTAGAGATCTGTTACGTCACACGTAGTGCAGCGCTACTGATGGCTTAAGTGTCGATTTCAAGCGGGAGTGAATTCAAACACGTGAGTTCAGCGCATCGGTGGAGAATGAGTGCACGTTTGCCTCTACGCCCCAATACACATTCATGGCTTGCTGTTTGGGATACGTGGGAAAGTTAATCATCCCGTACCTTTACTGGAGATACTAGAAAAAAGAGAACTGGTCTTTAACGTAGGGCCTTAAAATTTAATTAAAATGAAGGTACTTTGTACTGGGGACCGCGGTGGCACAGTGGTTAAGGTGCTGTGCTACAAATCGGAATGGTCGCTGGTTCGATCCCAGCTGATGTCATTGGATTTTCATTGACATAAAATCCTTCCCTGGGGTCGACTCAGCCTCTAACAGAAATGAGTACCGGGAGCATTTCCTGGGGGCAAAGGCGGCCGGTGCGTAAGGCTGACAAACTTACCACCATCCTGTGCCGTTGTCACGAAATCTGGGAACCTTAACTTCCTGGAACCCTCTGGGCCTGACCAGGCCTGTAATGGGACTGCTTTACCTTTACCTTTTTACTTTGTATTGTTTTATTACTTTATTTCGTGACCTTTAAAGTTCACATGAAATCGTGTTTTATTTCAGAAGGGGTTGGATTTTGAATTTTTTTTTCCGTGTGTAGGCGTATTCAGTTGATTTGGTGAGTAATGTGTGGGGGAACGGTATGAAAATAAATTGGCTGCCGCCAGTTTAAGACACTGTCGCGTAACTCGGTAGTAACTACTTTGTAAAACCACGAAACGCCATTACTGGGAAAGCAGCTGTAGTCGCGGCCCTTCGCCAACACTGCAAGCTCTGGCTTAGCTGACCGAACTAGCTCCGTTATGTACTAGGACCGTACTTTCGACACCCCTGAAACAGGTGAAGACAGTTTGGCGACTTCGCTCTCTGCACCTCAACTTAGGCACAACAAAGATGGCTGTTAAAATACACAGAAGTGTTGTCTGGCCTCTGTTGGTTGCCTTGTTCTTTGAACACAAAGTTTCGATGTAGCGTTTGGGTTTGTCAGATTTTATGACTCATATGCCTTGTGTCTGTGAGTGCAGAAATGGCTCAAGGCCCACAGTTATGTCACATACTTGGTGCGGACAGCTTGAAGCACTCCTGAGGGTCTCAGGTTCGAAGCTGTAGCGAGCATTGTTCATGTTGTTTGAGGATACATCGAGATTTTGCGGCACTCTCATCGATGAAAGTCCTCCCTGTACCGCAAAATTATCAAGACGTTTCGGGAGTGTGAATTCAAACAAAATGTGTTTTGAACATCGATGTTGGATGGAGGTATTTCATTAGGATCACCCTCCGGCCGTCTAACCCATCGAAGTAACTGCCTTAAGTAAGAAAATGGGCTGTAGAAAGAAAAGATAGAAATGTGCTCTTACAATAAAACCAACTAGATGCACTAATTTCTCAAATTTGTTTTTGGAATAAAATTCCACATATCTCGGACAGATTCTCTGTCCATCATCAGGAGTTTTTGACTGTACACACAGCAATACATAACAGGTTTGCTGACTGCTTGCTAGCTGGATGAGGACGTCCGTCCTGATCCTGCTCGCAAGCTGTCAGCAAACCTGTATGACATATACTATTGCTGCGTGTACAGTGAAAAACTCCTGATGATGGACAGAGGAACTGTCCGAAACATGTAGAGTTTTATTCCAAAAATAAATTTAAGTAATTAGTGCATCTAGTTGGGTTGATTACAAGAAATAGAAATGTACGTTTTGTTAAGTGTGACTGCCAATAGATAAATAGACAGATGAAATAAAGAATGGATGAACGGGCACACTACCTAATTGTTTACATGTAGCAGCATCTCATAGAGAAGCTAACAGTGAAGATGGCAGTACAGGAACGATGGATCACAACACAACTTCGTGGTTATTGATATCAACTATACAAGTTTCAACTTTTATAGGCCACATCATGTATCAACTGATTCCGTTGCTTAGGAGGATCAAGTTTTCTTTCTAGAAAGTTGTGATATTTTGTCGAAACGTATTCAGCTCACTTCTTCGTTAGTGTCACAATGTAATGTGTAAATAAAGTTTAATCTAATTATGGTTCATCTGCTCACAAGATTTCTCCGTCATTTGTGCGAAACAAAAGGTCCGTGACAATATTAGGCATGTAAAGAGGAACGTTTACCAGAAATATATTTAAATATTAAGTCCGTACCGCGCAGTAAACACACTTCGTCTCAGTTATAAAATCCAATCATTTAATGCTGTACAGGGAAATAGTCGCTGTTTGTTCTGAGATCCATATAAAACACATAAATACACTGTGTGGGCAGAACGTAGAATTGTTGAGTGTTAAACCTGGCGGTATATGAAGTAAGCACTGCACTTTAGAAGGTTACAAGACTTCGCCGCTGGTCTCTCTCTGTCTTTAACCAGATAAATGCTGTCACATCCTCTCACCCTCCTTCTGTAAGGTGAATTTTAATATTGTCTTCGCTTCTACCCTGGGGCCCTTCTAAACTATCTCTTCTCACCAAGATTATCCACCAAAACTTCATATGTATTTCCTATGTTCGATGAGTTATACATGACCTGCCCATCTCGTCTTCCTTGATTTGATCACCCTATAATATCTGGCGAAGGGTTGTGAATTATGAAGCTCCTTATTATGTAATTGTCTCGCCATCCTGTTACCCCCTCTTTTGCAGAAGCAGAACTACTCCTCAGCCCATTGCTCTCAAAACCCTAACTCTTTGTGCTTCTCTTAATGCGAAGCGCAAATTGACAAAGAAGTGAAAATAAGTAAGCCTCAACAAATCTGTAAATGTAAGCACAGCACCATATTTCTGTCATTTTCGCTCGCCGTTGTTTATTTAGGCCGCTTCTGAAGCCTTAGGAGTTACAGTAGAGGAATGATGGACACACAACACACATTTCTTTTCCTCAGCAGCCTTTCTATACTGAATTATGCTTTAAAAGCATGCAGGTGTTCATGTATGCCTCTGGTGACAACTGTGGGACTGGATAGCTCAGTCGGTATAAGGACTAGCTACGGGCTGGGCGGTCCGGGGATCGAATCCCGTTGGGGGCGAGATTTTCCGCACCCGTCCACATCAGCCTTGGGGAACCAACAGCCTCCTATACAAAGGATACCTTGTAATTTCCGGGGGGCGCTGACCACCCATCCTCATCTAGCGCCCAGGTTCAAGAAAGATTAGAGCCATGACTTTACTCCCCCTATGGGCCTTCGTGACCTGGTCTAAGGTGAACTTGACCTTTTACCTTCTAGTTATAACTGTTATTGTCTGGTAGAAGGTAAAGTTTTCCTTGTCCACGACATTAAGACGCATGGGTGGAGTAGAGGTACAGCTCCACTAATTCTTGCCCTCGGCACTGGACGACAGGTGAGTGGTTAGCTTCATCCCCCGGCCGGTTTGCCGCCGGGAAAGAACCCCAATAAGCCCTAAGAAGAAGGCTGGGTCTGGGCATTATGAAAAAGATACGAATTTCTTGCCCTTTCCGGGATTCGATCTCTGGACCGTCCAGCCCGTAGCCAAATCGTTTAACCGACTGCGCTGTTCTGGCCCCATTATTTTCCGACTTTAACCGAAACGGAAATGTGTCAGTACGTGTTTAGTCCATAAGACTATCCAATTACAAAAACTCATGGAAGTCGATCATCGGTTTTGCAGTTCCTGGGTGCAGAAACTCAAGAGAGACGAGGCGAAGCTAATGTGCATACTTGCATCCCTGTAACATTGCTCTGCGCAAACAGCAGTCCCGCCCGTCGCGGCGTGCAATCCGATCGCGCTCTACCGAACGGCACAAATCCTAAAATCACACTTCGCCACAAGTAGCAATTACAATGAATCCTCCTCGCATTCGTGCTGACACAAGCAGCTATGTATTATATTCATATACCGTGTAACTGTGCTGTTTGCTGAGGGTGTGAACATCGCCTCCCACCCCGTCCCCCTCCCTCCCTTAAAAACCGCGTTTGATGAACCTGCCACGCTTACGCGGCCAAATCCTCAAACAATAGCACGACACTGACAGCTACCCGGTACCCCCCCCCCCACCTCCAAACCATTTCAAACAAACATCAAAGGGGTACAGCGCTTAGCTATTTCCCTGACAGCCCTGGCTTTTTTTTTTGCACTTCGATACAAATCCCTGCGCGAAGGGGAAATGTAGTCCCCCTGATGCT
>Ga0123353_10015052_pt1 | contig 11202 bp, 9 predicted proteins | sample TergutLab28metaG_3_FD_92763 | JGI IMG/M metagenome (GOLD analysis project Ga0123353, IMG submission 92763) | Labiotermes labralis P3 segment gut microbial communities from Petit-Saut dam, French Guiana - Lab288 P3 | ecosystem: Host-associated > Arthropoda: Insects > Digestive system > Gut ... | reverse complement strand
TCGAACATGTTTTTGATTAGATTAAAAGCCAAAAGTAGAGCAAAGAATTTCATTCGTCAAATTTTTCGCCTCACTTTAGATACTGATGGCATCATTTTTCCACCTCATCATTAGTACGCCAGAGGGTGTATGTGGTTGGTGGTGTGGTGGATATGGAGATGGATTAATTTTGTATGCCATATTGGGACAACGCCTACCACATCTGAACAGACCTTATCTTTACATTTTAAATGGAAGAACCACTGGTATGTAATTTATATGATACATTTTAACGATAAAATGATCGCAGAAAAGTAAAAACATTCTTTAACAATTTTGATGCATTCGTCATAATTATTTTTTAAATTGTTGAGAAATTATCAAAAATAACAAATACATTTTCTAGATTTTTTTGGGTAATGATTATGATTTGTTTAAAGATATAATTATTATGTTGTCATATATATATTTAACATCGCTCGAATCTGTTTTTTGGCGATTGGAAGTAAAAATTTTCCCAAAATGAAAAAAATAACTGAAAATAACTTTTTTGTAATTTACCTTTGCACCGAAATTCAAATTAGTAATAAAAAAATAAAATTTATGAACAAACATTTCATATTGATTGCCATAGCGTTTCTTTTTACGCTAAACAGTTGTAATCGAACATCATCAGAAAGTAAAAACAGCAATACGGCTGTTTATGACCGTGTTCTCAAATCGGGGACATTGCGAGCAGGTTGGTTAACGTACCCTCCCTCTTGCATGAAAGACACAAGGACAGGTAACATGTCCGGCATCTTTGTAGATGTACTGCAAAAAGCCTGCGACAACCTTGGCTTAAAACTCGAATGGACTGAAGAAGTTGGTTGGTCTTCTCAAATTGAGGGTTTGGAATCCAACAGGTATGACATTGTAGGCTCACCGGTATGGGCGAATCCCACAAGAGGAAAATTAACTACAATGAGTATCCCTGTGTATTTCAGTGGAATTGGCATTTATGTCCGCACAAACGATGACAGGTTTACCGCAAATTTTGACTTAATCAATAGACCGAATGTTAGAATTGGCACTATTGACGGAGAATCGGCAGATTTGATAGCAAGAACTGACTTTCCTGAAGCTCAACGGGTATCAAGCGCACAAACGACAGACATTTCTCAAAAGTTACTTGACTTGGCAAGCAACAAATGCGATGTGGTCTTTACTGAGCCGTATTATGCCTACGAATATTTGAGGAATAACCCCGGTACAATAAAAAACATTGCCGAAGCAAATCCGATTCGACTTTTCGGAAACTGTTACATGTTTAAGAAAAACGAGTTTCAGTTGCAGCACATGTTGAATGTTGCCATTCAGGATTTGATCAATAGCGGTTTTGTTGATAAAGTGATTCAGAAATACGAACCTGCCCCACGATTATTTTATAGAAGCAATTACCAGTATAAGCATTTTGAATAATAAAGACCAGAGATGAGCCCTTTTGAGGTATTTTAATTTATTAAATTAAAAAAAATGAATAAATATCGAGTTTTAATAGTGGACGATAGGTTGAATAATCTTGAAACGGCAAGAGACGTTATTTCATCTAATTATCAGTTATTTGACAACACATGGAAAATTGAAAAAGAGATTGCACATATAAAAGTGATTGAATGCGATGGCAAATATTCTATTGATAAACAGAGCATTATCAATATAGCAACTTTATCTTCTCAACCATTTGATTTATTATTATTTGATATTGCTTTTTATATTGAAGGTGGTAGTAACAAAGTGTTTGAAATATTAAATTCAATATATGAAAAAGGTACGTACTCATTTAAAAGAGACTTAGAAAAATATGTATTCAATCCAAATTCACTCGTTGCAGAAGGTCGTAAATATCTCAAAAAAAATAACAAAAATAATCTATTAGACCAGTTCAATAAAAACTTTGTAGGACATAAAGGTAAAATTTATGGTTATACTTTCATTGAAGACAGATGGAAAAGGATTTTTTATAATCTTAAACAATGTAAAGATATACTTCAAGATACATTTCCTAATACAGACAAACCTATAGAAGTTGAAGGTACAAGACAAGAAATATTCAATGATAATGAAGAATTTGCGAAGTTAAGAAATAATAAAGAAGGGGAGAAATATTATTCTTTTATTTTAGCAAAATATTTAGAGCAACTTATTAAAATTGAAATAGCAAAAAAAGGAATAGAAGACGCCAAATATATTACGGCAAAAAGAACGTCAAAACTAATAGGTTCTTTAGTTTTTTTGTGTGCCTTGATAGGCGCCTGTTCAGAATTTTTCGGCAGTTTAATCATCGAATCATTTAAGGACAAACAATATTTGATAGCTTTAGTTTGTTTGTGTTTCACTATTTTTATTGTTGTACTTAGTGGAAAATTTGTTTTGCATTTTATTGAGAATTTGATGCCAAAATTATTTAAAGATAAAACCGAAGATGAACGCTTTTGAAATACTTTCAAGATATAGGGTAGAGTTTCTGATAGGTATCGGAGTAACTCTTAAAATTGCGCTGATAGTTTGGATAATTGGACTTATTGCCGGCGGAATATTAGGAGTATTTGGGGCAAAATATAAGAAATTTGTTGGGATACCGTCAAGTACAATATCGTTTATTCTTAGCGGTATTCCTGCTATTGTTTTTCTTTTTTGGTTGCATTATCCGGCTCAAAGGCTTCTTGAAGTGGTAATAGACGGCTATTACAGCACTATTTTTGCCTTATCCGTCATCAATACATTTCTTATTGCCGATTTGGTAAGGAATGCCCTATCCACCTTTCCAGAACAATACATTGTTTCAGCTGAAGTGATGGGCTTTTCAACTCGCGAAATAACTTGGAAGATTCAAATCCCTTTAATATTAAGGCAAATAATACCAAGTGTGCTATTGATAGAGATAGTTATGCTTCATTCCACATTGTTTGGTTCTTTTATTTCAGTTGATGAAATTTTTAGAATTGCGTTGCGGGTAAATTCGGAAGTATATAGACCGGTAGAAGTATTCTCTCTGTTAGCTATCTTCTTTTTAGTAATCAGTTTGCCGATTGCAGGAATTGCCGGTTGGTTAAAAATGAAATATTCACGAAATCTTTCAAAAGTGTAATGGTATGATAGAAGTCAATGATATATGTGTTGATTTAGGCAGTAAAAATTCTCGTAAACGGATTTTGAGTGATGTTTCCTTAAAATTGGAAAAAGGGACGATTACTGTTTTAATCGGACCCTCCGGCAGTGGCAAATCTACATTGCTCAAAAGTATTTCCATGTTGATTCAACCCTCAAACGGAAATATCGCTATTGATGATGAAAAATATCAGTTTCCATGTAATTCTGACGAAAAAATCAGGAAACATTTTCAAACGAATGGTAAGAGGCAAAAAGTCGGAATCGTATTTCAGGACTTACATTTGATACCTCATTGGACAAATTATAACAATATCGTAATTCCATTAAAAAATATTACGTCAGAATTGAAAGATAAAATGGATTATTTTATCAAATTATTTCAAATGGAGCAATTTATATATAATTTTCCCAATGAAAGTTCGCGAGGTGAAGAACAGAGAGTAGCGCTTGTAAGAGCGCTTATGATGAACCCCGAATACCTGCTTTTGGACGAGATTACTTCAGCATTAGACCCTGAACAAGCGGTAAATGTATTGAAATATTGCGATACCATAAAAAATTTTGGTACAGGTATTTTAATCATTACCCACTACATACCATTTGCTCAAAAGGCAGCCGACCAAGTAATTTTCTTGGATAAAGGTACTATTGTGGAAAAAGGAACAAATCAAATTTTGAAGAATCCGCAAAGCAATCGGTTAAAAGATTTTGTAAATAGTTTAGAATATATAGTAGGAAAAGAACGATAATTATGGAAACTAAAGTAATACGACATAACGAATGGCACGAAGTATATGAAGAACTTTCGGCAGAAGAACTAAAACTATCTGTTTATGATGATTTTATCATAAAAATTATGGGAGATGTAAAGGATAAAAAAATTTTAGACTTTGGGTGTGGGCCGGGTGTGATTGGCGACGCATTAGAAGAACACGATGCAAATGTTGATGACTATGATATTAACGAGATGATCTTAAAAATTCTTAGAAAAAGAGTACCAGATAAGAAAATAAAACATAATCCAACAGAAATTGATATAAATACATACGATTTTGTTTTATGTAACTTAGTTTTGTGTATCGTAGAAGACGATGAGGTAAGTGAGATAATGAAAATAATTTACAATTCGTTGAAAAATGGCGGAATAGCATTGGTTGGATTTTGTAATCCTAAAATTTTTAATATACATGAAACTAAATTGGATAAAAGACATCTTACTGGTAAAAGATATAAACAAAATCATGAATACTTAAAGGAAAAGAAAGAAGGTGGATACTTCATTTATGAAAAACATCGTCCTATTGAATGGTATAGCAACATTTTCAAAAAGACGGGGTTTGGAATGAGCAAGATTTTTTTTACTGATCCTTATGATTGGAAAGGCAAACACAAAATAAAAGACTTTGTAATATTCAAATTGAAAAAATAAATGACAAAGAAATTGGACAATTATTTTGAATTTAAAAAGTTAGGTACAAATCTTCAGACAGAGATTATTGCCGGGCTAACGACATTCTTATCGTTGTCTTACATCTTTGTTGTCAATCCGGCAATTTTGAGTGATGGTGGAATGAATAAAAGTGCAGTGCTATTTGCAACGGTAATTGTTTCTGCGTTGGCAACCTTGTTTATGGGGTTCTGGGCAAAGAAACCGTTTGCACTGGCTCCGGGGCTTGAAATGAACTCGTATGTTGTCTATTATGTGATACTTGCTCTTGGTTTTTCATGGCAAAGCGGTTTGGGTATTGTATTTTGGTCAGGCATATTGTTTATGATTTTTACGCTTACAAATGTACGTAAGAAAATTATCCATGCCATTCCTGACAAACTCAAAACCGGGCTATCCGCTTCGGTAGGAGTTTTTCTGATGCTTATTGCATTAAAAATTTCAGGCTTGATTGTTTATGAAGGCATTTCTATTCAAAGTTTCTCAAACCCATTCACAAAACCGTTTTATGTGTTCCTTATCGGATTGGGATTTGTTCTTCTATTGGATAGATTCAAGTGGAAAATATCCATTCTGATAAGTATTATTGGAGCGACAATAATTGCTCATATCATTGGACTTGATATTTCGGGCAGGGAAAAAGTTGTAATTTCAGGAGATATGTTTGGCGCAATTATGCAATTAGATTTTAGCGCAATTTTTGAACCTAAACTGCTTTCGGCGCTTATCATCTTGTTCGTAATAGACTTTTATGGCAGCGTGGCAAAATTTTTAGCCTTCACAAGGGGTACTACCATGCTTGATTCAAAGGGTAACATGCCCAATATGAAAGAGGCTTTATCTGTGGATGGAATGGCGAGCATAGCCGGCGCTGCATTGGGAACAACAAGTGTAACTGCTTATGTTGAATCTGCTGCCGGAATTTCATTGGGTGGTCGAAGTGGATTGACGGCAATTGTTTGCGCTTTGTTGATGTTTTTGTTTATACCCTTAGCTCCAATTATTAACCTTGTTCCGGTAGAAGCAACCACAGGAGCGCTTTTGATGATTGGGTTAAAAATGTTTCCGAAAATTTCCGAAATAAAAAATTGGAATTTCAATGAAATTCTTTCTGTTATTTGTATGATTATTATTACTTTTCTTTCGTTTTCATTGGATAAAGCGATGGCTATAGGATTTATTCTCTATATTTTAGGGTTGTTGCTGAATGGAAAACGTAAAGAAATTAATTTCTATTTGGTTATCTCGACTTTGTTAATTTTTATAGCAATAATACTTTCGATATATGGATAAAACACTTATTGTAGATACAAATTTTCTTTATAAAGAAAAAGAGAGGATTAATGAGATGATTGAAAAATCTTTTCATGAAAAAGAATTCCAAGAAAAATTAAAAATCTTTGAAAATCAACATCCTTACAATGATGACAATAATGTCATCACAAAGATACTAATTGATATAGGGCGTGTATTATATAAATTTACAAAACCATATTTCGATGCTAAAGATGAAGCTTTTGTTTACTATTTTTGGCCAGGTTTTTCAACCATGCAAAATAAAAGAATATCAATTTGGGGATCAGAGACAGGAAGAGATGAACAACCAAGGTATACAACAGGGATAGGATGGGATGAGAACGGTAATGAATTTCGGAACTGTCCAACTACTTTAGCATACGACCAAGTATTAAACAATGAAAATTTCACAAATTGTGATTATTTTGCTGGGAGTACCCACGCTTTCAGAGTTAATCAAAAAAAGGGGAACAAAGATATAGGTACTTATCTAAAATTACGAGTTAATCAAGAATTTGTTTTTAAGGTTTTACACGTTACAACAAATGGACAAATACAAACAGAAGAACAAGACAATAACTCTAAATATGAAAAAACCTCACCGCATACGTTGCATATTTCTTTATCACAATCAAATATGACAGAAAGCGGCATTAATTTAAGAAATGAATTAAAAATATTTTTAAATGAAAATGCTGTAAGAGAAAAAAAAAGATACCTGTGGGAATGGCCATTTAATGTTCTACCTTTTGAAGAAGGAAAGATTGAACCTGAAAACATAATTGATTTTTGTATAAAAAAACAAGAAAGTGATATCGATATCCAAACTCATCTATACTCATACTGGATAGCAGAAACATTTGGAAATGGTCGTGCTGAAAGTGTTTTTGTTGATGTGAAAAGTAAAATGGCTTATGAGCAAGAACTAAATAAACTTTTGGAAAATAGAAAGAACAATAAATTAAAAGAAAAGCTATCGGGGTTCTTTGATAAGATTGATGTTGCAAAAAATCGTGTTAAACGATATGGGAAACCAGAAAATTACTATAAGGAGCAATATTTTACCCATTGGTACACACTCTATCACGAGGGAGTTACTGTAAATGAGGATTTAGGTTCAACAATGTTCTTAACAAATCGTGAATTGCCGCTCGAATTACAATATCATGTCGCAACATGGATAGAAGATATTTACAACAATTTGAAATTAGTTGAAAGTAAGGCAATAGCAGAACGCGACAGATTTTTAGTGGATTTCAATAATTTATACCATATGCAAATGAATTACATTGATCTTTTTAAATTTTGTATTGAAAAAGATAACAAGCCTCATGATTTACTTCCAATCATAGAATATTTACGATTTAGTTTAAAAATTGCCAGAAATTACTATAATTCTGACAAGTTAAAAGAAGATTTGATATACAAAAGACCTATAGAAGTTTCAAAAGTAATAGAAGAATCACATGATATTATAAATATATTACGAAAAAATAATAGCATTGAAAGTAGATTTTTAGGTATTAAGCCAGAACAAGAAAGAAAAATACTTGCCGAACTTGATCAAATAATTACAATTGAAAATATTCATTCTGTCTACGTTTACACACATAAAGAAGCCTTTGAAATGATAATTCATGAATTGTTGTTTAATGCAATAAAGCATTCAATTCTTGATAATAATTTAAACATAAGAATAGTTTTTGAATCTCTAAATGAACTCAAACAGACAATATCTTTTTATAATAATTCTAAAAAATCATACACAACTAAAAAGGAGTTCTTTGCAGTATTAGACAAAACCGAAAGATTAGGTATTAAGATTACCAAAAAGATTGCTAAAGCACTTGATATTGATATTTCATACAACATTGATAATAATAAAATATGTGCCACTTTAACATTCAATAAACATGAGAGCAAATAATAATAGTAAGTACAATGTGATAATAGCAGATGATGATCAATTTTATATTGATATTGTAAAGCAAATAATTGATAAAGCCGGGTTTTCCAAATATTTTAATATTTATGAATGTGAATATGTTAAACAGGGGAACGGTGAAAAAACATTAAATATTCTTATAAATAAACTTAATCGAGTTGATATTGCTTTTATAGACTTGTATTGGGAAAATGAATTTATCGGTCTAAAAAAGGAAGCAGGAGGCGATTGTGCCGCAGATATAGTAAGGCATAAATTCCCTGATTGTTACATTTTTTTTGCAACGAGATACCCGTATTATGTTAATTTACATAAATATGGTAAAAATGCTGATCTATTTGAGAAATCAGACAATGATGATTCGAAAGTTAATGGACAAACAAAACTTGAAGCTGCAATCAAAGATTTTATTATCAAAAGGCTATTATTTGAAATAACTGCCTCATATTCATCTAATAAACAATTCATTGAAGCGATTCAAGGCAATGTTCAATGGGATGCATCAATTACTATAAATGATGAAAACTGGACTTTTGAAAATATATTTTTTGTATATAAGGATAATATTAAAGAATTGAAGGATATTGCTATTTCAGATTTTGGTTTGGGGCATATACCTAATGATTTACGTACATTCAAAAGTAATAAATACTTTGAAGAAAATCTTATCGATTATTATAAGTTGCTTTATTTTGAATATAATAAAGAAATTGATAGCGTTTTAGAAGAAGTAAGCATACTTTTAGATTATTTGAAAAATTGGTTGAATGAAATTAACATTAAAAATGAAAAGGCAGTATTATCTGCTTTGTCCGTTTATAATATTTTAAATATATGCCCATTAATAGCAACAAATAAGAGTATAGCGTTTCTAAATTTTAAAGAGAAATTAATTATTAGGTTGTTTTTTATTACTGCATACACTGTTTTTGGGTTACCGGCAAGAATAATATATTATTTTTTTAATAAAGAATCCAGAACTGTTGATTATCAAACAGTGAAAAAAGTTTCAGTTGCTCTGTGTATTAAAGGGTTAAAGTTTAATGAAGATATAGATACATGTTATGGTATTAATTTAAATGGTTATGAGAAAAATGCCCCCAAGTTATCTTCCTTTTTGTCCTCAAATAGGAATTATAGAGAAATAATTAAAAACTCATGTTTGAAATACGAAAACGATTTTATAATTGAATATTATAAGAAAAATCAAAGTTTTCTTATAGAAAATGATGAAGAAAATGCTGAGGTTGTTGGTAAAATGTTCAATTTATGGCCGCCACCTCCAAAATATATGCCAATTGAGTCGAAGAATGATGGTAAATTTTCATGGTTACATATATCAGATTTGCATTTCCAAAAAGGAGCACAAGAGGACGAAAGATGGGATAATCTTTGTGAATCCATTATTAAAAATGAAAATCTACGTAGTTGCTCATACGTTTTTATTACTGGAGATGTTGGTTATAATGGAAAATTTGATGAAGTTGTGAAAAAGAGGTTAAGAAAATTTCAGGAATTGTTTGAACCTAATAAAAGACCTCTGTTTTTTTGGTCTTTTGGCACTCATGACATTGATAAAAACCATATTCAAAGTGCTGCAAGACAGAAATGTATTAAAAATATAATTTTTGGTAGTGTAGAAAGTTCAAGTTCAAATTATTACGAAAACTTTAAGAAAGCAATAAGCCCCGATGAATTTCTTTCCCAATTACAATCTGGTTTTATATTAGCGAATAATTTAGCAAAGGAAATGTCAATAAACAGCGAAGAGAAAGTTACGTATGATACTTTTAATCTCAATAGTTTTTATTTAGACAAAAGAATTAATGTATGTGTTTTAAACACATCTATTGCAGCAACTGAGAAATCAGAAAAAGGAAAACTTTTTGTAGAATCTGAAGAACTATACGGAAAACTTTCTACTCTTTTCAAAAGTAATAGTACAAATCCTACATTTGTCCTTGCACACCACTCATTTGAAGATATTGATGCTACTAACAAAGAAGTTTTTTATCTTGCTTTACGTTATGCAGATATTTATCTTTGTGGACATGAACACAAAGTAAATGTACAAAAAAAATCCTTTAGCCCTGATAATCCTTTGTACGAGATAACTGCTGGAAGCACTTCTGGGCTTTGTAAAGAATTAGTTCGTAGTGAGCCTTTTAACTTAATTCATGGTTTATATGACGGGCTTGGAAGCATTGTAATTAATTGTTATAAATATGAAAAATGGGGCGGTTGGTGCATAGATGAATCAGAAACCGCAAAATTGCTTTCGGATCACGGAAAAATTGTCATTAAAAGACTTCTTAAAACTGATTGTGATAAAAATTTTTTAGAAGTCATACCTAACGAAGAGAAATTTAGAAACTTCGATAAAATTTTCCAAAAGGAAGTAATATCTATGTTGAAAGATTCGCAACGCGTCCACGAAAAAATAATAAGTGGACAAGAAGTATTAATAAGTGGACAAGAAGTAATTATTAATAAGTTTGAATCAATTTTTGAAAAATTAGTAAATTTATCTCGCACAAATAAAGAAGAGATTATAGAAGCAACAGAAAAATTAAATGAGCAACAAACCGTTGAAATATCAAATGAAATAGGGGTCTGGTTTGAAGCGTTTAATGAAAAAATGGAAGAAGAATTTAAGCAGATTTATAGCGATTTAAAACAAACCGATGACCTACAAATGAAATTGAAGTTGTCAATTCCATTCATCAAGTTATTAGGTATTGATTTTATAGCAGAATTTAACGTCAAAAATTGGGCAAAAAAAATGCACGAAAAGCATGAATTAAAGATATTTAAGTTAATGGGATTATTATGAAACATTGTATGCTTTCCAAAATTCACCAATCTAAACCAGCAGCATTATTTTTTCTACTTTTTCATAAAAGTTTCAATCAATGGAAAGCCGCCACAAGGAACACATAATCAATCGCTCATTAAACAAACTCATTCCATTAGCCACAGAATTAACGGAGTTGGAAGTTCCGTTTTTGGGTGAAATTTCTGCGGGTCTCGTCCTTCCGAATTTGCAATTCGGTAGTAATGAGTACAAACATTTGTAATGCGAAAAATAAAAAGCGATGAATATATTTGATCCGAGAAAAGTCTTTTGACGATAAATTGGTACATTTTACTCCTAAACAGGTGGTACAGTTTGTCCGAAATAATTAGTCAGCACGTTGGATAGTTTCAAAAAACATTGAATTTTCTGGTGTCAATCCCTATTCAATATCATATTCATACGAGGGGATTTAGAAGTTAATTGTAATGGACAAGTAGTTCTAAAGCCGTGAAAATCGAACACTCGTGACAATAAGGCAAGACAAGATGACTAAAAAAATAAACGTAAGCGGTGGACAGCGACAGT
>Ga0123353_10015051_pt1 | contig 11202 bp, 9 predicted proteins | sample TergutLab28metaG_3_FD_92763 | JGI IMG/M metagenome (GOLD analysis project Ga0123353, IMG submission 92763) | Labiotermes labralis P3 segment gut microbial communities from Petit-Saut dam, French Guiana - Lab288 P3 | ecosystem: Host-associated > Arthropoda: Insects > Digestive system > Gut ... | reverse complement strand
CTCTCCTGATTAAGATAAGACTTGCATCACCCCGTATTATTGAAACCGCAACTGCAATGGGATTATATATTATTGAAAAGCAATATTTTTAAGTATAACACCGTTTTATGCAAATTACAATATCTATATTTTTATTTTTTGTACGTTTTTTGGCTGCTTACACGCTATATCGGTACACGGCATAAATCTACACTGCGCCGCTAAGCAACAGAAACGGCCCTGCGTGCAGTTGCGTGCGGTGCAGTGTAAATAATTTATGCCGTTATGCAATATAAACTACACGCCAAATTCAATCGAAGATATTTAGAAGCGCTCTAAATAATCTCATCCGCACAGCAAATATTTGCTGCTGCGGCCTACGCACAATCTATTTTGGTATAAGGTTTGCTACTCTGTAGGGGCGGACATTTTCACGCTCACTTTTTACGCTTTCGGTGTTTCTCGGCGTTTTTGCTGTATTATTAAACCGTATTAACACTTAATTTAGGAGTTGTTTTTTGAATCTGGGTCTTGATATATCACTAAAGCTTCAGCAGAAGCTCTCTTTTCAGATGATACAGTCTCTCAAGCTCTTGCAGGTTAATACACTGCAGCTTGAACAGCTGCTCAAGACGGAGCTTGAATTGAATCCTGTTCTTGAGGCGGCCGATGAGCTTGAGGAAGAAGCTCAGGACAGAGAGGATCGTGAGGAGAAGCAGCAGGAAGAAGAGGATTTAAAAGAGCTTGACGGAAGCGAAGAGAGTATAGATTGGGAGGAGTACTTAGAGGAGGGGTTTGATCTTGGGTACTCCTATAATGAGGAGGTAGACCGCAGCGATGAGCGCTATGAGCCCACTCCGGTTTATCAGCAGACGCTTGAAGAGCATTTGATGGATCAGCTAACCGAAAAGAAGGTTGCCGATGATGTAAAGCTTTTGGTGCAGTTTCTTATCGGGAGCCTTGATGACGACGGGTATCTGCGCATTCCCGAAGAGGATATCGCGCAGTTTACCCAAACTACAATTTATGAGGTAGAAGAGGCGCTTCACGTACTGTGGAAACTTGACCCGCCGGGTGTTGGCGCGCGTAACTTGCGCGAGTGTATGATTTTACAGCTTCGCGCCCGCCATATGCACGATTCTCTTACAATGAGAATCATAACAGACGCGTGGGATCTTTTTGAGAAACTCAAGATCCCCGAAATATCGCGCTATTTCGGCGTAGAGCCGCGCAAAGTTCAGGAAGCGCTTGACGTCATAAAAACGCTTAACCCAAAACCGGGTTATCAGTATAATCCTGACAAACCCTCTACGATCATCCCCGATCTTATAGTAGAAAAGGTGGACGGACGCTTTTTAGTAATGCTTAACGACCGCTCCGTGCCCTCTCTTCACATTAACAAAAGTTACGCTAATTTAATAAAGCGGGGCAGTACCGCAAAGCGGGATGTAAAAAAATATGTGCGCGAGAAATTTAACAGCGCCACATGGTTTATCCGCTCAATAGAACAGCGTAAAACCACAATGTTAAAAGTGATGTACGCCATTATAGAGCGTCAGATGGTCTTTTTTGAAAAGGGCCCTCCCAACCTCAGTCCTCTTAAACTTCAGGATGTGGCGGATATGGTTGAGATGCACATATCAACGGTTAGCCGTGTAACAAGCAACAAATATGTTCAGACCCGCCACGGTATTTTTGAGCTCAAATATTTCTTTACGGAAGCGGTAGGCCGCGACGCCGAGGGAGCCGACATCTCATCCGAGCGTATCAAAAACAGAATAAGACAGCTTGTTGATACAGAAGATGACAAAAAGCCTCTGAGTGATCAGAAAATTTCCGATATTCTTTCAGATGAAGATTTAAGCGTTGCGCGCAGAACCGTGGCGAAGTACAGGGAGCAGATGAAAATTTTGCCGGCGCGGTTAAGGCAGAAGTATGATTGACCCCCGCAATCCGGCTCGCTTACCCCCTTGGCTAAAACGCGCAAGCGCGTATTCGGGCCGTGGCGGCGAGGTCAATAATTTGATTTCTGCCGGAAATTTAAATACAGTATGCGCAGAAGCTAAATGCCCCAACCGCGGAGAGTGTTTCAGCCGCGGGAGCGCGGCGTTTTTGATTTTGGGATCTATATGCACAAGAAACTGCGCGTTTTGCGGCGTAAAGTCCGGTACGCCCCTGGATGTTGATCTTGACGAAGGCAAACGATTGGCTGATGCCGCGTTTGCGATGGGACTTAAACATATTGTAATAACATCCGTTACTCGTGATGATCTAAGTGACGGCGGAGCCGGCGCGTTTAACAGTGTGATAAAAGAACTGCGGTCAAAAATCACTGACGCCGCAATCGAAGTTCTTATCCCCGATTTTAAAGGGTGCAGCCGATCGCTTCTTACTGTTCTTGACAGTAAACCTGACGTGCTTAATCACAATCTCGAAACAGTCCCAAGACTATATCCGGCGATAAGGCCGCAGGCGGTCTATTCACGCTCGCTTGAGCTTTTAGAACGCGCGGCGGCAGACGGCAGAACAAAAGTTAAAAGCGGAATCATGGCGGGGTTTGGCGAAACGGTTGAGGAAGTGCGCGCCTTATTGACTGATCTGAAAAAAACAGGCTGCTCCGTTATTACTATAGGTCAATACCTGCGTCCCTCCCGCAATCAGGTTCCTGTCACTGAATTTGTCACCCCGCAAAAATTCAGCGATTACGAAAAACTCTGCCTTGATATGGGATTTGAGCAGGCGTTCTGCGGGCCTTATGTCAGGAGTTCTTACCGCGCCGGTGAGCTGCTGCATAAATCTACACTGTGCCGCTAAGCAACAGACTGAAACTTTTAAAGCAAATCTTCCGCGATACTCTTCGCGGCGGCTTTCCCCGCACCCATTGCAAGGATTACCGTAGCCGCCCCGGTTACAATATCTCCGCCCGCATATACATATTTTTTTGATGTGCGTCCGTCAATCTCATCAGCTACAATTGTTCCGCGTTTTGAGACTTGCAGATCGGAGGTCGTTTCAGGGATAAGCGGATTTGGGCTGTTGCCGATTGCGATAACTACAACATCGCACTCAAGTTCAAATTCGCTGCCCTTAATTGTAGACGGCTTGCGTCTTCCGGTGGAATCAGGTTCCCCAAGTTCCATCCTAACGCATTCTATGGCACAGACAACACCATTTTGTCCGGCTATTATTTTTGACGGATTGCATAAGAGGTGAAACCCCACCCCCTCCTCTTCGGCGTGATGGATTTCGGCACTGCGTGCAGGCATCTCCGTTTTGCCGCGGCGGTAAACGATCATCGATTTTTCAGCCCCAAGGCGCAGCGCTGTTCTTGCGCTGTCCATCGCAACGTTTCCTCCGCCTATCGTTACTACGCGTTTGCCTTTCATGATAGGAGTTGACGGGTTGTCAACAAACGCTTTCATGAGATTGCTTCTTGTAAGGTATTCGTTTGCGGAGTACACGCCGATACTGTTCTCGCCCTTTATTTTCATGAATGCCGGAAGTCCGGCTCCCGAGCCTACAAACACCGCGTCAAAATTTTCATCTTTGAGAAGATCATCAATTGTAGCGGTTCTGCCGACTACAAAATTTTTGCAGATATTCACACCGAGATCTTCAAGATATTTTATCTCTTTTTTCACAATTTCTTTTGGTAAACGAAATTCCGGTATTCCATAAACAAGTACACCCCCAGCCTCATGCAGCGCTTCAAAAACCGTCACATCAAAACCTAACTTAACAAGTTCGCCGGCGCATGTAAGGCCGGCGGGGCCGCTGCCGACGACAGCCGCTTTTTTACCATTTTTAACTATGTCAACAGGATGTGCGGACGTTCCGTTTTCACGCTGCCAGTCTGCGGCGAACCGTTCGAGATTGCCTATCGCTACAGCATCACCTTTTTTGCCGAGGATACAGCGCATTTCGCACTGCTCTTCTTGCGGGCAAACTCTTCCGCAAACAGCTGGGAGCGCGTTTGTCTCTTTTATTTTGAGCGCGGCTTCCTCAAATTTTCCATCAGCGATAAGAGCAATAAATTCGGGGATCTTAACGTTTACAGGGCATCCGTCCGCACAGAGCGGCTTTTTACATTGAAGACAGCGCGCCGCTTCTAATTTCGCTTCATCCTCAGTATACCCGCAGGGTACTTCCTGAAAATTGCGGCTGCGGACTATCGGATCCTGCTCTTTCATTGGAACGCGGGAAAATTTGTTCATACCGCACCCTCTAATTTACAGATGTGACTCTCTTTTGCAGCCGCCTCAAATTGTTTGTAGCTGCCAAGTCTCATAATCATCTCATCCCAATCTATCTGCGAGGCGTCAAACTCAGGGCCCTCTACACAGGCGAATTTTGTTTGTCCGCCAACGGTAACACGGCAGCAGCCGCACATTCCCGTCCCGTCAATCATTATCGGATTTAATGACGCGTACGTTTTTATTCCCGAAGATACTGTCAAATTGCATGCCGCTTTCATCATCATGGGCGGACCGATAACAAACGCGGTATCAAAGCGTTCGCCTGATTCTGCAAGACTCTTAAATACGTCCGACACAAATCCCTTTGTCCCCTGCGACCCGTCATCCGTCGCGATAAAAAGACGGCTGCTTGAAGCGGCTATATCATCTTTCAATATAATGAGATCACTGCTGCGCGCGCCGATAATAGAGGTTACGTCATTACCCTCTTTAAAAAGCGCGGTTATGATAGGATAGAGCGGCGCGGCGCCAACTCCCCCCCCAATGCAGAGTACACGGCCGAATTTTTCGATATGAGTAGGTTTACCAAGCGGACCGGCGAGATCAAGCACGCTCTCACCGAGCTTAAGATCACGCAATTGCATCGTGGTTTTACCCATCACCTGAAAAATGATGTCGATCCACCCCTCATCCGCGTCAGCGTTACCGATAGTGAGGGGGATGCGTTCAGAATCTTCTACAGGACGCAGTATGATAAATTGACCGGCCTTACGCTTTCCGGCGATACGCGGAGCGCTGAGCCTGAAGCGCCAAACCGAATCGGACAATTGTTCTTTTTTGAGAATCTCTGCCATTAAACCAACTCCATAATATCAATCAGCTGTTGACCAACAAAAACGCCCGACAACCGCCTGCAAAAACTCGCGGATGGGCCGGGCGTCTTTTTGATTACGTAACAAGCCCGTTAATTAGAGCTTAGCTTCTTTTTTAATTTTATCAACCATATCGAGCTTCTCCCATGTAAAGTTAGGAAGCTCTCTGCCAAAGTGCCCGTTGCGCGCCGTCTCACGGTAGATAGGACGCTTGAGGTCAAGTTTTTTGATGATGGCTGACGGCGTCAGATCAAAAAGTTTACAGATAATTTCGGTGATATCTCCATCACTGACTTTTCCTGTTCCGTAAGTATCCACATGTATTGAGATCGGCTTTGCCACGCCTATGGCGTAAGAGAGCTGGATCTCACAGTGCGTGGCAAGCCCTGCCGCCACGATATTTTTTGCCACCCAGCGCGCCGCATAAGCCGCGCTTCTATCTACTTTAGATGGATCCTTGCCCGAGAAAGCGCCGCCGCCGTGCGCGCCGTAACCGCCGTAAGTATCAACAATTATCTTGCGTCCGGTTAAACCTGAGTCGCCGTGCGGTCCACCGATTACGAACCGGCCGGTCGGATTGATGTGATAAATTGTTTTTGAATCAAGAAGTTTCGCGGGGATAACTTTCTTTATGAGAAGCTCCGTCAAATCTTTTTGGATTGTTGAGTGCTTTACATCGGGATCATGCTGAGTTGAGATAACTATTGTATCAATACGCTTTGGCTTAAGGCCGTCGTACTCTACGGTTATCTGTGATTTTGAATCGGGGCGCAGGTAGGAGAGCTTGCCCTTTTCTCTCATCTTTGTAAGTTCTTCGAGCAGTCTGTGAGAATAATAGATCGCAAGGGGCATATATGTTTTAGTTTCGTTACAGGCGTAGCCGAACATGATACCCTGATCGCCCGCGCCCTGCTCTTTATGAAGTCCCTGACCGGCGGTAACTCCCTGAGAGATATCGGGCGACTGCTGATGCACGGAGATCATAACGCCGCAGCTGTCGGCGTCGAACCCAAGTTCCGGTCTTGTGTAACCGATCTCACGGATCGTTTTTCTGACGATGTCCTGATAGTCAACAACCGCTTTACTTGTAATTTCACCCGCTACGACTACAAGCCCTGTTGTTACAAGCGTTTCGCACGCGACTCTGGAGGCTGGGTCTTGAGCGAGCATCGCGTCAAGAATTGCGTCTGAGATCTGGTCGCAGACTTTGTCGGGGTGTCCTTGTGATACACTTTCTGATGTAAAAAAGCGGCGCATTTAGTTTCTCCTGAAAACGTGATTTTATGAAATAATGAAAGATACTTAAAATAAATCAATGACAGGGCTTGCTACAATAAAAAGGGGGGATAATTGTTGAGGCCAGCCCGCCAAAAAAAAATAAATAATTACTAACTACAATGCTTTAAATCAATATATATTAAAAAAATATGTACAAGTAAGGGCAGATAACCTTAGCAATTGTAAATAAAAACTTTCCCCGAACGGGTTCATCACCAAATATAAAGGAGATGCCAATGAGTATCAAAAACCTAAGCAGCAAGTTATTGAAAGCAAGGGCAAAACCGATCACGGCGCTTATAGCGTTAATATTGTCTGCAAACGTATTCGCACAGGCCAACTACACAGAAAGCCTTAGCAGTACGGTTGGACTGGAGATGGTGTTTGTACAGGGCGGAACATTTCAGATGGGGTGCAGCGGCAGCCCGACTCCCGCTTGCGGCCAAAACGAAAGCCCTGTGCGCAGCGTTACGGTCAGCGATTATTACATCGGCAAGTACGAGGTAACGCGGGGCCAGTGGCAAGCTGTTATGGGCAGTGTTCCATCCGGTTTCAACGTTACCAATAATCATCCCGTTGCAAGTGTAGACTGGTACGATGCTGTGAATTTTGTTTGTGAGTTAAACAGGAGAACCGGCAAAAAATATCGTTTACCGACCGAAGCGGAGTGGGAGTTTGCGGCCAAAGGCGGCAGGAACGGCAACCATAATTTCCGCTATTCCGGCAGCAATAACGCCGCCGACGTCGCGGTTTTCGGCTCAACCGGTTTCAGTCCTTCAGCTGTGGGCACCAGAGCCGCTAATCAATTAGGTTTACACGATATGAGCGGCAACGTGCGGGAATGGGTGTACGACGCTTGGAATCAAAGCTACCCTTCCGCCGATCAGACAAATCCCACAGGCGCGCCAATAATCCACATACAAAAAATACGCCGCGGAGGCGGTTTCATGACGCCCGCAAACGAAGCTACCGTAACTGCGCGCAAAATTCGATCGATCGAAGGCGCAGACGGCGATTTGGGACTGCGGCTTGCCATATCGTCAAATCAAAATACGATGCCGGCCGGTATGGTCGATCCGTGTGATATTAAACGTCCCCCTGTTTCACATGGTAAAGGCACAATGCGTGATGACAGGCTTATAACAGGTGACAGCCACGTGTGGGTGAACGAGATGACTTTTAATAACCAAACATGGACCTCCATGCTTAAAATTTGGGATGACGGTACCGCCGTATTCAGACCCTCTTTTGGAAGCGCTTTTTCAGGCGAGTGGGCTACGGGTAACGACTGGTCTCTATATATCATGAACAGTTCGGGCACTAGAAACAAATACATCTATTATGTGGTCTCCCCACAGATGGAAATTACGCTTATGCCCGAAAACGATATGCCCAACAGATGGGAGTTTAAGGCTGTCGGCGATGTGTCGGGCGCCGCAAATATTACAAAGCCCTCCCGCGGCTCAAGAACTCCCGAACAGATAGTCCCGGCGGGTTCCGTGGCCGACATGAGCAATCCCCCCACAAACCGGCAGGACGCACGGCTGATATCGGCAACAAACAGAGCCATGACTGCGGGTCAGGCATGGATACAGGATAACGTGGCTCTTGGCGCCGGCGGTACGCACAGATACAGGTTTGATTACCATGCCGACACGGCGCGGTTTGTAGTTTGGGATGTTGGAATGAACTCCTCAGTTATCATATCCGCAGGCAAATGGTTTACAATAGACAACACATTCCTGCGTATAATCGGTTCAAACGGCAGAAGATATGACTATCTGTACAGCGTTGTACCGGCAACAACCGGCGCCAACGCCCGCGCGGAGACGCATTATCACATATCGTTCCAAGGCTATGAGCGCGGGGATTTTAGAATGTTTGAGAAGATGACACTCCCGCTCAATTCGAATCTGTCATGGAGGGAGCCGACAATGGCGCCTTACGCAACCGGCGAAGGCGGCGGTTCGACCTACGAACCGCCGAGCAGCGCTCATACAAATGTGGCGTCTCAGAATCACGCTGCCATTCGTGACAATGTCCGCTTGCTGACAATAAGAGACAGAGCGCTCAATGTCAACGCGCCCGCGGGCTCTAAGGTTGACATCAGGGTCGTCAATTTGACAGGTAAGACTGTCGCGAGTTTCAATACAACCGGCGCCGCAAACCTGACGCTGCGCAAAATCCCGGCCGGCGCCTATATTGTTGAAGCTAAAGTGGATGGCCGGAAGATGACTCAATCGGTGGTGTTGAGATAGGGGAGGCAATTTAAGCGGAAATGTAACGGCGCGCATAGTTTGAGAATTTTCCTCACGTAATTTGAGATTTTTAAAAAACTCACAATTTCGCGCGCCGTTTAAACCTCTTTTATCCCACGTTTAAAAGTTAGTTATCAGCACCTCCGTGCCATCTTTGGATTTTGTATTGTTGGTTATACTGTATTTTAGCTTAACCGTACGGATGTTGAAAGATTTGAATGTTTCACGGATAAATTCATTATCGTTGAGACTCATTATAAACTTACCCTGTACTCCATCAAGCTGCTTTGCTAATTTAAAAAAATCAGCTTCTACAAAATTATGCCTGTAGTATGGCATTTTATGGTATGGCGGATCTAAATAAAACAATGTGGCTGGTTTATCGTAGCGCCTTACAAGTTCGCTCCAGTCCAAATTTTCCACCATAACCCTGCTTAATCTCAAGTGCACTTCTGATAACTCTTCTTCCATTCGTAGCAAATTAATTCGCGGTGGCCGGTCTATAGCAACACCAAAAGTTCTGCCTTTAATCTTACCGCCGAAGCACTGACGCTGTACGTAATAGTACCGTGCGGCCCGCTGAATATCAGTTAGGCCGTCCGCTTCTAACTGGCGCTTTGCGTCTTCAAAAAGCTCACGAGAAACCAACAACCACTTGAATTGCCGCATGAACTCCTCAAGATGGTTTTGAAGAACCCTGTAGAAAGATACAAGTTCTTTGTCAAAATCGTTTATGATTTCGACCTTTGACGGCTCTTTGCGGAAAAACACCCAAGCTGCACCGGCGAACACTTCTACATAAGTTGTGTGCACCGGCATAGCGTCGATAATTATTTTAGACAACTGGCTTTTACCGCCTACATAGCATAATGGACTGTTCATTCTGTGAAATTCTCCTCTTGTGTAGTGGGTGGGTAGTCCTTATTTTTAGGATAGTTCACAGGTGTATTCTGTGGATTGGCAGAGGCGCGACAACGCTTCTGCTTACCTGCCTCTCTATATTTTTATCTCCTTTATGTAGTTAGAGTTTGTATGGTCAGCCGCATGTGCGGTGGATTTAGATCATTAAAAAGCTCATTCAGGATAGGCGGCACGACAATTTCACTCAAAACGGTTATTGTCCACTGCCACAAAATGTCTGATACAAATACACGGTCTCCCGCCTTGTTTATTCCAGCACGGAACGCATCTTGTGGTTCAGTTATTTCGATCTGATATCCAAGAGTTTGGGCAAGCGTCATGAAATATTCCTTAGACATATTCCCTACACTAATAACACGTGCGCGAAGTGCCTGACGACGATTACTGAGTGAATCTCCTATCTTAGGGGCGAGGCCGTATTCTCGCTCCCATCGCGAAAGAAGCGTATGTGTAGATGACGGGAAAAATTCCAGTAATAAGGAGTGAGCTTGCATCATTACTCTATCAAGCAAATCACCCTCTATTCTCATAATTTCATCAGAGATCGGGCCAAAGTCAATCGGCATTAATTGCTTTAGCGCATAATAGTGGTTCATAATATTTGAACCGTCGAAGAGGTGGCTCGCAGTATGCCATAGTATCCAGTTAGAGGATTCATAGGCGGCGTGTATTGTCCTATAGGCCATGTAACTTCAGCAGTTTCAGCGCCGTATTGGTGCATTATTGATAATATTTGAGAACTGTGCAAAGTCTGTCCAGGCAAAAGCGTGTTTATGTAAGTAATAATAGCTTCTTTCGTGGCGATCTGATCCCAGTTTATGCCTGTGCCACTGATAGTAACGGTGGGCTTCTCTACTGTCACAGCGAGCACCCTTATTCCCCATGAAAACCCGCTGCCAATAGGGCGCAATAAATCCACAGTCTCAATAATTTTATCCCGAATTTCATCCGATGCCCAACCATAATTATTCGATCCTACTACCACAATATCAAAAGTACCCTCACCACGAGCCAACGGGACAATCATCGCAAACACTATTGATTCATCATCAAGAGTTACCTCCCGCGCCCATGCGGCATAATCGTATCTATTACCGCCTGACATTTTACTGCGTTTCACAGCCAAGATTTCTTCGATAAGTTGAACATCTGATTTTTCAAAAGTCGCAATACCATATTCAGAAGCGTGCATTTCTATATGACGGCGGTCTGCGGTTTCAACAAAAAATTGATTTGCAATAGTGTCAAGCGTTTTATTTATACCCCACAATACGGAAGCCATTACTGAGGATTTTATAAACAACACAGAACCTTCAGTAATTTCTCCGTCAGGCGTCAAATTACGGTATTCCGTTAAAACCTCACTTAATAATTCATTATAATCTCTTTGAAAAGTCATTTAAACCACCTTGAATAATGTATAATTCTCAACATATCACTTAATTGCAAGCCTGTTATTTGTTGATATTTTCAGCAGGGTCAGATACTGACCCTGCATTCTATCATCATTCCGGCACAGTAGTTTTCGCTGTCGGCTCCATCACCACCTCTTCACTGTTTGCGGTGCCTGCCTGCGCCTCCGCAGCAGACTCCTCCTTGAGCACGCTTACCGCACCGATTATCTGCAAGCGCACCGCCTTAATCCTCTCAAGCTCCTGAGCTAATTCACCAATCCGGTCTTCTGCTTTATGCGCCTCT
>Ga0123353_10015050_pt1 | contig 11203 bp, 7 predicted proteins | sample TergutLab28metaG_3_FD_92763 | JGI IMG/M metagenome (GOLD analysis project Ga0123353, IMG submission 92763) | Labiotermes labralis P3 segment gut microbial communities from Petit-Saut dam, French Guiana - Lab288 P3 | ecosystem: Host-associated > Arthropoda: Insects > Digestive system > Gut ... | reverse complement strand
TGTATCTACAGTATCTGGCATTACTGAGACCGTTATCCTACCTGTCGTGAACGTTCACGACAGGTAGGATAACGGTCTCAGTAATGCCAGATACTGTAGATACAGTGATAAGAGCTCCTGATGATGGGTGGAGATACCACCTGAAACATTTAGAGCAGATTACGGATATAAATAAATTGTATATTGTTGCATCTTGTTGGACAATTATTGACACATATTACGCCATGCACGGACCACTGAACTTAAAATATTCACTACACACTGAGAGGAAGACAGTTTGTATCAAAAGTGGCCATACTACATACAGTAATCTGAGCAATGCCTCTCACTCTTGTAGGTTTAATCGAATCGAGATGGAACTGCATTGTCTTCTATAAGTGGTTTATATCGGAGTGTTTTCATTACTTCTGCAAATAACGAGCAGGAACGTGAATGATGAATTGGGTAAGATCTGGAAGCTGCCACATCCCAATAAAGAACTCTCCTTCCATTTGGTTGTAAAGACTGAATGAAACAATAACAGATCAATGACAGGACAGGCGGTGTCCCGGAAGAGCTCGGAAACACATTCCGAACAGAAGTGAGGAAATGTACAGCTACAGAAGTCTGCTGGTGTCAGCATTTTCTGATTGTTATTCCCAGTGACACTGCTACCATATAATGTTGGAGTCTGATATCTGTTGAGATAAGAGATCTTCGATAAATGTGCAGCTATATTTCAAGAGAGTATTCTGGACACGTAACATGACAGAAGGCGGCCACGCGAAATGTATATTTTGATGTTATTTCAAGACAAATCAGAGTGTCATACCTGGAATGTGGAAATTTAATTAAAATTTAATGCTACATAAAAGTCGTGCTTGAGTATTTTTTCACATCTTTAAGTTATGAAGGTGACGACGTATTGACTGAAATTCGAGTACATAAGTTACTACGAGAGGAGGTGTTATGTACAGAAACATCAGAGGATTATCCTCTTATATAGGTACACGTGTCTGCTTACAAATAGAAATCAATTTTTCAACTCAGATACAAGAACATTAGGCTCCATAATATTGTTCCGTAACATCTGTTATATGTTTCAGACGTCATTATAAGCATTTTTTGACGCGGGTTTCGAAACATAACCTTACATAAATGTCATCTTGACCGTCTGTTAGCAACAAAAGACAATAAACTTTTATCCTTTCGCTGCAACTCGTTAATGTAGATCTAGTTAAATTCCGTCAAGTTATTTCCTTTTCGCTTCCTTCAGAGAGAGAGATGATGCTTGTTTATACCGACAGTGCGAGTTACTGGCTTTTATAGCCTCTAATACAGGCGAATTAAATATGAATGCGAAGCTTTGGTGTAATGGCACCAACAGTCGCAAAAAAGGCGCTCAGAGAATATCTTGCCACTTTACATTTTGTGCACCATAAACTGCACAAGGAACCCATCTCGCTTCTCCGCAGTGAGAAGCTTGCAATTAAGCACCTGAGCAGTGGTGTTCACTTTATAGGAGTGGCTGTATTTTCTGTGTGTGTTTTAAAAATATTTTTGCTCATTTTTGTGTAATGTTATGTATCATACTTCACTGAACCTGATACATTCTTAGAGCCGCAGAATGTAAGGAAGTTAGTGAAAAATACTTACTAACATTTCTGATTTCTCTATAAACTTTTAATCAAAGTCCATTAAAGTTATTTTTCTCATAAATTTACTATCGTGCCTAAATCTTTCATATTAGATAAATTTCTCAAAAGCCTAAATGTACTTCTTATCATGCCTATATTTTTTTAAATATTTTCACGTCTTTAAGCTAAAGGATACGAACTTCTTCCAACCTGGTAGCCTATTGCCATGTATACAATTAAATTTTCTGTCAAGCTTAGTTTGCAGAAACGTTTTCCTTAAAGTAATATAATTTGAAAGACTGCGCAAGAGCCTACATTGCTCTCTCATTCTGCATTCAGCTAAAGGATACTCCAACAAAACTCCATGCAAAATTCGTGCCGTGGGAATAGAAGGTGAATCTGAAACGTACAGACCACATTGCAAAACCTCCGGCACTGCAATTGATAAATACGTTGACGTACTGAACATGATAGGGAACCAGCCAACGGCCATCTTTCCTTCCAAACTAGATGACCTCAATGAGCCACCGGCTGAAACACTTTCTATTTGCCGTTAGCTCGCTTCTGAGACAAAATAAGACTGTTTAAGGCCTTTGCTTACTGCTTCGATTTACTTTTCTGCTTCTGTAATTTATTTACGTGAATAAAATGAATGCAAAGTAGGATGGTAATTTGATGAAAATGTACCAGATACATTGGGTGTTTTCCGTCGGAAGAATCCCTTCAGTAAACCTCAAAGAACAGGACAGGAGACAGTAGTGGCCCGTTCCTAAATTTCCTTTCGATGGACTAAATATTACCATTAAAAGTAACTTGGTCTATTATAATGGGTGCCATGGAAAATATTCCAATAAGACGACAACAACATAAAAGACAAAGTATTGCTGCTTTCTTGAAGGAAATAATGAGAAGTTATGTCCGACCAACTGAATATTTTGTTTTAAAATTGTAGAAAGAAATTAATTTTAATGTACGTCGGCACAATAACATATTCGGTCTAATGACTAGCCTACAGGATGTCCGATCTGGGATTCGGGTTTCGGTTTCCAGCCGGTGACAGGGATAATTTATTTCTCCAAATCGTCCACAACATCTTGGTGTCCACCTGGTCTCCTGTTCAAGGAGTTCCACGAGATGATTGTCGGTAGGAAAAGCGACAGGCGCATGATGCTGACCATTTACATCCATGCCTTCATGACTTTCATGAAAACAACTTTCCATGTATCGAACAAGCGTGTTCTTTACTTTACTGTATATACCACGTGCATTTTATTAACTCACAAAATGTTTATTACACATTAATCAATATGTTTATTACGCGAAATATGTTTGTGTAAGTCTCTATATTTTTTTCTTATGGTGTTTGTTTAAGAAAATAAAGAGAAAAATAGTTTTAGCTTGTGAAGCCGCAGACTAATGCGTATAGTGTTTATTTGCGAATACAACAATTTCTTATTCGTTGGAACGCAATAGCTGACTGCCGATTATATTTGTTCCAAGATGTGTTTCAGCAGTACCTAAACTGAAGCCCTGTCAGTGATACTTCGGAACTTAGAAAACAGCCTTATAAAAACCCGTTTAGTTTTGAACAAGATTTTGTTACACATTGCCACAAGTATATTCACGTGTTGTTTCACAACCTCCGAACTTCCTGCTAGAAAAAGAGGAATTTTTTTTTGTAAGAAATTTGAGAATTCTTTAAGAAAAAGTAGTATGGATATCAGAGAATGCTCAAAAACTCTAAAAAAGGAAGACTAATACAAGAACTGGTTACAATACTTGCAAAGAATAAACAGAGATGGAAGTAAAGAAGTCGAATAGAAACAAGTGGAAAGAAGAGATGTTGGAAGGCATAAAAAAGAACGGAGTATATAGTATTATATTTGGAGGGTCTAGCGTGTTGATGGTGAGGGTTTTGGTTATTATAATGCTTGTGAAAACGAGAAAGACTAGAAGATCATAAATTCTTCGTTTCATTCAGAGAATAAAATCGTTGGTGTGGTTATAACTTTTCCAGAATTCTGCAATGTAAAACTGAAAATGTTAGATGACAAGAAGTCAGGTGGTTGAAATGAAGTAGGGGAGCCAGTTTCAGTAAATCGTTACTTGAAAAAATTTATATATATATATAAATTTTAAATAATATTTATATAGTTCGGTTTCGGTCGTAACTGGAGTCAAATGAGAGAGAGAGAAGGGCGCACAAAAAGACTCCAGAGCAGGTATTTCTAGGAGTTCTTTCTTGTTTACTGCGAGTGATCGTTTCACCTTTGCTCCAATCTCATTTATCACCACTTACTAGGGGCGTGCAATGGTCTTAACAAGGTAGAATGCTATCACATCCTCCTTCTATAAAGTGGGACACTTCGTCAGTGACCTGGCACTTGGATGACTGCAGTGTAAGGACGTCTAATTTTTTTAAAATATAACCGACGTATCAAACACAAAAGAAATTGAAGAGGGATTATTTCTTGAACAGCCGAGTTAATCAGATGGTCAAGAAACCACTTAGCACACTTATTTGAAACCCGAAAGTACAATATCGTGATTTCAAAGACTTTCAGTTCTTTCCTTGTCTAATTCAATTGCATTTATTCCACACATTTACATTCGATTTCTCCGCATTCACAACCAGTCTCCACTGTGTACAGACTTGCCACACAGATGTGTAGGTATATGCATTTCACGTTCCACATCCCATCGTGTGTTATCCGTATCTGCAATTATGTGCTACAGTGAAAAATGGTTCTGCTTTCGTTTTTATAAATTTTTCCGTTTTGTGAGGAAAAACACGAAAATCTAAAATCACTTGAACTTCTGAAATGCGGGGAATTTTTTTGGGTGTGACAGGGGAGGGATCTGGCTGCTACAAAGCTTGATTTTGGGACAATTTTGACAAGTTCTAAGGTATAATAAATTAGAGTTAAATTTCAAACTATGGTCCTCTGGTGGAAAGAAGCTAAATATATTTTTTGCTTTCAAGTATTCAAAACTTGGGAATATATAACATATTCTGTGACATAATTTATTGCCTTTCTTCATTCTTAAATCTTTCCACTTTTCAGCGGCACAAATATTCTTTTCTAAACGTTCCATATTGCTGTATTGGAATCAACAATATATTTTATGTCAGTTACTCACAACAAGAATAAGTCCATAAAATTAAAAGGAGCGCTGGAAAACAAATTTTTCTACCTAGAAAATTAAACTATTTAGATTTGAAGAACCAAAGTGTAGGGTTTTTCACCTACATACATTAAGAAAGCCAGTGCCAATTTCTAACACATATCCTGCAGCTTGATGCTGCTCATCATATAACTGCAGAATGCTCGAGCAGTATCAACCAGATATTTTCACCTTTAATAATCGTCGTATTGGTGCATAAACATCATAGATCCAAATTTCCATTAAAAGTAAAAGAAAAAACGTTCTCGTTCCCTTTATTCTGCTGTTATATTTATTTCTATTATTGTGACCAAATTTCATGTAATAGTATTATTCATACTTCTAAGACTTCAACAATAATTAGCTTTAACTCATAACATAAATGGAATACAGTTTTTGCCACTAGTCACAAAAAGTAACATAGCTAGTCTGTCAAATTTTCAACCTGTATCTGCACAGATTCTCACTCAACCACGTAGTATTCTAATAGTAGAAACGAATAACTAAATTCTTATACCAAAGCCAACCCTTGGGCATGATACTGAGCCCAACCAACGAGAATCATATTCCGTTTTATCTGAACATTAAATGCCTTCCAAAAAGGCATTTCTCACGAAGTGCCCCCCAAAAATATTTCTTTCATTCTTATCCCTCAATATCCTGCCCATTATTTTCCCTTGCTATCACAACCCTAAATAATAGTAGGTTATCTCTCTAACTCATGAAGTTACTTGTGCCATACTGTAAATTTTGCACATAATACAAATATCTGAACTTCGATCTTCAGCACTTCTAACACTACGCATCAATGATGACTGTTTGAATGAATAATAACGTGTACTTCAAGAATTCAGTCTCGTCTTAATTTCACCTTATAAATTTTTTCTGTTTTTGTTTCTTAATAATTATGTTTTTGAATATATACATTTCTGAGAAACACATTTGTTTCAGAATTCTTCTTAAAATTATGTTAAATTACTCACATAAGGCAGAGCTGTAAAACATTCTCCCAAATCCTCGAATTTTGTGCAATAAATATGGTGTCGATATGTGGTACTTTTAAATTATTTCTGTGTAGTCTGTATATTTCCCTCCATTGCTAATTGAATTTTACAGTTCATGAAACAGGCTAGCAACAGCGATGATTCAATTCCATTTCCTCTTTTGTAAGTGTCTTGAATATAGGTCACAACTTTGCAGCGGACGTCCTCCACGCAGCTAGGCCACGGCTCTATTAGTATGACTCACTCACGAAAGGCTTTTTTTTGTGCATGTGCACTGTGTGGAGGTGAGTGGTCACCTTCATGCTTTGGAAACTAAACCCCTTGGAACGAACTCCTGTACCACTGGAATATGAGGCTACAAAGCGCAGAGGTTAGAAAGTGTCTGGATATTTTGGACAACTTTTATTGAATAACAAATAGTTACATATATATATATATGTGTGTGTGTGTGTGTGAGTGTGTGTGTGTGTGTGAGTGTGTGTGTGTGTGTGTGAGAGAGAGAGAGAGTGTGTGTGTATTTACAATCCACAATATGTTTACGAAAGGCGGATAAAGCTTTCAAACTTACGGAAAAATGGATTGATAAACGCGTTTATGTTTGGAGATATGACACATGCAGCGCTTTACGTAGGCGGGAAGGAAAGCCTCAAGGAAAAACATTCCTTATCTATGTATGTAGGACATCTTGTCACGTGACTTGAAAACTGTAACGTCTAAATGCTGTATTGTAACAGCGTCCTGTGTAAAGGAAGAGTTTTGAGAACCTGTCTAAAGCATTTATAATCCTGATAGCAGAAATATTTCCTGCAGTCTGAAACAACTTGTGATGTAAGTTTGGTCACCTTTACCAAAGAGCTTCAGTAAATGAATTTAGACAGAACGTCTTGTTAATATGGTCGACGCTCAATTTTCAGAACCTGCAGTGTCGAGTTTCTCAGGCGGAGTTGGCGCAATATGGCAGCGTGGAAACTTTAGTTACTGTGACGCTACGCTTATGCTTGCACACACGCACAAACATACAAACCACACGCATACACGTACATAAGTATATATATATATACATACATATATATGTACATACATGTACGTACATACGTACATGAATACGTACACATTAATTTCTACACACACACACACACACACACACACACACACACACATATATATATATATATATATATATATATATATATATATATATATATAAATAAATACAGAAGTATACGCATACATATACACATATGTACATACATGTATACAAAATACATACACATACATATATACACACATGTACATATGCATACCTATATACATACGTACATACATACATACCTATATACATACATACATCTACACATACATACATACATACATCTACACATACACATACATACAAATATACATACATTCATGAGTACATAAGAACATATGACAAGACATAATAGTTGGAGGAATCAGTAAAATATTTTAGAAATGTAATATTCTAAAGCATTTGATTTCCTTACGACATATACTATTGTATCAATGTGTGTATTTATTACAAGCTATTTGCTATATTTCGATTCATCCGGTAAAGTACCTAACACATTATTATTATCATTATCATTGCTGTTGTTATTGTTGCAGAATCACTACCAAGGCCGCCAGCATACATCATGACTTCTTTACTACAAGTAGAGTCATTTATTTGCGTTTCGGTTTTGCTGCTGTTCTTCCGGAATTATGACGTAATAGTAAGTAATAACACCTATCCTGAAATGTTTGCGACGCTGTCTTTAATAACCTTGGCATTATGATCCCTAATCTTAACAACCAGTCACATTTGTTCTTTCGTTCATTCTGTTTATGCCGCTGTTTCACTGCTTCGTCATGTCTATGAATTAATTTCATGTTTCTGATGCGACATAATGATTTACACCAGACAGTAAATAATATGAGTACGTAGATCACGAGTTGTTAGTTTTTTTAGTTCATGTAACGGCGTAGCGTGCGTGAACAGGCTGTCATTTAATCGCAATTTCTAATGGGAGGAGAACGCTTGAGATATGTGAGCCTTGACAGGAGGATAACATTAATAGTGAATTTAAAAATATAGAAATTGAGGGGCTGGACCGAATTAATTGTCACAGGGTCAAATAACGGGGACTTGTGCGGTCGGTTGGCACATGTTTGGCGGTTTCGTAAAAAGAGGCGGATTCCTTGAGCAGGTGAAAAACTGTTAGTGTTTGAAAAATGACTTCTGTAGATATAGCGCTTGTAAAGATGCTTTCATAATTACTTAAAGTATAGGACGTTGAATTAAAGGCTGGTTGTGAAACACGAGCTGGGAAATCTTGCGATGGAACGGGCGTGGTCCGTTTTGGTAGAAATTCACTGTTCGTAGATTTGTTTGGAAAAACTGGCAAAATGTGGTTTAGGACATCCAGCTGTCAGGCAGGATTCTGAACTTACACATGCAGTATAATGTTTCTTTACAAGTTTGCATTTTATCCACTGTTCAAAAAAATATTTCGTTAACGCGAAATTAGAATGTTCATTAGAGTGATCACAACAGCCCTTCACCACACTCTGAAACAGCTTATTCTAGTTCACAAACTCACAAAGTGTTTTTCTACGATATACTTTAATATTGGCCTCGCATTTATTTCTAGGTCTCCTAATTAGTCTCTTATTTTAATGTTTAATAAAAAAATGTTATGCACATTTCTCTTACACTCTGTGCGAATTATATGTCACGCCCATTTAATCCTTTTTGGTTTATTTGTTTTAATTTTACTACGTGAATTTAATGCAAGTTATGAAGGCCAGCTGTGCTATTCTGCAGTACTCCTTAATTGTAATGACAGTTACTATCCCCACACAGAATTCTGATGTAAGAGGGCAATTCTGTCATCGGTTCGCATCTGCTTCTAACGTTACAACCTTACGATCCTTCTCAAGTGGTTCAGTGTCATCTGACTAGACATCATCTTCTCTGTATTTCAGCTCATTAATTTACTAGCAATAACTCAATGCGGTATTGCGCAACTTCTAACGCTGTCTCTTTACGACAAGTTATAATAGTATCCTCCAATGTGCTCTCTAACCTTAAGATTCCAAGACCAACTTAGTATAAAGGCATTTCCATGAAAACATGTAACAGTTCTCATTTCTATCTACATTTTGCACAAAATCCATTCCTTTGATCCAGTATTGCACATTTTATCATTTGATGGAATCTAGCAATAAAGATTTTCCTGAACATGCAAGCTGCAAACCATGCATTTTGAAGGCCACACTGCACCCTACAATGAAGATCTTACAGAAGTATACCCATTCCGTGTACTGATGCCGACAAGTGGCTTATTGGTAACTACTACTAACAACAAACGTTCCTGAAGCCAGAATATTCCAGAGCCTGAAGACTGTGTGTTTTACATTTTCCCTTTAATTTAGTGCTAGTCGCATGCGTGTCACCTGCCACGCCCTTCTTATCTTCCTTCATTTCATAAGAAAATTATATACACACATATATTATGTATCTGTAGACCATGTTCTCCAACAGTCATAGTAAAGGGTTAAACTTAAAGTACTGTCTATCTCAAAACATTTGTAATTTTTCATCCCTGGAAAGGCAAGTGTGTTTCAGTATATATCCATTTGTGTAGAGAGCAGCAAGTTTTCACGCAGTGGACTGCAATTCCACTACATCACAGGAAGACTTCCGATATGCCTCGAACAATGGGAAGTCTGTGGGCAAAATTCCAGTCATCAATGGGACATTTGACGTACTTCAGCAGCTTGATCAAAGACCGACGGTGAGTTTCGTATCGTAAATATAAACTGAACATTTTTGTTTTGCAGCAATGAATGTTAATTTAAACAGAAAGCAGTTAATGTTATTTCATTGCAGAAGGACTAACTTTTTTTTCGTAACTACGTACATTCTGTGTTGTGAATGTAAGCAAATAATTGATCATTTAATAATTTAATGTTAAAGTTATTAGCTACTATTTGTAATTCTTTTTACATCGGCGATAGTAATTAGTCCTCCAATTCCTAATCTGCAAAATTAAAGAGTCTATGTTTAACGTAAATCTTAGATCTATAGTGCTGCACAATGTAAATCATCATATTACTATCAAATATTCATGTGATTTAAAAAAAATGTGTAGAGACAGTCTGAACAACACAGGCAATGTACGTGCAACGTAATATTGGGGCGCGTTCGCTTAACAATTGTTGCCGTGGGGCCGCAGTAACTATTATCTATTCTGAATGTGTGTTTGTAGCCTTAGTTATCCAACATACAACGGCATGCACAGTATTACTCTGTTATCTGTGACCTCTCTGACTCTATCACATTCTTCCACATAACTTCCTAAAAGGCATGATATCCGGAAACAGGTTATTGAACATAAAACGCGTCTTTGATGGTCTCAAAAACGTCCGTCTAAAACATTTCTCATCCTAGGAAGAACTGAGCGGGATATTATCATAAATGTACAAAGGTCTTCATGTAAAATACCAGTTAGTCTTGTATCTTAAACTTGAATTTGCAGAAGAGATTTTCGAAAATTGCTCAAATATTAAATTTCGTGAAAAACCATATCTCAGCTATATGAACGAGTGTAATCCTAATGAGCTGTTTTTAGTATTTCTTTGTGTATTATTAAAATGCCTGATGACAGCTTCTCAAAAAAGCTGAAACGCGTACCAAGAATAAAACAACATAAACACTTGTGATTGACGAAACAACGCGTCCTCATTGTTGTGAATAAATCACAACGAGATGGCACGTGTTAAGACATAACGGAAATGTACATAAATTTTATTACTAATTTTTATATGTTTAACGACGACCGACGTAGTTTAATATATAAAGTTGAACGCGGAGAATGGCAAATGATGGGTTCGAAATGCTCCAGAAGAAGTGGTTGTAGTAGGTACAATAGAGGTTCTGTCACCAGGAAATTTTCCTGAAGGAACTGAGGATAATCACGAACAGTCTCAGTCTGGATGAGCGGGTTCCCGAGAGTTTGAAATAATGGATCTCAAGAATTCAGGTACAGAAGGTTATTGCTGCTGTTTCTTTCTTGGTGTAAACGCACTTTTATTATATCACACACACACACACATACTCACACACCACACACAAATCACACAACACAAACCACTCACACACACACACACACACACACACACACCACAAAAATCACACAACACAAACAACCGACAAACACACACTAACACACCACACACACACACACTCAAACACACAATCACACACCACACAGACACACACACTCACGCCACATACACAACCACACACCACACACACACACAACACACCACACACACACACACACCACACACACACTCACACAACACAAACCAACCACACACACACACACACACACACACACACATCACACACAC
>Ga0123353_10015047_pt1 | contig 11204 bp, 3 predicted proteins | sample TergutLab28metaG_3_FD_92763 | JGI IMG/M metagenome (GOLD analysis project Ga0123353, IMG submission 92763) | Labiotermes labralis P3 segment gut microbial communities from Petit-Saut dam, French Guiana - Lab288 P3 | ecosystem: Host-associated > Arthropoda: Insects > Digestive system > Gut ... | reverse complement strand
TGTTTGAGAATAGGGTGTTGAGGAGCATATTTGGGCCTAAGAGGGATGAGGTAACAAGGAAGTGGAGAAAACTATGTAATGAGGAACTTAGTGATCTGTACTCCTCATCCAATATTGTTTGGGTGATCAAATAGAGAAGAATGAGATGGGCAGGGCATGTATGAGGGAGAGGAGAGGTGTATACAGAGTTTTGGTGGGGAAACCTGAGGGAAAGAGACCACTTGGAAGACCCAGGCATAGATGGGAGGATAATATTAACATGGACCTTCAGGAAGTGGGATGTGGAGGCATGGGCTGGATCAATCTGGCTCAGGACAGGGACAGGTGGCGGGCACTTGTGAATGCGGTAATGAACCTTCGGGTTCCATGAAATCCTGGGAATTTCTTGACTAGCTGAGAACTGGTTAGCTTCTCAAGAATGAATCTGCTCCAAGCAGTAAGAGTCGGTGTAGATCATAATTTAGAAACAATTTTAACCATCTTGGTGCCAAGCCCCAACCTAAAAGTATCTTCCATGATTGCCAAACTGTTTTCTTGTACTATTCAGAGATGAGTTAATGAACAACATATTTCTCACCACAGCCAGCCTAACAAAGAAATACACTAATCCATGGAAAAATGTGACTTTCTTCTCAAAACCAGTATGTGCTACTGACTGCCACATGGATATTTTATCACAAATACGTCACATAAACTACACTGGTAAGTAACACTAGCAGGGCTACTTATCCTGTATCCACAAAAGCCATGAAACTCTCACCTTGTATCCCACACTGACCATTTTGATGTCACTTCCACTGCATAGACCTATAGTCACATTAACAAGCACATTTTAGACTCTGAACGCAATTCCCTGAAAATATTTCATCATAACTGTGAAATGCACATGATATTAGAGGTTCATCACACACACAGCTCTGCAAATCTTACATGGGCGTTTAAGTCTTGAACTTTACACCAACTCACCCCAGCTGAAGAAGCTCTTGAATTTCTGGTAGACAGGGGTCCCTCTGGCTAAACCATTCAGGACACTGGGCTCGTAATTTGTAGTAGTTACTCATTTTGTTCTTGGTCTTTTCAAGATCAAACTTACAGCCACGCAGAAAACGAACCACATTCACTGGATCTGCAAACAGACGCACTGAGTGACGAAATTGAAAGAGTATTGAAACAGTAACATTACTGAAATTATTGTCACAAACTTTAAGTCATTTAAGTCTGCAATACTGGATATTCTGAATAAAGATAAATTAAGAGTTGTGCAGTTTTTCATGTACATGTATGAGTAGCAGCAATTTGTAGATGAAGAAAGTTACAAAACATATCCTGCTCCATGTAATGAATATCCAAATTTAATGGAAAATAACCAGGACCTTGAGAGATATGAGTATAGTTCAGTGGGGCTGATAAAGATTAAAGATTTCTGAGGTGTTATACTGTGTTAACTGGCTGGATTGATCTGGCTCAGGATAGGGATAAGTGGCAGGCACTTAAAATGTGGTAATGAACCTTCGGGTTTCATACTACACGAGGAATTTCTTGACTAGCTGAGAACCGGTTACCTTCTCAAGGAAGACTCTGCTCCATGGGGTAAGTAAGTGAGTAAGTAAGTAATTAATAAGTATGTAAGTATACTGTGCCAACTGGTAACAGTTACTGACATGGCCGGGGGCATGCGACTCCACATTCTGGAACAAGCAGTCAAACAAGGAGAAGCTTTACCAGAAAATATGGGTATACAATAGGTTAAGAACAACTGGGGCAAAAAGCTAACAGAAGTCATAGAGTGGGTGGTGCCACAGCTGGTACAGGCAAGAAAGATGACAGGAAATGACTGGTAGTCAAGTATAAGGTACAGAAATGTGACTGAGTGTAATATGCAATAGGTATGTCAATATTTAGCAGTCAACGTGGTATAACATCCCAGAAAACTTCATTATTCAATACCAGATTTCATCTACTAATAAAAAATAGATACTGTTTACAGGATATCTAATAGCTACTTAAAATTCTGCTCCCCCACCTACATGAATATAACTGGCTCAATCTGTACTGTGTCCCCAAATTTAGACATGATACATCTTGATATGCCCATTGACACATGGTAATTCAACATCAAATTTCAAAGCCTGTGTAAAGGAGCTGATCTTTACATTGAGACATGCAGATAAAATAATAGTTAATTATCTCTTAATTTATATACCCAATACATCACAACAAAAATGACTAGCTCCCAGTCAACTCTCTCCCACCTTATCCACTTTCAACCATGGAAGTACTGTTGAAACCCAAGGAAACACTAAGAATTTCTGGTCTAACAGGATACTTGTATAAGGCCTGGACAGGCTCTGAGGGTTGCAGTAGGTTCAGGCTCCCAGAATTTCTAGACAATCGGCACATGAAGGTGGCAAGGTTGTCAGCCCTACACACCAGTCCCCTTGACCCCCAAGGGACATCCCTGGTACTCATTCCTGGGGAACAGAAATACTACTGGATTATGCAACAATGTTCCTGCAGTACAACAATGATGATATAAGCCCAGCAGAATGCTCTAAGATTTACACCTGAATCACATATCACCTCTAGCTAGTGGCAGTGGGTATGCCACATACTAAAAATAGCATCGTCTTTCCTGGTACTTACAAATTACACTTGATGGCAGGAATAGCTTCTAGATTTATAACTGTACCAGAAAACAGTTTTCAGGCTAGTGTCCCTGATGGAACCCAATGTGGCTCGAGGTTTCGTGCCACATAGTTTTCTGAAAAGAGCCTTTCTCAACCAGATGGTTTGGGAACACATTTGATACAAACCACATCGCGCATTAAGATGAGGTTGAGTTTGCAGCCAATCCAATATCTGACAAATATTACTGTCCCTTGTCTCATCCTCTTCATGAAGATATTCAGCTGCATGTTGTTTGGCTGCTGCAGGCAGTGAGCACTTGTACATTTCCATGCATGAAGACATCACACAAAAATACCAAACTGCACCAAGACACAAACACCAAATTCGTAAGTACATTCCAATACAATCAGTACTTCAACATTTCAGCAAGGTGATTTTCCAATGACATATATGTTTTAATACTGCATGTACCACGCATTTTACACAGATTTATTTACAAAACAAACACTACATGTACCACAATATAAACAAAAGATATTAGTAAGTCTCCTATATGATTCATCATGTCAAAGGTGCCACTATCAGAAAGTCCAATCAGTGGCGAACGTAAGGACCTCAAAATGGTCCATTGCACAATAAGTGGGTAAAAACAGCCATACATGACCACACACATTAAAGTCCCAGATACAACACAAGAATGTCCACAACACACATATTAAAACACTAGAAGAGATGTTCCTTCAGGCACCACACAAACTGCGAGTGGAGGCTATACATTCTTCACTAGATGAGAGTGATCATCCAGAAACCACATCAAAACCCAAACATGGGTTGAGTCCTGGTAGAGTTGTATGTGTGCTCTCTGTGTTGAGTTTGCTCGTACTCAACCCAGAGTACACACATACAACTTCTTACTCTTCTTGCATATAGTTTCCAACATTCTTGACACTGTGCCCTTCTGGAACTACTTTTAGAAACAATGTGGACCATACTCTTTTAATTAAGGCACAGCAGCTCACAAAAAGTTCCAGCAAAATGTGTGAAGCATAAAATGTTAGTATAATTCATATTTACAAATATTCACACTTTTCTGAGATTGCACTATACTTTGTGCATTCATCTTGCACGTGAAATGTATCAGCAATGTAATACACTAATTGCCATGAGGTAATGACTTATCCTCATTAGAAACCCCTGATAGAATCACCACATTCATGCAAGTCTTACTATGAAGTTGGCTCCCACTACAATTTTAATTTAATTATAACTGGAAATTGTTTGCCAGGAATGCACTCCTTCACAGCATATGCCATCTTATGAGAAATGAATTTCTTTTCTGCACAATATGTTTCAGAAACTCATGACCATTTCAGTACCTCAAATACTCACTGTCCCAAAATAAGGCATCAAAGGGCTAGTCATTTTGGACAGGTAAAATCAATAACAGTCACCACATCTACACTGACAAAAGGTGTGTGTATTTGGCTCTGCTTAAAATATACGCCAGCTTTACATTTTAATATCTTCCTTTTTATGTTCCTGAAGTGACTGATGGTGCATGCCTGACTGCCATTAACAATTTTTAAGTGCGACAACCTGCGGTGTGTCTAAAATATGGACAAGGTTACTGATCCTACCTGTCCATATTTTTTAGACACACAATGGGATGTCACACTTAAAAATTGTTAATGCCAGTCAGGCATACACTGTCAAAAGTTCAAAAACATTAAAAAGGAAAATATTAAAATGTAAAGCTAATATATCTTTAACTGGTATTGATTTCACCTGTCCACATTTTAGACACACAACAGAATGAAAAATTTCTAGTTGCTTTATTCAGTATTAAGATACAGGGATCAAATATAATCCTGTAAAATTCAAACATACTGTGTAACACATTTAGAGTCATTTACTTCATGGACTGTATCCAGTGTCACGTGTTAAAAAATGACAAGTGGAAACTGAGAAGTAGCACATTATGTTTTAGGAACAGGACAAGGACCAAACCTCTCCCAAAAATGTAGTGTTTTATTTTTTATTATTAATATTTTAACATAAGACAACAGACAAAGACCACGAAATCAATAATTCCACAAGTGACTAATTAATTATGCCTTGCTTGCATAGATAATGGTACAACAAACATCATGAACTATATTTTGATGACATTTCATATTTCTCTAGAAAATCCAAATTGAATTATGCACTAACGAGGTTCATTTACTTCATGTAAAGTTTGTCGGACTAGTAAACATGAATGAACAGAACCTGTACACTGAGTTTGGCAGTGCATGACATAAGACAGCTGCATATAAAGTTTAATCAAGAATATGGCATCATATTTTAAACATGTCCCCCATAAAGAGTTAGATTCTTTGGAATAATTTAGCACTAAAAATCACAGTGTGGTTAGACAATGCCATGATAGACTGCAATGTAGGCTATAATAATGATCATATCAAGATGAACAGAGCAGCTTTTACCTACTTAGGGTAATCCCACAAAGTAATATGACACATAATTACTCCTCTTGCCATGCATCCTATGACACATACCCTTCCAAGACACCATTCAGGGATGCTAACCCTACCTTACTTGTCCCCAACAATCCACTGATACATAAAAGTTTTACTCAATACCAGCACCACAAACCACTCTAAGATACTCCTAACCCATCAGTTTTAAAATGCCATCACAATACTGCACAATTCTGACAACGCTCACAACTGTAAAACCTTTCACAACAAACTGATTTTGACTTCAAGACTTTTGTAATGAGACAGTTAACCTAATATGAAAAGGTCATGGATGAAATATCTGCAACATCATAACTGCACATAGAAGACGACTGGGTTTACTATTGTCGTAAGTTCCGGAAAAGTGTGAAATGCTGCATGCTACCTGAAACTGTGGGTCTCAGCCTTTGAAATGAACGTAACCGACTGAAGCAACGCATTGTGGATCAAACTAAATGGCAACGGTATCAATATGACGACATTATCGGATCATACCTTTGTCATATACTGCGGGGTCAAAGTTCCATATACTGACAGGACACATTCAGCCAAGCGAAATTGCACATTTTCAGTAGATCATTTCCGCCTTGACTTCACTACAATAAATTCATTTACACACGAACTGTATTTTGCGCACTTTAATTCAATTTATTTCATCTACAACTAATTTCTCCTGCATTATAGCCTTGTAGCTCCCTCCACCACAACCAACGCTGAGTTGCATCATAGCCTTGTAGCTCCCTCCTCCACTACCAACGTTGAGTTGAATGACATGTCCGTCGTTACCACATATCATCTAGTGGTTGTAACGGTGATAGGCTCGTTAATGGATGTGTGGGTCCATCCACGGTGGTGATAATTCACACAACTTTTCGGCAGCATTGCGGAGCTGCTGTAGACTGTTTCGTGTGTCATTCTCATTCGCGTTTTAGAACAGTTCACCTGTCACCTGCTGTATGTGCATGCTTTTAATCTGTTTTCCTAGCCGACAGCTGCTGATCTAGGCACAAATGAGAATGTAAAAATATGTTGTTCGAAGGCATTTTGGGTCTTTGAAGTCTGACGAAAAAATCACGTGAAAAGTTCCCTTATGTCCTGTGCTCCCCGATATCGGAAAAATATAGTCTGTGCGGCCCTCGGTCACCTGAATAGTTTCAGTAATACAATTTAACAAACATAATGCGTTAGGATTACTGAACATATGACTTTGTTAACAGAGAACATTTTTACAAACTCATCACTTTTAAGTCAGCAGACAGTGAACCAATCATTCGTTGTCTTTTACCGTATTTTATTGAACATTACCTTTAGCGTAATTTATTTTTTTTGTGAAAACGGCCTCCTGATTAATTCAATTCCCCCCTCCCCCCAATTTTCGGTACCTGTATTATACACAATTGCGGCCCGCAGGCGAGTTCTTGACAAATTATGCGGCCCTCATGTGGGTTGAAGTTGGCCAGCCCTGTTGTAGAATATTAGTCAGAATACCTTATTGCAAATAATGAGTAGGAAACGAAAACTATAACTATGTAAGGAATACATTTCATTATGAAGGGAGATTTTGGAATACACATGAAAAACGAAAATAAGCAACTCTGAAATACAGAACTCACCAAACGGATAATGAACAAACAGAATACCATACCAGTAAGCAAATAAATGATCTTTACATGACTTTTACTGGGTTGGCCAAATAACCAGGGAACATGAAACCACCACACAACTTCCTCTTTGTGTGTGGAGCAATGGACCAGCTGTGGCCTATATCATCTCACTGTTGAGGTTTCTAGATCATGCACAATGCGACACACACACACACACACACCTGGTAGGGCTCCTCTAAATGAGTAATCAGCTGGTCGCAGAAGCCACTACCTACATAACAAACACAAGAGACCAACATCCATTCAGCCAGCAGTATTCAAACCCTCAACCCCAGCACCTGAGCAGCTTCAGACCTACATATTAGACTGCACAGCCACAGGAATCAGCCCATGAAAATCAAATATTATCAGTGAAAAATCGTACTAAAAGAACCACCTATAGGAGGCAAAAACAATGTTAAAGCAGGCAATGAAATATATAACACTTGCACAAACTTAGAAGGTTCACGAATAGGCAGTGCATAGTGCACGATGATGATGACAAAGGACTAATATCAAGAACACACAATTTTTTTTAGAAATTTCCTAAACAGTAACTCACTGCACCTATTTGCATGTTCCTAACATACAACTCCAAGAACCTTGCTACCTCTCCACCATCAAACATATAATGCAACCAGTCCCTTCTTCCTGGTGGCATAGTGTGCAATTATGTACCACAAGATCATTCCTTTTTAAGAAAAGTACATTAAAATCTTTTTTGGAAGTACTTCAATCTTTTTCTCCAGAAAAAAAAAGTGCCAACTATGACACAGTCTTTACACACACATATACTTACATGGGACAGCTTCGCAGAATGGATGTGAAACTTCTGCTTGATTGGATGATCTTCACAGCTGTAGTCATTGATCTTGCAACATCCTTATCTGTGGTTAGTTAAAACAGTAAATAGAAAACAGCCAGAAAGGGCACTGTTAAGAAAGAAATTCAAGCAGAAGGCCATAATTATATCCTGCTTTTAAGCTTGTTATCTAAGAAAGAAGCATAAGAAAAAGAAGAAGAAATAGCTCATAGTGTAGTCAAGTCTATGCATTTGTCCCCTTAACTTTTGAACCAACAGCATCTACATAACATGAGTCAATGGAGGTCAACCCATTGCTGTATTTTTCTAAATCTCTTGACATCAGTGCCAGGCACAGCATAATAGGCAGCAATGTAAAACACTAAGAGTCAGGTCCTTATTATCAATATTGAATTTTGAAGTCACATAGCATTATGTAAATTAAAAAAGAACACATTATAAAAACAAAATGGGAGGCATGTGCACTATATTAATATTTAATTTCCAGAAAGTAACTGTACAATGTTCATGCCTTTCCAGGTTGATAATTTCTGACATTCGAAGACGTTTCATATAAAACTTGCAGGCATATTTCTAAATGCTCGTAACACCAAATCTCACTTGTCTACATCAAATAACATCACTTTGTTTTGAGACACAAATAACCTTACCTACTGTTCCTTATAAATGTAACAGTTGAACAGAACATGTATCTTTTAACCTATAGCTATGCGATTTGGCTATACAAACAAGGCATCTTCAGGCTGTACAAACGATAAAGATTTAAATTTGATGTTCATGTGACCGTGCATTCAGATAAAGATTTAATGCACAATATTTACATAGAAAGTTGCCATTCAAGCAGATATCCACTAATACAAGAATTTAGAGAAGAAAATATACCATTTCAACATAACTTTTTTATTGTCATGTCATACATTAATCTTCATCTTTTTGTACTGCCTGATGATGGCTTGTTAGTAAAGCCCCAACATACAGCTGGTGGTTGAAAAATACATGTTTCGTTCAACTGTTACATTTATTTGTTTCTCGTATTTAAACCCAATGGGACAAACATGATAGTATCACCTATTTATAAAATTGGTCACTGTACAAACATACAGGATCTTACACTGGACAGTGTTAAGTACTACAAACAAAAGTACATGACATTTTATGTTACTGTTATTACCCTTCTGTTCCCTCAGGTATACTGCAGACCATATCCAAAATATTCCACAAGATACAAGTACAGTAAAAGGATGCAATACTAGATAATCATTTATGAAACCATAACTGTGAAGAATATTAAATAAATTATATTCTTACAAAAGCAACCACATCATGAAAGTACTAAATGACCACATAAATAAAAGGTGACATTGATGAGGTCCATAGTGATATACAATAATAAGTCAATGATACCTAATTTGCAGATAAACATAACACTACAGAAATAGAAGAATGAGAATATCCATAAATTCAATCTTAAATTCTAGGAATTTTATACACAAATTAAATTCTAACATTTAACAGTCACATTATGCTCAAGGAAGATAGAAGCTACTGGAATTTGAAACAGAAGGCACTAAATCACACACTGTGGAAAACTCATTGTGAAAGAGGCTACAGATTTGTTGTAAGACAGACTATGTAGTGAAATGACTTATGCTCAGTAGAAAAACCTCAGATCCTACCATTTATTTCATTTAAAATATGTGGCACTGTACATTTGGTACTTTATGTAATTTCATACGAACTGCTGAATATGGCCATATATAACGGCTGAAACGTTACCATAGTGCGTAGATAAACATATAGATGAACTATTGTGCAGACTATAAATTTGTGTCTACACTCCATTAAAAAAAAAAGTCACTTTCAATTGTAGAAGATGTCTTATATACCTGAATATCTGAATGTCACCTGAACACAACAGTATCCATTCTATATATGCTAGATCTCTGACTTATGTTTTGAAATACATAATTGAGCTTCACATTGCACCTAATCATATTACTACATATCTGAGTAAAACACAAAAGTGTCAATCGAATTTGTGTGAAATATATAGCAATATATGAGCAATACAACACTCAAATATTTGCCTTTTATGTAAGTAAAATTAACTATCATGCTGAGGAATAATTCTGTACCACCAACAGGACAATCAGGAGTAATACCAGATGGGAAATATATGTAGTGACCAAACGTTTGCATCAGTGAACTCAGCAATGCCACTCATTCTTTGCACTGAAAAATGTACATGTAAATTTATTTTGCATATTTCCTGTTGTAAAAATAAGGTACCTTTCAAACAACACCATTACAGAATCATTTTATGAAATGAAGGGAAACTGAGCAGGGTCAAACAAATGGAAGACCTATATTTGACCCATAAGGACTCCATACTGTAGAACCCAGTAACAAGGAAGATTAAGATTACTATCAGAGGAAACTACAGAAAGTAGTGCATATTCAGGTTGTCAAGTGAATATAACAATATTTCGGTTTCAGTTTTTGACTAGGCACTAAGCTGTAGTTCACTCACTGGTATTCACTGTGAAATAAAGAATATCTAATCAGAGGAATGGAATTAAATTCTTTGCTACATACATGAATTCTGAGTGAGAGAAATAATGAGAACTGAACTTGCAACCCAACTCACAACTCTGACACATACAACACCTTTCGCCATTCATCACCAATATCTCAATTATTTATTATTTTTATGTTGGTTATACTACAAGTGAAGGTGGTAAGTCATAAAAAAAGCATCTTTTTTGCCAAGTTACTTAACATAGAATACTTTGCTATTAAATAACAGATGTCACACAATATGTGTTATCAGTGTATTTGTTTTTGTACCCTGTGACATTTTTTTCTCAAAAGACTAAAGATTACTTTTCATTTCACACTAATTTATAAAAAAATCTTCATATTTTGGGAAGAGGCAATAATAAAAGTCAGACAACAGTACACACAGAATATTTCAACTGTTTTTTCAGTACTGAGAAAGCACTTCTGGATACAAGATGTCCATAAATTGCAACTTACTCAGGAGAAGGATTGAACCTTCTACAAACGCACGGGAAATCTTAAAAATTTATAATATTGTGGAAATGCACATGATTTTTAGTTTTCTTTATAGTACAGATCCTGGAAGTCAAAATTACAGATTGTGTTAAGGTTATTCAAACAAAGTAGCTGAGAACTGCGCTCTTCTGGGTCATTAAGCTGTAGAATAACCTAGAAGAGCACAGGTCTCAATTAGTATGGAAGTTCATATCAGCTGTGTGGATAAGTGTAATATGCATTGGAAGTTTTTTTAAATCCCCTTTCTAACTATTAAGAGAAGATGTATTACTGTGCTGTTACATTTGTTGGCACAAAATGATATGAACACCACCCACAGCACTGAAACAGACTGGATTGTCTCAGTTCAGTCAGTTCACAAAACACCTTGTATTACCATTGGCAATGCAATCCACTAAATCAATCCTGTACCCAGGGGTTAACTGTACATTAGGAGGAAGAAAAATAATGAACAAGTAACACTACTCATTCCAGCTTACTATAACATACCTGAAATGGGACATAAAAATCATAAATACA
>Ga0123353_10015045_pt1 | contig 11204 bp, 7 predicted proteins | sample TergutLab28metaG_3_FD_92763 | JGI IMG/M metagenome (GOLD analysis project Ga0123353, IMG submission 92763) | Labiotermes labralis P3 segment gut microbial communities from Petit-Saut dam, French Guiana - Lab288 P3 | ecosystem: Host-associated > Arthropoda: Insects > Digestive system > Gut ... | reverse complement strand
TGCGTCCGATATCAGACGTGAAACAAATGACAAATGATAAATTACAAATGACGAATAGTGAGACATCAAGAACGGGTAATAGAGAAGAGCGTTTAATGAGCGGGAGTCAAGAAGCCGGGGAAAAGGAAAAACCCCGAAGTACCGCACCTAACGGGCAAGACAAAGACTCAGCGCAAAGGACGTTGTATGTTAAGCTCGACAGTGAAGATGTCCCGGAATATGAGCGGCTAAAGCTGATTCATATGATGTTTCCGGGAAATGAGCGTCTTATTATTCATTTTAATGATACTAAAAAGAACTTAGGAGCAAAGTGCATTATACATGAAGCATTTTTGAAAGAGCTAAACACAATGCTCGGTGCAGGCAATGTAGTAGTCCGTTAAGTATAATATACATAATCGTCGCAACGATTTTGTATCGGGAAGGAGTAAAAGCGTTATGGTGAGCAGTATAGTTCTGTTTATAATTATAATAGTAATAATACTGACTTCGATAGTATTGCTGTTCAAGCTAAGACCCGTTGTTATAACCGAGCGTCGCATGCGAGGCTTCTATTCAATGAGTGTCGTCGCAATAGGATGGATGGTGGCGGCAGCGGCGGCTTTATTAGCTGCGCCGCAGGCATTTGCATTTGCTTATACAATTAGAGTAGCATTTCTGAGAACTGTCCCTTATTTTACATTCTGGTTTTTACTTAATTTTATCGAGTCGGATCTTATACGATCACGACCATTAAAAATCTTCCTTATTGCGGCACCGTTAGTAGATGTTGTATCGCTTGTTACAAATCCGTTTCATCACCTCTACTTTGGCCCGCTTGTCCCTCCGAGTTTAGGCGGAGCATATCACGATACAAGGATTCTGTTTTGGATAACCTTAGCAATACTTACAATCAGTGTTTTTTATATTTATGCACGTCTTTTCCGTTACATCAACAGAAACCTTAAGCGCTACCCGTTATTAATAATAACCGGTGTCGGTGCAGTGATGCCATTTATTATTAATATGATGTATACTCTGAGAGTTCCCGGATTTGTGAACGATTATTCTCCGATAGGGTATTTTCTGACCATAATGCTTTTTGCTTATTTTTCATACATATCAAATATCCGAAATTTCAGTCCTACTCTATTTAGAGATACTATTGCGAAAATCACCAGAGATCCGACACTTTACGCCGGAATATTCAGAGACGCCGCCAGAGTGATTGCAAAAGAAGGGTGCGAAGCCCTGAATGTACAGTGCATCGGAATATGGAAGTTTTCAGAGGACAAAAACACCTTGATAAACCTGCTTTCTCACGATACCAGATCCTCAAAGAGCACTATTCAAAGATCTATAAGCTTATGGGACTGTGATCTCTACAAAGAGCTGCTTGAGACAGAACAGTTGTTTATTGTAAATGATATAAAATCCCGTAATGCGCTTTCATCTTCAATTCGTGACTATACCGGGGGGTTGTGCGCATACCTTGATGCGCCGGTACGAAGCGGGGGAGAACTCTACGGCATTATAAGAGTTGAGCAGCACCACTCTCAAGCATACCCCGAAAGGCGCGAATGGACAATAAAAGAACAGGATTTTGTGTTTTCTCTTGCCAACTTTATTTCCGTTGCTTTGGAAAACACAGAACGCCATCGCCTGAAAACTGCAATAGATGCAGCAAATAAACGGACGCTGCTTATGCTTAATACATCACCTCTGAGCACTAAGCTGTGGGATAAAGGCTTAAACGTGATAGCTTTTAACCAGGCTGCGATTAACCTTTACGGGCTTAGTGATGATACTGTATTTGTTGACGATTTTATTGTAAAGTGTTCACCCGAGTTCCAGCCTGACGGACAGCGCTCGATTGAAAAGGCCGCAAGTTTAATTAACAGCGCATTTGCTGAAGGATATATTAAAGCTAACTGGATGCATACATATCTCATCGATAATTCGCCGTTACCTGCAGAGATTATACTTGTGCGGGCACAATATGGCGACGAAGATGTGGTTATCAGTTACACCCGGGACTTACGCGAGCATGACAAGATGATGCATGAAATAAATCAGCGGGATAAAATGCTCAGAGCGGTTAATCAAGCAGCAGAAACACTCTTACAAACCAAAGATGATGATAATGTTGTAATTAACCTCAACGCCAGCATGGAGTTTTTGGGGCGGGCAAACAAGTTTGACAGGGTACAAATATGGAAAAATGAATATGAGAATGGTGTTTTGTATCATGAATGTATACATATATGGTGCGACGAAACAACGAAAGATACAGAAGAAATACTTCAAAACATAAGGTTTTCTTTCGAATCCGGCCCGCATTTTGCAGAGATATTGGCGAAAAACGACTGTATCAGTGGTCCAATTTCAAAGTTTTCCGAGAAAGAGCAAATTCTTCTGAGTGCGCGCTCCAATCAGAAATCAATAGTTCTTATACCGCTTTTCCTTGATGATGAGTTCTGGGGCTTCTTTAGTGCTGACGATTGCAAGGCAGAGCGGGAGTTCTCCGACGATGAAATTTCAATTTTACGTTCTGTCTGTTTGATGATGGTAAATACTATCAATCGCCATGAATTGATAGCGAAGCGAACACAAGAAGCCCAGTCGCGGACAATTAAAAAATACGAGTATGCAAGCAGAATGAAAGAGGCATTGGCAGAGATTACAAAGGCACCTGCACTATCGTCGGGCAATTTAAAGGTTGCTGCCGGTTTCATAGTAAAGGCCGTGTATGACGTGATAAATGTAAGCTTAGTTGAGTTTTGGCATTACAATTCTGATGAAAACGCATTAGTCAACATGGTTTCATATAATTCTGCAGCAGGTTATAGCTATACGGGTGAGTACTATGACCTGAATACCCGTATGGAATATGCCGCGATGCTTCGGACCGAGCGACTGGTTGTAATGAATTCTCCGGAAGAAATACGCAACGTTTTCAATATCTCGCGAGATAATGGCACCTATGCAAAAGCATCGCTCGATGCCCCCATACTAAACGAAGGTCAACTCGTCGGGATAATAGGCATTGCTCAATTTGAAACCGATAAATATCCGGAGAAAAGAATGTGGTCGATTGAAGAGCAGAACTTTGCGTCATCAGCCGCTGATTTAATGGCTCTTGCAATCTCGAATTATGAGCGTCAAAAAGCATATGACGAGGCAGAGCTTGCCAATCGTGCTAAATCAATCTTCCTTGCAAAGATGAGTCATGAAATCCGCACACCGATGAATGCGATACTCGGAATGACCGAGCTTGCACTCCGCGAAGATATGTCCGAAACCATTAAAGAACACATCCTGACAGCCAAGCAAGCCGGAGCAAATCTTCTGACTCTGATTAATGATATACTGGACTTTTCCAAGATTGAGTCAGGCGCTATGCAAATTATACCAACCGAGTATTCGCTGGCATCACTGCTAAACGATGTAGTGAGCATAATCAGAATCAGAGCTTTCGATTCACAGATACGGTTTGCCGTAAATATTGACAGCAATTTGCCTAATGTCCTCATAGGTGATGAGCTTAGGATTCGACAAGTAATAATAAACATATTAGGCAATGCTGTTAAGTTTACGGATAAGGGATATGTTATATTTTCGATATCCGGTGAAAATACCGGTGAACATACAATACGTTTAAAAATGACGGTAGAGGATAGCGGCAGAGGGATAAGAAAGGAAGATATCAGCAAGTTATTTGATGATTATTTCCAGCTTGATGAGTCCGGAAACGAAATAGAAGGTACCGGGTTGGGACTTGCAATTTCACGCAATATTATGCATGCCATGAACGGGGAAATCTCTGTTGAATCCGAGTTCGGAAAAGGAAGCACCTTTACCGTTACATTCGAACAGGAAATCCGGAAAAGCGAAAAAATCGTACAAGTGGATAATCCCGAGCAGTATAGTGTCCTGCTGTATGAACGACGCTTTGTATATGCAAAATCAATTTCTGATGCACTCACTAATCTGGGTGTTAAGCATGTGTCTGTTTCGGATGAGGGTGAGTTTTTCCGGTTACTTAAGAATAATTACTCCTTCATTTTTGTTTCGCTTGTACTCTTTGAAAGAAACAAAAATACCATAGCGGAGATGTGCGGAAACTCTAAAATTCTTCTTCTTTCGGAGTTCGGTGAGTCGATCCCTCAGGGGAACTGGAGTACGTTATCAATACCTGCACACGCAATATCCATTGCCAGCATTCTAAATAACGTTACCGAGGCTTACTCATATAACTATAGCGAAAAGCCGGCGGCCAGGTTCACAGCTCCGGATGTAAATATCCTGGTTGTAGACGATATCAATACAAATTTGAGAGTTGTTAAAGGTTTACTTATGCCATATGAGATGAATGTTGACGTGTGTTCCAACGGGTATGACGCAATAGAAGCGGTCAAGGAAAAGAACTATGATTTGATATTTATGGATCACAGAATGCCCGGGATTGACGGTGTGGAGACTACAAAGCGAATAAGAGAGCTTGACGCTAATAACCCGTATTACGCAAATGTACCGATTGTCGCTCTTACCGCAAATGCTATTTCGGGAATGAAGGAGATGTTTTTAAGCAGCGGCTTCAACGAGTTTATGTCAAAACCGATTGAGTTAGCCGTACTTAGCATGGTAATTGAAGCTTATGTCCCAAAAGAAAAAAGGAAAGCATTTGTTGGCAAACGCGACCCGTCAAAAGTCAATGAAATATCGCTTGTAATAGATGGTCTGGATGTTGATAAAGGAGTATTGCGTACAGGTGGGACACTGGAGTACTATTATGAAACACTTGAAATATTTTATTCAGAGGGTCAAAAACATGCAGATGACATTATAACTCTTTTGGAATCGAACAACATGCCGCTTTATACAACAAATGTTCATGCATTAAAGAGTGCAACCGCAAATATCGGCGGTGCGGATATCTCCGATTTGGCACATGCTCTGGAAATGGCGGCAATAAACGGAGATATGGAGTTTATCAGAGCAAAAACCGGCACTTTTGCGGATATGCTCAAAGAGCTCCTTGAAAACATTAACAAAGCACTATTGTCATATGATTCAAATAACAAAAAAGCAGGAGATTTTCTTGAGCCCGAAAAGCTTAAAGATCTACTTACACACCTGAAAGAGAGTCTTGAAAATTATGATATAGAGGGAATCAACAATGACATAGACACGCTGCGGCAATCCAGATTACCCGAAGAAATTGCCGCTGCAGCAGGCCAAATCTCACAACACACACTGGTAGTCGAATATGATGAAGCTATAGAGCTTATTAATGGGATTTTGGCAAATGATAAATGACAAATGACAAAAAAGAATCTATTCGAGAAAGGTAGCGTGAAACGCAGGGGTGCAATGCCCTCTTCACGAAGAGGGTGGCGTGAAACGCCGGGTGATGTAAATGAAAATAAGTTTTTATGGAGCAGCACGAGAGGTTACAGGGAGTTGTTTTTGTGTTGAAGTCGATGGGAAAAGGGTGCTTGTTGACTGTGGTTTGCAGCAGGGTGCAGACAATGGTTTCGGGCAGACGTTCCCGTTTCACCCGAGAGAAATTGATTATGTTATAGTTACGCATGCGCATATTGATCATTCCGGCAGGCTGCCATTGCTTGTCAAGCAAGGCTTTAAGGGGAGTATCTTCGCAACCGGAGCGACTTGCAAGCTGCTTGATATAATGCTGCGCGACAGCGCACATATTCAAGAGCTTGAAGCTCTTTGGGCAAGCCGGAAAAAACGCCGTGCGGGAACTGCAGTGCCGGAGCCATTATATACAATGGAAGATGCACTTCGTGTGTTTCCGCTTCTGGTTCCTTGCGGATATAAAGAAACTATTGAAATTGATAAATCGATATCTTTTTCTTTTACCGATGCAGGGCATTTGCTTGGTTCTGCCTACGCTGAGATGTGGCTCACAGAGGACGGCATGAAAAAGAAAGTCGTATTCTCAGGCGACATTGGAACGCCCGGCCACCCGATGATAAGAAGCCCGGGATTCATTGATGAAGCAGATGTTGTTATCATGGAATCAACTTACGGTGACAGAAACCATGTGCGTTCTTTCGATACCGTTACAGAACTGGCGAAAGTCATTGAGAACACTCTTTCAAAAGGCGGAAATGTAATTTGCCCGTCATTTGCAATTGGCAGGACACAGGACTTGCTCTATCATATACGTGAGATAAAGGAGCGGAATCTGGTTCCGAGCATGCCTGACTTTCTTGTCTATCTTGACAGCCCGCTCGCAAAAGCGGCAACAAATCTTTACTCGGAAGACTTGACAGAGTACTTCAACGAGGAGACCTTGGCATTAATCGACTCAGGTATCAGTCCATTATCGTTTGACGGTCTTCGTATAGTAGAGACCTCCGAAGAATCAAAACGGCTTAATGATGACAAGACACCGAAGGTAATAATCTCATCAAGCGGCATGTGTGATGCGGGGCGCATACGGCATCATCTTAAGCATAATTTATGGCGCCGGGAATGTTCTGTTGTGTTTACGGGCTTTCAAGCACTTGGAACACTGGGGCGTATTGTTGTCGACGGGATTGTCTCAAGCGTTTCCCTTTTCGGGGAAGAAATAGCCATTCATTGTCAGATACATAACTTCCGCAATATGAGTTCACACGCCGATAGAGAGGAACTGTTAAAGTGGATAAATAATTTCAAAGTAAAGCCGAAGTGTGTGTTCGTCGTTCATGGTGAAGATCTGACATGTAAAAACTTTGCACTGCGCCTTGTTGAGCAGGATTTTAAGGCTATAGCACCGAAGTATACGTCGATTTACGATTTAGAAACGTTCGAGCCGTACTTTGAAGGTAAAGATCTTGTACAACGTGACTTCGAGCGCGGTGACCGCAGACACGGCGACCGCAGACACGGCAGACGCGGGGAAGCTCCTGATTCACCCGTATTCCAACGGCTAATGCTTGCGGGCATGAGACTTGTGGAGGTAATAACAAGAAACAAAGGCGGAACAAACAAAGATCTGGCGAAATTTGCCGACCAAATCGACTCTTTATCAAGAAAGTGGGACAGATAGAGGGCAAATGGTTACCATTCGCACCCGTCATTGCGAGGCGCGTAGCGACGTGGCAATCCATGATTTTGTGCAAACGCACAAAACAAAAGAAAAAGAATTGAAAATAAGCTTTGGTTTGTATATAATCATTTAATGCGTAAAGTTTAAAGAGGAGAATTGCTGTGGGGAAGATTATAGTTGTAGCATCGGGAAAAGGCGGTACGGGTAAAACTACTGCTGCTGCTGCTATTTCTTCATGTCTTGCCGTACTCGAGCACAAGACCCTTTGTATCGATTTTGATACCGAGCTGAGAAATCTCGACCTTGCGCTTTGTATGACAGACTTTACGGTTATGGATATTCTGGATGTTCTCAGCGGCAGGGTAGACCTTATGGCGGCATGCAGCGAGTCTCCGAAAATTCCGAATCTCTTTTTCCTTTCAGCGCCGGCAGTTTGTATACCCGATGATATAGGAAAACCGGAAATCAAAGCGTTTTTTGATGAAATACGAAATAATTTTGACTACTGTATAATTGATGCACCCGCCGGCGTTGGGAAAGGCTTCCACCTTGCGTACGGGGATGGCGAGGCCGATATGTCGATTATTGTCGCTACAGGTGATTTGCCATCTATGAGAGATGCTATCCATGTGGCAGATACAATAAGAGAAATGGGCATATATGATATACGGCTCGTTGTTAACAGGGTGCGGCCAAGAAATTACAAGCGAATAAAAACAACTATTGATGATGTTATAGATACAATAGGGGTACAGCTTCTTGGAGTTGTTCCGGAAGACAGAAATATTTTCCTTGCACTTCATGAGAACATTCCTCTGGTGCTTTACAAAAAAAGACATGCGGCATATGACTTTTTAGATATAGCACGCCGTATTGCGGGTGATGATATTCCGCTAAAACAATCCAAAAGACTTTAGATACTGAATTAAAGGGGTGACCATTTTGAATATAGCATTACTTGCACATGATAGACGAAAGGAACTGATGGTACAGTTTTGTATTGCTTACTGCGGAATCCTGTCCGGTCATTCGATTTGTGCTACAAACACAACAGGCCGCCTTGTCATGGAGGCTACAGGGCTTCCCATTACGTTATACATGTCATGTAAACAGGGTGGTGACCAACAGATTGGATCACGTATCGCTTACAATGAGATTGACATGGTTTTGTTCTTCTGCGACCCGCAGCTCATTGATGAGTATCATGGAAGTGTTACTGAAATAGCAAGGCTTTGCGACGAGCATAACATTCCTTTTGCTTCAAATGTTGCTACCGCAGAGGTTTTGATACACGGTCTCAGCCGCGGCGACCTTGGCTGGCGCGATATTGTAAATCCAAAAAACTAGCGTGGGAGGTTAACGTGATAAATCACGCTTCGAATAAAATAAAGCCGCGCACTTTGTCCGGATTTATGGAGCTTCTACCCCCGAGTCAGGTGTGCTTTAATACAATGGTACATAAACTGCGTGAAACCTTTTCGCTGTACGGCTTCACTCCGCTTGATACCCCTCTTATGGAGTCGGCTGAGATATTGCTTGCCAAAGGCGGCGGGGAAACAGAAAAGCAGGTTTATACATTACGCAAGGGAGATACAGACCTTGCGATTCGTTATGAACTGACGGCGTCTCTTGCTAAGTACGTTGCACTTCATTACAATGACTTGACATTTCCGTTTCGCCGGTTTGAGATTGGCAAGGTTTATCGCGGGGAACGTGCGCAGCGAGGCCGCTTCCGCGAATTTTACCAAGCCGATATAGACATAATCGGTGACGGCTCTCTTGATATAATGAATGAAGCCGAGCTGCCGGGTGTTATTTACGGATGCCTTACGTCTATGGGCTTGGAGCGTTTTTACATACGAATCAATAACCGCAAGATTCTGAGCGGATTTTTTGAAATTCTCGGCATTAAAAGCGGCGAAGAATCTACTGATGTTATGCGCCTTGTCGATAAACTGGATAAAATAGGTGCAGTAAAACTACTAAAATCTCTGACCGGGGATTTGGGGCTGTCGCAGGAGCAGGCGGATGATATAATCTCGTTTGTCACAAGCAAAGACAACCCGTTTATTACTTTAGAAAAATACAGAGGTAAAAACGAAACCTTCGATTTAGGTTTTGAAGAGCTCTCTGCTTTGCAAAGGCACCTTGCGGGGTTCGGTGTTCCCGATACCCATTACAAGATTGATATATCGCTGGCTCGCGGACTTGATTATTACACCGGAACGGTTTATGAAACATATTTATCCGATTACCCCGAAGTGGGTTCTGTATGCGGCGGCGGCAGGTATGACAATCTTGCAGGGTTTTATACCGATAGAAAAATGCCGGGTGTCGGCATTTCTCTGGGGCTGACCCGCCTTTTTTCAATATTGCAGGAACAGGGATTATTAAATGATATCTTGTTATCCGCTCCTGCTGATGTATTGATTATCCCGATGACGGACGACTTGTCACATGCGGTCCGGCTTGCAACTTCAATGCGTGAATCCGGTCTTCGCGTGCAGATTTACAGCGAAAACAAAAAGTTCAAGGTAAAAGTTTCTTACGCGGATAAGCTGGGCATTCCGTTTGTTGTATTTTTAGGCGAGGATGAAATAGAAAAAGGGCTGATAACCGTAAAGGACATGTCAAGCGGCGAACAGACAACCGCCTCGAGCGGTATGCTGACTGCAGGTATTTGCGAAAAAATTAAAGTATTAGGACAAGGTAAGCCAATACTGGAAAAAGTCTGACCCCCCCCCGTCATTCTGCGCGTTAGTCGCAGAATCCACATCGCAAAATAGATTCTGCGACTAACGCGCAGAATGACAGTTAGGAGTATCCCGATGAAATTATTTCTTTATAGGATCTTATGCGGCTTTTTTTTGGGCCTTAGTATTGTTGCACCGGGCTTCAGCGGAGCTCTGGTTGCAATAGCTATGGGTGTATATCATGACATTGTACGCATTATTGCTAATCCGCTTAAAAAACTGAAGCAAAATCTATTGTTTTGTATTCCTTTGGGTATCGGAGCAGTGGTCAGTGCAATTTTATTCGTTATTACATTCCAGCAGCTTTTCGATTCCTATGAAAAGGCGATACATTTGCTGTTTGTAGGACTCATTGCAGGTAGTATCCCGCTGGTTTTCTTTGAGGTTAGGAAGCTTGGGTTTAAACCATTTTATCTCATTGGCGCGTTTAGTGCGTTCATTCTTGCAGTTGCAATGGGTGTGTTTGCTTCGGAAACAGGGTTAATGTCAGGCGCTGCCGCAACAATTTCAGACTGGTTTGGTCTTGTAATCGGTGGTTTCTCAGCAGGCGTAACCGCGTTAGTTCCGGGAATGAGCCTTGCTACGGTTTTGATACTCCTCGGCGTGTACAGCCCGCTTATATCTGCGGCAGACGGACTGTTGCGAATGGATCTCTCATACATCTTTCCGATAGGTTTGTTTCTTGTGTTTGTTGTTGTCGGCCTTATGTCTACTGCAAAAGGAGTAAAGTACGTCTTCGACAGATTTCCGGGGTTCTCTAACACAACTGTTCTGGGATTCCAGTTTGGTTCTTTGGTCAGTATAATGTACCAAAGCCATCAAATAGTAGACCAAAACTTCACATGGCTCCTCGGTAGTATCATGCTGGCAGCAGGTATAGGCATATCGGTGTTATTCATAGTATCGGGTAGGCTGATGAATAAGCCGGAAGACAAGGGGACAGGTTCACTGTCTTAACTCCCCCTTAGTTCAATAATCCTATCCCTAAGTGCTGCCGCATACTCGAACTCCAAGAGTTTTGCGGCTGCTGCCATTTCTTTCTCTAATCTTCTTACTTCTTCGTCAATTTCTCGTTTTGTCAGCTTTACTCCATCTGTGGCAATTGTGGTGTCGCGCTTGGAGATTTCAAGCAGTTCGCGGACATTCTTTATGATTGTTTTCGGGACTATGCCGTTAGCTTCGTTGAATTGTCTTTGTTTTTCCCTGCGTTTGTCTGTTTCCTCTATAGCAATGCTCATTGAGTTTGTTACTTTGTCTGCATACATTATTACAAGTCCCGAGATGTTTCTGGCGGCGCGTCCTATCGTTTGTATCAGTGATGTCGCGCTGCGCAGGAAGCCTTCTTTGTCTGCGTCAAGGATTGCTACGAGTGATACTTCCGGCAAATCCAGCCCCTCGCGAAGCAGGTTTAT
>Ga0123353_10015044_pt1 | contig 11205 bp, 11 predicted proteins | sample TergutLab28metaG_3_FD_92763 | JGI IMG/M metagenome (GOLD analysis project Ga0123353, IMG submission 92763) | Labiotermes labralis P3 segment gut microbial communities from Petit-Saut dam, French Guiana - Lab288 P3 | ecosystem: Host-associated > Arthropoda: Insects > Digestive system > Gut ... | reverse complement strand
CGGCCATCCAGCCCTCGTCGCGCGCCTGAACGCCGGCGATGCGAAGCGCGAAGCACTTCTTGCCCAAGAGCGCGTTGCCGCCGTAGCCTGAACCGAACGACCAGATCATCCGCTCCTCCGGGAAGTGGCTGATGTATTTCTCATCGACGTTGGGGACGCAGGGCCAGCCATCGTCCTTTTGGCCGGGCGCGAGCGGCTTGCCGACCGAGTGCAGGCATTTTACAAACTCGCCGTTCTCACCGAGAACGTCCAGAACCGCCGTGCCGATGCGGGTCATGATGCGCATGTTGATCACGACGTAGGGGCTGTCGCTCAGTTCCACGCCGATCTTGGCGATGTGCGAGCCGATCGGGCCCATCGAGAAGGGGATCACGTACATCGTGCGGCCCTTCATGCAGCCGTCGTAGAGCTTCGTCATCGTGGCCTTGAGCTCCACTGGATCCACCCAGTTGTTGGTGGGGCCGGCGTCCTCTTCCTTTACGGAAGCGATGAACGTGCGCTTCTCGGCGCGCGCCACGTCGGACGGGTGGCTCCTGAAGAGGTAGCAGCCCGGCTTCTTCTCGGGGTTGAGGGGGGTGGCGAGCCCGGCGTCGACGGTGATCTGAATCATCCGGTCGTACTCTTCCTTGGAGCCGTCGCACCAGTACACGCTGTCCGGTTTACATAGCGCGGCGACTTCCTCCACCCAATTGAGAAGGTTCTTGTTTTTGACTGTCATATAGGTTCCTCCCTCATTAAAATATGCAAAGCCAGTGGCAAAGCTTCCAAAGAACGTCAGGATAAAGGGTAGCACAATTTGATATTGAAGTCAATACGCTGTATGCGCCTATGAGGTATGGATCGTGTAAAATGCAAGTTTTGTTTTGCGTTCCTGCAAATTCGCACATTCGTGCCGTTCGGTTTGTTGACACGCCGATCGGGCGCGTGATATACTTTCCCCACACAAACTCAATCATTGATTGAGTTTGGCGTTTTCAATCAGCGCTTGTTTGCTTTTCCTCATGTCAATCGCGATAATGGCGTCACCGGGGCGCGCCGGAATCGATAATCGAAGGGGTGCACAACATGTTTGACATGGCACGGGTGGCGCTGAACATCACCCATTGGCGCAAGCGGCGCAATATGACGCAACTGGAGTTGGCCGATCAGCTGGGCGTCAGTTTCCAGGCGGTCTCCAACTGGGAGCGTGGGCTGGCGATGCCGGATATCTCAAAATTGCCGGAGCTGGCGGCGCTGTTTGGGATCAGTATCGATACGCTGCTGACCGACGGGATTGTCACCGATGATGAATCGGTATCCGCCGAGGCGGTTGCGCAGGAGTACTCGATTCAATCGGATGCTCGCGAGCGTGGGGCGGAGAGAGGTTCAGTTCAGGCGGAAGATGTGGACTTCGATGAACTGGCGGAGAAATATTTCATTGTACATGACGCGATTCTCTTTCCCGCGATCGTGAAAGAAATCTCAGATATGAAGGTAAAGGAATTGTTCAAGCGTGCCATTGAGGATCACGACTTGGTGCCGCTTTGCGCATTGAAAGGGGAATGTGAGGTGCGCTTCAAATCAGATGTTTTCAAAAAAATTCTCCCGGATATTCCCGCTGCGTTTTGGGATGAACAACTCGAGCGATACGTTGAGAAGAACGATATGCCGTTTATCTGTTTTCTCGTGTCGAGTGCTTCGACCGATGCAAAAGCACGGCTCAAGCGCACTGCCTTACTTCAAGGAAAGTCAACCATATATGCGGTGTTAGATTAACGGATAGCGGATTGGTTCACCCGCACCCGGTCGCGTAAAAGCGACCGGGTGCGGGTGTGCTCATGCTCAAAATTGAACAAGCTCTTGGTTTACTTCCTAACCCCATTATGCTATAATATCCCCACTTCATCAGGCGGGAGGAAGCGCGTGAGCGATCAAGGGCCTCTGTTCCGCATATGCTGCAAAATCATCCGCGCTTTTCGCAAACCGGCCCCCATCGACCGGTCGGCGTTTCCGGAGGGCGTCGTCTACTTATGCCGCCACAGCGGCGCGAGCGGGCCGGTTCACGCGCTGGCGTACATGCCGATCCCGGTGCGCCCATGGATACTGGATGTGTTTTTCTCCCGCGACGCGTGCTATCATTTTTTCTCCACCGTCACGTATCACGACCGGTTCGGGCATACCCCCCCGGTTGCGCGCTTTCTCGCGTGGATCTCCGCCGCGCCCTTCGCGCGGTTGGTCCGCTCCACCGGCGGGATACCGGTCTACCGGCATTCGTTGAAGTCGCGTGAGACCTTCCGCCGAAGCGTCGAAACGCTCGATGCGGGGGAGAGTCTGCTGATCTTCCCGGATGTGAACTACGCCGAGAAGCGGGACGGCATCGGAGCGCTCTACCGGGGCTTTCTGATGTTGGAGAAGCTCTATTTTGAAAAAAACGGGCGGCACATTTCCTTTGTGCCGCTGCATATCGGTGAGAGAAGCCGGGCGCTGCACGTCGGCCGGGCGATTCAGTTTCGGGGGGAATACAGATCGCACAGCGACGAGGCGCTTCATGAACTCACCGACGAATTCAACCGGCTGGAAGCGCAATACGGATAGGAGATGCGGATGAAATACTTCACCGGCCAGCCGTTCTTCAAGGGCAATCTGCACTTGCATACCACGGTGAGCGACGGGGTGCTCACCCCTGAGCAGGCGTGCGAGCTCCACCGCGAGGCGAGGTATGACTTCGTCGCCATCACTGATCATTGGAAACTGAGCCGCGGCGGCTGGCATCAAGGCATGCTGCTGCTCCCCGGCGTCGAGCTGAACTTCGAGCACTCGGTGCAGGCGGTGCATCTGGTATGCCTCGGGCTTGACGAGGCGGCTTTTTCATCGATCGAATACGGAGACGGCGCAGCCATTGCTGCGGCGAAGGCGCGCGCTGCGGGCGCGCGCGTGATCCTGGCGCATCCGGCCTGGTCGCTCAACACCCCGGAGATGATCGCCTCCCTCCTGCCGCTCACCGCCGTCGAGGTGTACAACACCACGTCCGGCCCGCCCTACAACGGGCGCGCCGATTCCTCCGGGATCATAGATGTGATGGCGTCAAATGGCGCGCTGATCAACTTGGTGGCCGTCGATGACACGCACTTTTACGAGGGCGAGCAATGCCAGGCCTATATCATGCTGCAGGCGGACGCGCTGACTGAAGAAGCTGTATTCGCGGCGCTGGATGCCGGGCGCTTCTATGCCACGCGCGGCCCGCGCTTTGAGCAGATCGAGCTTCAAGGGGATACCCTGCGCGTGTCGTGCAGCCCTGCGGCGCGGATACTCTTCCTCTCCAACACCTATTGGGTAAAAGGGCGCTGCATTGAAGGGCGGGGAATGACATCCGCCGAGTACAAAATCAGGGATACCGACCGCTTCGTTCGCGTCATCGTTACCGACGCGCAGGGGCGGGAGGCATGGAGCAACCCCATACCGATCGAACACGAAAAAAAATAGGAGGTTGACTGACACATGAAGATTTACTCCGTAGCCTGGGGATGGACGCCGATACCGGAGGATATGCCACACGGGGACAGCCTCGCCGCCATCGCCGATTCGGTCAAGGCGCTGGGTTTTGACGGGATCGACTACCTGTCCACATTCGAGTCGCTCGATACCTACTTTACCGAGGAGCGCTGCGCGAAGCTGCGCGCGCACTGTGAGTCGCTCTCCCTCCCCATCGGCGGGTTCGTGTTCCAGTCCGCCGCGTGGAACGACCCCGACCCGGCGGTGCAGGCCGAGCAGATCAAGTATTTCGAGAAATGCGCCCTCGCCGCGCACAGGCTGGGCGCGCGCGCGATCTCCTGCATCATCCCCGGCCCCTGGGGTGCGCGCCCCACGCGGGGCAACGCGTCCCCCAGCGAGAAGAAGACGCTCAACCTGCCCGCCGACTACAGCTTTGAGAAGGATTGGAACCTGTTCGCCGAAATGATGGTAAAAGTGGCCGATATCGCCGCGAAATACGATATCTCGATCGCGCTGGAGTGCTTTGCCGGGTCGCTGTGCTCCACCCCGCACGCGATGCTCAAGATCTGCGAACAGGTGAACCGCAGGAACTTCGGCATTCAGCTGGACACCGCGCACCTGATCGGCCAGCGCATCGATTCCGAGACCGCGATCTACATGCTGGGCGCCGACCGCATCGTCAACGTCCACTTCAAGGACGGCGACGGCATGACGCGCGGCAACCTCCCCGCCGGCTGCGGCATCGCCGACTACACCGCGATCCTCGGCGCGCTCAAGAACATCGGCTACCGCGGTTCAGTCTCCATCGAAGTGGAGTTCACCGACAACCCCGCCCGCTACATGCGCCAGGCGCTCGATCATGTGCGGCTGTGCGATGCGGGGGAGTTTTAGGGGGAGGAACGCTGGGGCTCTGCCCCAGACCCCGCCCAAGGGACTGAGCCCCTTGGGAATCCCCGCTTCCGCTGCGGCGGGGATGCAAAGATTAGGAGTTAAGCACAGATGTTGATACCATCTAGGGAAGAAGCGGAAAAATTGCTGAGTTGGGCGCATGCGCAGAATCCGGGGCCTTGGGCGGATCACTGCAGCGTGGTGGCTCGGGCGGCGGAGGCGATTGCCCGCAAAGCCGGATTGGATGCGGAACGGGCGTATGTGTCCGGCCTGTTCCACGACGTCGGCTATTATAGCTATCGCGACGGCAAGGGGACGACTTGCCATATTTACGCCGGATATCAGCTGATGATGGGGAAGGGATATGATGAGATCGCCAGGATTTGCCTCACGCATTCCTTCCCCTATCAGGATATCGGCGCGTATAGTGGAACTGACATGTATTGTAGCAATGAGGAACTGGCAGAAATAGCCGTGTTCATTGCTGAGGCAATCTATGACGACTATGATAAACTCATCCAACTTTGCGATTGTCTGGGGACGGCGCAGGGCATGTGCCTGATGGAACGAAGGATGCTGGACGTCACGAGGCGGCATGGGTTTCGTGATTTTACGTTGACCAAATGGGATTCGTATTTCGCATTGAAAGGCTATTTTGATCGAAAGTGCGGAATAAACCTCTACAGTTTATTCCGCGATGAGCTTAATGCAAATATCTTTGGAAAATAGTGTTTACGCGATAGCGCGCAACCATTACGTGTAGTAAACTATAATCCGCCAAAACAACCACGCGTGAGCGTTATGGGGAGTCCAGAGGGCCTCAGGCCCTTTGGCAGGGGTGTGGGGACAGAGTCCCCACCGTCTCCTAAGGAGCAAGAATGACCGGAATCATCTCGAACATCCAGCGGTTTTCGCTGCACGACGGGCCGGGTGTGCGCACCACGGTGTTTTTTAAGGGGTGCCCGCTTCGGTGCGTGTGGTGCCATAACCCCGAGACGTACGCGTTCGGGCAGGAGCTTCGCTATAAGCGTGCAGACTGTGTATTTTGCGGCTCGTGCGTAAAGGCGTGCCCCGTCGGTGCGCTGAGCGTTGCGGACGGCCGAATCGCATATGATATAGGCTTATGCACATCCAAACCAACCCCGCGTGAGCGTCATGGGGATTCCCAAGGGGCGAAGTCCCTTGGGCAGGGGTGTGGGGGCGGCGGCCCCACTGCCGCCTCCTTTCCCTGCGTTCGCGAGTGTCCTACCGGGGCGCTGGCGGTAACCGGCCAGGCGATGACGGTCGGGGAGGTAGTGGAGGAGATACTCAGCGACGCGGCGATGTACGAGCGCACCGGGGGCGGGGTGACGCTCTCGGGCGGCGAGGCGAGTGCGCAGTACGAGTTCGCGAAATCGTTGATCGAGGCGTTGAAAGTGGAGGGCATCCACGTAGCGTTGGACACCTGCGGGCAGTGTGCGCCCGATCGGCTGATGACGCTCGCGGGTCTGTGCGATTTGGTGCTCTTTGACCTCAAGCACGCCGACCCGCAGAAGCACAGGGAACAGACGGGCATCGACAACCGCCTGATCCTGCAAAACCTTTGCGAGCTGGGGGAAGTGGGGACGCCGGTCGAGGCGCGCATCCCGGTCATTCCGGGCCTGAACGACGATGATGAGGATATCTCGGCTATGGCGAAGATCCTGGCGGATAACCTGCACGTGGAACGCGCGGTGCTGCTGGGTTATCACCCGCTGGGCCGGGCGAAGATATACGACTTTGACCGGCAGGGGGGCGTGCTGGGCGTAAAACCCCCCAGCCGGGCGCGGTTGCATGAATTAGCCGAGCGGATGCAAAAAGAGGCGGGAATCCCGGTGACTTACCGATAATGAGGAGGGTGCAGCCATGAGTATGCCGACCTATGCTGAGAGAATCAAACACCTGACCGACGAGAAATTGCGCTACACGCAGGAGAAGCAGCGAGTCGTGGGCTACATGGACTACGACGACCACGCGATCATACTGCCCCCGGAGGAGAAGCGCCAGCTGGTGCAGTCGATCAGCGGATCGGGGATGCCGATCAACGACGTGCTGTTCAATGACTTCACTCCAACATCCAATTTCCCCGGCGGCGGCTTCTATGGCCCGATCGGGCAGGGGATGAACTTCCGCGACTTCCTCAAGGGGCACCCGCCCTTTATCGATCCGCTGTGCGCGATCGCCGGGGCCTATATGGTCAACTTCGGCTCCTACCGCAAGGGCGGCAAGGGCCCCTTTTCGGACGATCCGGCGTTGAACGCGCTGCGCGAGGAGCAACAGAAATACCAGCTGGTGTCCGGCGTGTTCGCCGGGCAGCATTTCGCGCAGGACCTTCAAATCGGACTCGATCTGGGCTGGGACGGCATCCGCGCGAGGATCGAAAAATACCGCGCGCTCAACGACGCGAGCCACCACGAGTTCTACGACGGCCTCGCGATGGTCATCGACGGGATACAGGCCTGGATCAAGACCAACGCGCTGGAGGCCAAGCGCATGGTCGAATCGGAGACCGATCCTGCCATCAAAGCGCACCTCAACCATCTGCACGACATGAACATGAAGATCGCGCACAAAAAACCTGACACGTTCGAGGAAGCGTGCCAGTTCATGATCTGGTATCAGATGGCGGCGCGCGCATACAATGGCAGCGGCTCGCTGGGGAGGCTGGACCTCTTGCTCCTGCCCTACTACGAGCGCGAAGTCGCCGCCGGGACGCTCACCGACGAGCAGGCCGTCTTCATCATCGCCTGCTTCCTGCTGCGCGACACTGGCTACAGCCAGCTGGGCAGCTACGATGAACTCGGTAACGACACGACCAACAAGGTGACTTACTTAGTGTTGGAGGCGTGCCACCAGCTGAAACTCCCCGCCAACATCGGGGTTTGCGTGGGCGCGGGGATCGACCGGGGCCTGCTCAAGCGCTCGGTGGAGCTGCACTTTGAGGACAAGAACGGCAACCCGCGCTTCGTGGGCATGGAGTCGCTGGTGAAGGGGATGCTCCGAAATCCCGGCATCACACTGGAGATGGCGCGGATGCGCACCAACACCGGCTGTCACTGGCTGGCGATTCCGGGCAAGGAATTTTCGCTGATGGACTGCGTAAAGATCAATCTGGCGCTGTGTCTGGACTTTGCACTCAGGGACGCGGTAAAGGCGTACGGCACGCCCACGATGGACCAGATTATTGACGCCTACCGCGTGCACGTGGCCAAGGGCGTTGAGATCCTCGCGCGCGGCTTTGACTATCACTACGATCATCAGCCGTACGTCACTCCCGAGCTGGTGCTCGACCTGATGTGCTACGACGTCATCGAGCGGGGGCTAGACGCCTCGGGCGGCGGGGTGGAGCACTACCTTTGGTGTATCGACGCGGTGGCGGTCGCGGTGGCGGCCGATAGCCTCGCGGCAATCGAGCGGCGCGTCGTTCAGGAGAAGCGCTATACGTTCGATCAGCTCCTCGCCTTCATCGACGCCGACTGGGAGGGGGAGGAGGCCGCGAAGGCGCGGCTGTACTTCATGAACGTCGATCACTACGGCAAGGGCGGCAGCGCCGCCGACATTTACGCGGTGGCGGTGTCGGAAATCTTCGCCGAGGAAGTCAAGAAGGCGCGTACCCCCAAGTACAACCACCAGATGATCCCCGGCATCTTCTCGTGGGCCAATACCATTTCGATGGGCAAGTCGCTCGGCGCGACGCCCAACGGCCGCAAGGCAGGCGAGCCGATCTCGCACGGCGCGAACCCCAACCCCGGCTTCCGGCAGGACGGCGCGGCGACCGCGATGTCCAACGCCATCGCGTCTGTCCAATCGGGCTACGGCAACACCGCGCCCATGCAGATCGAGCTGGAGCCCTCGGTCACCAAGGAGGAGGGTGGGGTCGAGCTGGTGATGGCGCTGATCGAGGACCACTTCGCGCGCGGCGGCACGCTGATCAACATGAACGTCATCGACGCCGAGCGGGTGCGCGAGGCGCACAAGGACCCCAGCCTCTACCCCGACCTGGTGGTGCGCGTGACCGGCTTCAGCGCCTACTTCGCCAGCCTCTCGCCGGAGTTTCGGCAGCTGGTGGTGGACCGGATACTGGACAAGGATATTTCGTGAACATAGGCGAGATCACCATCGAATACATGCCCCCGATCACCGAGGATCAGCTGTGGGATTTCTACGTCCGAAATGACGTCTGCGAGGCCGGTCACGGGAAGGAGACTGCCGTCCGGCCTTTGCGGTATAATCCCCATATTGTCGCCGCTTTTCATGAAGACAAGCTGGTCGGCTTCATCCGGGCGATGTTTGACGGAGTATCCGCAGACATCATGGAGTTCTGTTTAGAATGCGGACTGCAGGGCGACGATCTGGTGTATGAGAACGGCTCGATGATCGAGAAGGATCAATACGGCGTCGCGAAGAAGATGGGCGTCATGCTGTTGGATGAATTGCACAAATTCGGCAATACCTTTACGACGGCGTATATCGTGGAGAATTGCGAGGAGGATGTCTATCAATCGATCGGCTTGGCGCATAATAAGGGGCATCTGGTCTATATAAGGGATGAGAGGGCTTATGTTCCGGTGGGCGAGAGAGTTGGTACGCCGTGATCGACCATCATCAATCCGGAAAATTCACCATCCCCATCCTCTACCTGGACAACCACCTGCTCGCGGTGGTCAAGCCGCCGAACATGCCCGTTCAGGCCGACCGGTCGGGGGATGAGGATTTGCTGACGGCGCTCAAACGGTACGTCGGCGCTGTGTACGCGAAGCCGGGCGAGGTATATCTGGGGCTGGTGCACCGGCTGGACCGCCCGGTCGGCGGGGTGATGGTGTTTGCGCGAACGTCCAAGGCCGCCGCGCGGTTGGCGGAGGCTTTCTCCGGACAGCGCGTGGATAAGCGGTATTTGGCGGTTGTGCGGGGTATTCTCACCGAATCCGCCGAGTACCGCGATTATTTGCGTAAAGACGGGGAGACTGGGCATGTGCGGGTGGTTCCGCAGGGGACGCCCGGCGCGAAGCTGGCGCTGCTGACGAGCGCGCCGATCGCTTCCATCGGAGATACGACGCTCACGGCGGTAGCGCTCCGCACCGGGCGGGCGCATCAGATTCGAGTTCAGCACGCGCACGCCGGGCATCCGCTGTGGGGCGATAATCGCTACGGCGGCGGGCGGCCGGGCGAACAGATCGCGCTGTGGGCTTGGAAGCTGATCGTCCCGCATCCCACGCGCGGGGAAGAGATGATTTTCTCTGCGTTGCCGCCGTTTACGCTGGTGTGGGGTGAGTATCGTGATATGATCGAAAAACTGGACGCAAAGGAGCACCCGGATGATTGAACTAATCCCGTATTCATCCATTTATGAAAAAGATACACTGAGGCGAATATCTGAGTTTTTTGACTTCCATCATGCACTTACTTATGGAGACGATCAAGATATAGAGAAAGCAAATCAACAGGAGGTTGATAAACGAGATACGCTCATTGATTGGGTTACACATCCAAGCGCCTTATATGTCATCATGGAGAGAGACGTTTCTGTCGGCTTCGTCCGTATTTGTTATCGCGGCCCAAACGTAGCATGGATAGAAGACATTTTCGTCGATGTTGTCCGGCGTGGAAACGGCGTCGCCACAGAAGCGATTCACGCGGTGGAAAACGTCGTTAAATCCGTTCAGGGATATACCGCTATCTGCATTGATGTCTCGCCACGCAATGCAAACGCCCTTCGATTGTATCATAAACTCGGTTATACAGATTTAAGCCTTATTACGATTCGTAAGGAATTTGGCGAAAGTGAACGAAGCGAACCTATGGATTTATGTGGGTTCAATTTTCATTGCTAAACAGGAGCACTACATGAAAAAAACGAACAACATGTTTCTCACCTTCCTCGCCTGCGTCGTCGCCGTGCCGACGCTTGTATTCATTCTGCCCGGCATCGAGGCGCAGGATATGATGCAGGCGGTCACGGCGGGGGTGCTGCTGGGGATCGTGTATTTGATGGTGCGGCCGATCCTGCGGCTGCTGACATTTCCGCTGGGGTGTTTGACGTTCGGCGTCTTTCACTTCGCGCTGGACGTGGGCATCCTGTTCGCGTGCGCGCATTTTATTGAAGGGTTCACCATCACCAGCATATGGTCGGGGGTGCTCGCCGCGATTTTGGTCAACGCGGTGATCGCCATCGTCGGAGGATTTCGATGAGTGACGTGATTCTCACGGTCAAGGATGCGGAACTCCGCTACGACGGCCGCGCGGTGGTATCCGGAGTCAATTTTGAGCAGAACCGGGGCGAGAACCTGTGCCTGGTCGGGGTGAACGGTTCGGGTAAGAGCACGCTGATCAAGGGCATCCTGGGCCTGATGCCGCTCTCGAAGGGCAGTATCGATGTGCGGTGCGGGATGGATAAGGTGGGCTATCTCGCGCAGATCCATACGGTCGAGCATGATTTTCCCGCCACCGTGCGCGAGATCGTGCTCTCCGGCACGCAGACGCGTGAACAGGGCGTCCCATTCTACTCGAAGGCCGCCCGCGTTCGCGCCGAGCGCGCGATGTCGATTTTGAAGATCGAGGATTATGCGCGCCACCGGATCGGGGCGCTTTCGGGCGGCCAACAGCAGCGGGTGCTGCTCGCGCGCGCCATCACCCGCGACCCGGAATTTCTCATATTGGACGAGCCCTGCTCGGCGCTTGATCCGGATATCACCGCGGAACTCTATGATTTGTTCGACGCGCTCAAGCGCGAGCTGCGCTTGACGCTTTTGATCTCCACCCACGATTGGGATTACGCCGAGCGCTCCGCCGACCGGGTGCTGCAAATCAACCGGGGGGTGGAGTTCATCG
>Ga0123353_10015042_pt1 | contig 11205 bp, 9 predicted proteins | sample TergutLab28metaG_3_FD_92763 | JGI IMG/M metagenome (GOLD analysis project Ga0123353, IMG submission 92763) | Labiotermes labralis P3 segment gut microbial communities from Petit-Saut dam, French Guiana - Lab288 P3 | ecosystem: Host-associated > Arthropoda: Insects > Digestive system > Gut ... | reverse complement strand
GGCGTATTTTGCCGTTGCGTACAGTCTGCTTACCGGGAAATCACTGAAATTACAGGGAGAATATCAGGCAATTGTCGAAGAAGAACTTGCTTACATTGCTCAACAGGAAAATCGGCGTCCGGCGTTGCTTGATAAAAGGACAGATTTCGATTACAGCGTTTTCAAACCTTATGGTCATTACACACGCAACACCTTGTTGCGAAGGTATTTCAAAGCATGGAAATGGCTGCAACTGGCTGCATATTGCGGCGACAGCAAAACGCAACAGCAACGTGCTGTTTTAGTTGCTTTGGCGCTTCGAACCGCCAAAACCAAATCAGGCGCTTCCGCTTATGACTTATATTGCGGCTTGAATGAAGCAATGGGATGGTTTATCGGCACGCCCGCATACTGTTCGATAAATGATGTGATGCGTTTGCTGATCAGGGAACGTATCACGGGCGTTACTGCCGCTTTGGACGCCAAATTCCTGACCAGACTGAACACGATGATTGGAAATGCGGCACGAGGCAATATGCCTGTTGTAAAATACCCTTCCACTTGCAGGAATGGCATCTATTTTTTTCCTCAACCGAATTATAACGGTGTAACTGCAAATTCGGACGCATCGTCGTATCACAGGTGGCTCGAAAGTATCCACGCCCTGCAACATCAAACGCAGCGCTATCCCGTCTTTATGCAAAAACCGACATGGGATCGAAAAAACCTCGAAACGTCTTCTGCATTGCAGGTAAAAATAAATCACGATGTGTTTCTTTATGGCGTAATTCCTGAATATCCGGAGCCGTTGCCAATGATTTCCTCAACTGATACACTGCCGGAACCGATCAGATTAGGATATGTTGATCCTGCCCTGCCGTTTTGGACAAAGTTGCGCGAGTGGGTGGAATTGACAGACAAAACCCTAAATGATTATCAACTGACAACCGACACATTGATAGCCTTTACGGAACGCCTTCACCACTACATCACGATGTTGGAAGATGCAGCACACAAACAGCAAAACCACGAACGCCTCCCCGACAAAACATACCGCTTCATTGCACATATCGGCGACAGCATCGGACAGTTTACACTTTCGATGATAGAACCGGAAATTGACCGATGGGAGTGGGCGGCAGGAACGGACAGGTCGGTATCGGTATTCGAGAAATTATCAATGAAAAATCCTATGGATAGCGTCATGTACAAAGCCATTGGCGACATCAACAACATTTATGCAGTTGTAGAAATTGACGGCTTACTGTATCTTACCAAGGGTGCAACATTCAGTTATCATGAATTCTACATGCCTCAGGAAATAGATTTGAAAGATGAAGACTGGATCGAAATAAGAAAAAACATGTATCAACAAAAATGGATAACAATGCCGCAATAATATTATTTTCAGGGGGACAGGATTCTACCGTTTGCCTGTTTTGGGCTTTGAAAAGGTTTGCCAGAGTGGAAACCGTATGTTTTCGATACGGTCAGCGTCATGCGTCTGAAATTGAAGCTGCGAAAGACATTGCTGCGACAGCCGGTGTTTCATTTCGTATCATTGATGCAACAATGATTGCCGGATTGAGCACTAATTCGCTTACTGATACTTCTGTAAAGATGGACAGGGATAAAATCGGAAAACTGCCACCCAACACGTTTGTTCCGGGTCGCAACCTGTTGTTCATCAGCATGGCAGCCGTAGTAGCGCGCGAGCGAAACATCGCCAACCTGATTACAGGCGTTTCGCAAGCCGATTACAGTGGTTACCCCGATTGCCGAGAGGACTTTATCCGATCGCTCAACGTAACCCTAAACTTATCAATGGATGAACAATTTGTCATTCATACGCCATTGATGTATTTTGATAAGGCTTCCGTGTGGAGACTTGCAAATGAATTAGAGATTTTCAATATGGTAAAAACCCAGACTGTAACCTGTTACAACGGTATCCCCGGCGATGGCTGCGGTGAATGTCCTTCGTGCAAACTTCGCCAAAATGGATTGCAACAATTCTTATTTCTTAATTCTTAATTTTTAATTGAAAACAATGCTTCTTGGTAACAAAACTGAATACAAGTTCGGGTATGCCCCAGACATCCTCGAAACATTTGAGAACCCTCATCCCGACAACGATTACTGGGTATGTTTCAACTGTCCTGAGTTTACCAGTCTCTGTCCCATCACGTCACAACCCGATTTTGCCGTAATTTACATTAATTATATACCCGGAAAACGGATGGTAGAAAGTAAAAGTCTGAAACTGTACCTGTTCAGTTTCCGTAATCATGGCGCGTTTCACGAAGATTGCGTGAATATCATCATGAAAGACCTCATTGCCTTGATGGAACCGAAATACATTGAGGTGCGGGGCGAATTTACTCCGCGCGGCGGAATCAGTATTTACCCGTATTGTAACCACAGCAACAACGAACCGCGCTACATGGAAATGGTGCAGTATAGAATGATGAATCATTAACTGATATGAAAAAAGGTTGTTATTTTTGTAACAACAACTGTTCTATGGTTTTTGGATAGTATTTGTGTTCGAGTTTATGAACTTTTCCGGCAAGGGTTTCGGTCGTTTCGTCATTGTCTATTGCGCAGTTTGCCTGAAAGATAATCGCACCTTCATCATAATTCTCGTTGACATAATGAATGGTAATGCCCGATACCTGATCACGGTTTTCAATAACGGCACGGTGCACATGTTCGCCATACATTCCTTTCCCGCCATATTTGGGAAGAAGCGCAGGATGAATGTTCACTATCCTTCCGGGAAATGCCCGGATTATTTTTTCGGGAACTTTCCACATAAACCCTGCAAGTACGATCAGATCAGGATGAAGATGGTTTAATTGATGCAGCACAGTGTCTGTTTCGTAAAATTCTGATCTGCCAAATACTATGGTAGGAATATTCATTTTACAGGCACGTTGCAGTACATAAGCATCTGCGCGGTTGGAATAGATCATCAATACCCGCGCGATTTTCGAGGATAAAAAGAACTCAACAATTTGTTGAGCATTAGACCCCGAACCGGATGCAAAAATCACAATCTGCTTCATGTGTCTTTATTAAAAATATAGAATGACAAAATTAGTAAAAAAGCTGTATATTTGCAAAAGAGAATTTTAAAAGCATGTATGATAGCAACAACGATCAGTAACAAAACAGATAACAGATTGATTTTCATCGAAGAATGTGCTTCTTCGTTTAAAATGAACAGGCAGGAAATCTACACTGCGCTTCTGAAAAGAATTGAAAATGAAGGTTAAATAAAAAATATTACAATGAACGACAATCAAATACTCAATGATGTTAAAATGAAAGCCGAGTCATGGCTTTCCGATGCTTTCGATGAAAATACCCGTGCACAGGTTCGAGATATGATGGAAAATCATCCGGCTGAACTAACGGAGTGTTTCTATAAAAGTTTAGAATTTGGAACCGGCGGATTACGAGGAATTATGGGCGTTGGAACCAACCGTATGAATATATATACCGTTGGCTTGGCTACTCAGGGTTTGTGCAACTATCTGAAAAAGAATTTTGCCTCCTTGTCTCAAATCAAAGTGGCTGTTGCGCACGACAGCCGAAACAATAGCCGTCTGTTTGCCGAAACGACAGCCGGAATCTTTGCCGCCAACGGAATTAAAGTATATCTGTTCGACGCATTACGCCCAACCCCGGAACTTTCGTTTACCATTCGTCATTTCGGATGCCAAAGCGGAGTAGTGATTACAGCATCGCATAATCCAAAAGAATACAACGGTTACAAAGCCTACTGGGATGATGGAGCGCAGGTGATACCGCCCCACGATAAGGCGATCATCGAAGAGGTAAACCATACAACCATCGAATCGGTAAAATTCAACGGACCGAAAGAACTGATCACCATTATCGGCAAGGATATTGATGAAATATATACCGACGCCATTGTCGCTCTTACGCTTTCACCAGATGTGATTGTCCGCAACAGCGATTTGAAAATCGTGTATACGCCCATACACGGAACCGGCGTATCGTTGGTGCCGATGATATTGAAAAAGAAAGGTTTCACGAATATTTATCATATCCCTGAACAGGATGTCTTAGATGGAAATTTTCCCACCGTGAAATCGCCAAACCCGGAAAAATCATCCGCGTTAAACCTTGCCATGCAAAAAGCGAAGGAAGTGGACGCCGACATAGTGATGGGCACCGATCCTGATGCCGACCGCGTAGGTATTGCCGTGAAAAACGGAAACGGCGAATGGGTCATCCTTAATGGCAATCAGGCTGCCGCAGTGCTGATTTATTACCTGATCAAACGCTGGGGCGAACTTGGAAAACTGAAAGGCAAGGAATACATCGTCAAAACGATTGTTACTTCCGAATTGTTGGCGGAAATTGCAAACAAAAATAATGTGCCACATTACGATGTACTCACCGGTTTCAAATGGATTGCCGAAATTATCCGCAAAAATGAAGGTAAAACAACATTTATTGGCGGTGGTGAGGAAAGTTACGGGTATCTTTGCAGCGAGTTTGTCCGCGATAAAGATGCCGTGATATCATGCGCCTTCTTCGCCGAAATTGCCGCATGGGCTAAAGATCAGGGTAAGACGGTGTTCGATATTCTTCTCGACATCTATGTCAATTACGGTTTCTATAAGGAAACAGGAGTATCGGCAGTGAAAAAAGGAAAATCAGGCGCTGAGGAAATCCTCGCTTTGATGAAAAGTTTTCGCATATTGCCGTTCAAAACTCTTGCAGGATCACCAGTTGTGAAATTATTAGATTACGAAATGCAAGTAACTACTGATTTAACAACCGGAATATCTGAAAAAATAGATTTGCCCAAATCAAATGTATTGCAGTTCCTTACCGCCGACGGTACAAAGGTTTCGGTTCGTCCTTCGGGTACTGAACCGAAAATCAAATACTACATCAGCGTCAGGGAGCCGCTTCCTTCTGCTGCCGATTACGCAAAAGTAAACGAAGCATTGGACGCAAAAATCAAAGGCATTGTGAAAGAATTTGGATTATAAAAAAAAATTAAAAATCATAAGTATCATGGATAAAATGAAATCAAACCGTCGTAGTTTCTTCAAAACTTCCGCAATGGGAGCATTGGGAACAATGAGTATTCCGGCTCTTTTGGGAGGATGTTCCAATTCTGCATCGAAAGAGGCGAAATTAATAGATGTGATCGTACCGCAAATTTTGGATAAAGCCCCTGACGGCAAAACTCTCAAAGCGGGACTCGTGGGATGTGGCGATCGTGGAACCGGCGCTGCCGAAAACTTTTTGAGTGCAGGCAACGGCTTGCAAATAACCGCTTTAGGCGATGTTTTTAAAGACCGCTTGGATAGATGCTGCAAAATCTTGAAAACAAAAGGTCAGGACATCTCCGATGAAAATTGTTTCATCGGTTTTGACGCTTACAAGAAGGTGATTGACTCCGGAGTGGATGTGGTGTTGCTGTGTACCCCGCCTGTATTTCGCCCATCGCATTTCGAATATGCGATACGAAACGGTAAACACTGTTTCATCGAAAAGCCCTGCGCAGTTGATCCGGTAGGCGCACGACAAATGCTGGCGCTGGGGAAACAGGCTGCCGGACAGAATCTGTCGGTCATCAGTGGCACCATCCGCCGTTCGCAGAAAGACTGTATCGAAACCTACCGTCGGGTAGCCGGAGGAGCCATCGGCAAAATCACATCGGCGCATGTGTCGCGCATGGGAGGCGCTCTGTGGTTCAAACGACGAGAAAAAGAATGGAACGACATGGAATACATGTTGCGTAACTGGGTGAATTTTTGCTGGACGTCAGGCGACCATATAGTAGAACAGTTCATTCATGAAATAGACCAAATGTCGTGGTTCATGGGCGATAAACCACCAGTTAGAGCTGAAGCCACCGGCGGCAGACAACGCCGGGTGACCGGTGATATGTACGACTTTTTTAGCGTAGAATATGTGTTTGGCGAAAATAACAGTTGTAGAGCTCACTGTACTGCACGACAAATAGGAGGATGCGATACGCAAACTATCATTATGGTGTACGGGACTAAAGGTTATACCAATTGCACAAACAAAATTTTTAATCTTGATGGTTCTATTGCCTGGGAATATCCTTATCCGAAAAAAGACGACGAAGATAAATCATGGGAAGTTCCCGATCCATTCGTACAGGAACATATCCGTTTAGTTACCGCCATCCGCACCGGAAATCCGGTCAACGACGTTGAACAGCAAGTACTTTCAACGCTTATGGCAATTATGGGACGCGAGTCGGCTTACACAGGAAAGTTTGTAACCTACGATCAGGTTATGGGTTCAACACAAAAATTGGGTCCTGAAACCTATCAATTTGGTTCCGTTCCGGAAATTAAGGAAGAAATCCCGCTTGCCGGCATTCCCCCAAAAATATAAAAATCAATAACCTGTAAAACATTGTTTTTAAAACTTTATTTCTAAAATTTATTTAGGAATGAAAAATAAAAAAATACCATCATGCAAAGACGTCATTTTATAAAAAGTACCATACTGGCTACCGGAGCGCTTTCGTTGCCGTTAGCCGGAAATAAAGTTCTTGCCGGATGTCAGTCTGATACATCCAATTTTAAGAAATCCATCATGTGGGGAACAATCGGGATGGAAGGTTCTGTACTTGATAAATGTAAAGCAATCAAAGCGGCAGGTTTTCATGGAGTTGAACCCAACAGCCATGAGAATCGCCAAGAAGTAATAGACGCTGCAAAAGCTACAGGATTGGTAATTACTGATGTGTGCTGTTCCACACATTGGGGCAAACCGTTGTCGCATCCTGATATTGCTGTCCGGCAGGAAGGGATTGATGGAGCAATTGTTGCACTTGAGGACGCTGCGGCTTATGGTACCGACGCCATATTGCTGGTGCCAGGAGTTGTCAACAATACAGTGCCTTACGACGAATGTTGGAAACGCTCCATCGAATGCATCAGGAAGCTGTTGCCTGTAGCCGAAAAGTTAAAGGTAAAGATTTGTGTTGAGAATGTTTGGAACAATTTCCTCCTCAGCCCATTGGAAGCATGTCGTTATGTTGACCAGTTCAACAGTCCGTATGTAAAATTCTACTTCGATTGTGGAAATATTCTGGTGTATGGTTTGCCCGAACAATGGATCAACATACTTGGCGATCGCATTGGGCGTGTTCATATCAAGGAGTTCAGCACAAAAATAGCCGACAGTCAAGGACGTAGAGCGGGCTTCGGTGTACCGCTCACCGAAGGTGACGTCAATTGGGCAAAAGTAATGGAGGCTTTGCGTAAAAACTATAAGAATGAGTGGCTGGCTACTGAACAGGGAAACAATAGAACGCTCGAAGACCTGAAAGATTTGAACGGACGGTTCGATAAGATTCTCGGGATGTAGAGAATGTGACGCTTTGTTTAGATGATTATCACAATTCCCTAACCTCATGATAAATGCTCAAATTCACTACTGTCGAACAACAAATCCGGCAGGACGGAGAATGAGTTTGTTAAAAATAATTTACGTCATTTTTTAAGGATTTTCCACATTGCTTGTGTTTTTTTGTAATTTTGTCGCAAGTAACAAAGAGAAATAATTATCGTATGAAAACAGATCAATCACGTAGAAAATTTATAGCCACTGCTGTTTCAGGAGCTGTGGCATCAGTTGTAGCGCCTGTGGCATTAGCCGGGCAAAAATGTCATTGTTGTCCTCCACCACAACCGGCTATTTCCGAAACATTATTTCGGCAAAGCCGCCGTTCGTTTTTTGCCGGAACAGGAGCTTCAGAAAGTGTGCTTGGAGGTTTGTCGTATGATGCGATTCTCAGCGGAGTAGCATCTCAACAAATCCCCATGCCAGCCCGTCGTATGCCCCTCATTGTCAAACCAATACTTTTGCACGACTTGCCACAAAAGCAGGAACGAAATTCATGGCGAAACTGGGGAGGAATTCACACGCACGAAGCAGCCGGAGAGGAAGCCTCAAAAATCACTGCTGAACTTGCAGGTATTAAGAAATCGGCTGATTATCCGGTTGAATTTATGGATGTATCCACAGTAACCAATATGAGCGAAATGGTGGAACACCCCGATGTAAACAAAGCCGATTTGCTTGTCATCTATGGCGCAGGTTATTCGCTCGACCCTCTCAAAAATATCAAAAAAGACGCTATCATATTTCAACGCTGGAAGAGCGGTCCGGTTTACCTTCAATATGAAATTGTTTCCCCGCGTTTTTTACGGCAACACACAGATTCTCAAAAAATACTTCATATCCTGCCAGAAGATATTGTAACTGACAGCCTCGACGAATTATCATGGCGGTTTCGGGCGTTGTGCGGGTTAAAAAATGCTGTAAATACAAAAATCGTTACCATAGGTGGCGCCGGCGGCTGGGCGCAACCGAATGGAGTAATACCAAAATTAGTGGAAAATATATGGGGCTACAAATACCATGACGTTTCCTATCAGGAACTTGGGAAACTGCTAAACGCAGCCAAAGCCGACGATGCAACCATGAAACTGGCGACTGCGCGTGCAGAAGAATACATGAAAATCCCCGGTACGAAATTAGAAGGGAAAACGCCGTTTAGTCAACCATCAAATAAGGAATTTATTATCAATTGTTTCGTCCTCGACAAGGTGTTCCGTCACATTATGGATGAAGCCGGTTGCAGAAACATCACGATCAACAGTTGTATGGGTACCATCATGGAAGTTGCCCGTACTGCTGCCTGCCTTACTTTATCAACGCTCAACGATGATGGCTACCTTGCGTTTTGCGAATCCGATTTCGTTGCTATCCCGTCTGGTGTGCTGCTTGCAAATATTACCGGAAAGCCCGTTTTTCTGTGCAATCCCTGTTATCCTCACGAACAGATCATCACCTGTGCACATTGTACCGCTCCCCGAAAGATGGACGGCAAAAAACTCGAGCCGACCCGTATTGTAACGCACTTCGAATCGGACTTTGGAGCAGCCCCAAAAGTAGACTTTCCCAAAGGTACATCCTTTTCCGCAATTTCGACCGACTTCGAATCGAAAACATGGTTTGGAATGACCGGCGAAGTTGTTGATGCGCCACATCGTCCTATTTGTACGACACAGATAGACCTCAAATACAAGTATCCGTCGGAACTCCTTGCCGAACGTATGCAAGGTTTCCATTGGATGTTGGGATACGGTAATTACTTGAAGGAAATTGGTTACGCAATCCGCCGTGTCGGTATCGGATGGGATAATCTTGACAGGATGTCATGATCATGTTCGTTCTTCCCATGCCAGGATATTGATGTTTTCATCCCGGTATTGCCAAAATATCCTGCTTGTCCCGATGCAGTCGCTCTGCCAGTTGCTCCATATTCCCGAACTTGATATCGTCCCGGATACGATGGGTTAACGCCACTTCGATTTCCAGACCATATATTTGTTCGTTGAAATCAAAAAGATGTACTTCTACCTGCGACATGGCATCCTTCTGTTTTAACACGGTTCGCTTTCCGATGTACAACATGCCATGATAATTTTTGATTTTTGATACTTCGGCAGGCTTAGTACAAGTTTTTTGATTTTTGATTTTTACCTTAACGCGATAAACGCCATCTTTTGGAAGAAGTTTATATTCGGGCGTTTCGATATTTGCTGTCGGGAAACCGATGGTGCGTCCCAAACGGTTGCCGGCGATTACTTTTCCTGAAATAACGTATTCGTAACCAAGCATCGTATTTGACAGTGTCAGATCGCCACACTGCAAGGCTTCGCGGATAGCCGAAGAAGATATTTTCCGGTCGTGCATTTTCAGATCAACTACTTCTATCTGTAAGTCGCTGTGTGATGCAAATTCCGTTAATTGTTGTACATTACCGTCTCTGCCCTTCCCAAAATGATGATCCTGCCCCACGACCAAATACCGCGCATTCAGTTTCCCGATGATGACATCTCTGACAAAATCTAACGCCGACATTTGCGCCAAAACCTCGTCGAACGGATACACCACCACATCATCAACGCCTGTTTGCTCTAACAGGGCAATCTTTTCGTCGAGCGTATTGAGCAACAGAGGAACTTCGTCTTCCCGACCGAGTACCTGTCGCGGGTGAGGAAAGAAAGTAAGAACCACCGACCTGAGTTGATGCTGCGTAGCCAAATCAGCCACACGCCGGAGTAACATTCGGTGCCCGCAATGTACTCCGTCGAAACTGCCGGTGGTAACTACCGTTTGTTCAAAATTCAAATTCCATATATCCCAAAATACTGCCAAAAGCCTGTTTGTTAAAAAAACGAGGGCAAAGTTAATCTTTTGACTATATTTTTTATAATTTTGCCTTCTGTAAACAATAATAGACATGTCAAAAACCTTAGAACAGAAATTATGCAGCCATTCTCTGGGGTATGCTTTCGTGAGAAATTTTTTTGCACGCCCGTTACTTTATCTTTTTTACAGAAAAGTAGATACCATCGGGGTAAATAATGTTCCGGATACGGGACCGGTTATTTTTGCCCCCAACCACCAGAATGCGCTGATGGATGCATTAATCATCCTGTGTACCAAAAATCGCCAGCCTGTTTTTGTGGCTCGTGCCGATATTTTTCAGAAACCGCTGATCATTTCCGTTTTGAATTTTCTGCGTATTCTGCCCATTTATCGCAAGCGCGATGGCGGCAATTCGTCCGACAACAATCAGGAAACTTTCGATCTGATACTGAAAGTTCTGCATGCTCAGTATGCTTTAGGCATCATGCCCGAAGGCACGCATAACGAAATCAAGCGTTTGCGGATGCTTCAAAAAGGCATTTTCAGGCTTGCCATGCTGGGGCAGGAAAAATTCGGCAATAGCCCGATGGTCAAGATCATCCCGGTGGGAATCGAATATACCAGCGTGAAGAAGTTCCGTAGCGATGTGATAATCAAATACGGTAAAGCCGTTGAAATATCAGATTTTTACGATCTGTATGTCGAAAATCCCGCAAGAGCGTTCAAACAGATGCAGGACGTTCTGATGGAAAAGATGAGGGAAGGAATGATCGACATCTCCAGTGAGCAGTATTACAGCCAAATAGAGCGTCTGCGAGTAATGTATCTGAAACAGGCAGCGCAAGATCTCGGTTTGAACTATCGCAAGGCGGAAGACCGTTTACGGACGCAGCAAAAAATCATTGCCACGTTGCAACAATACGAACGAACCTGCCCCGATGAGATGTCGGCGCTGTGCCATGAGGTCAG
>Ga0123353_10015041_pt1 | contig 11206 bp, 12 predicted proteins | sample TergutLab28metaG_3_FD_92763 | JGI IMG/M metagenome (GOLD analysis project Ga0123353, IMG submission 92763) | Labiotermes labralis P3 segment gut microbial communities from Petit-Saut dam, French Guiana - Lab288 P3 | ecosystem: Host-associated > Arthropoda: Insects > Digestive system > Gut ... | reverse complement strand
GTCACCCGCCACCTCGACGCGCAGTTCCATGCCCTCGACTCCGGGCACATGGATGCCGCCCAGGTCGACGCGGCCCTCGCCGGGCTGGGAGACCTCGGTGACGTCCCACGGCCCGTCCGGCCTCGGCGCCGGCGGGAGGTTCACCCGGCGCGAGCCGTCTTCGGCCCCGTCGGTGTCGGCGGGCTCGTCGACGACCTGCTCGGCCTCGCGCGCTTCGTCCGCCATGTCCTCGGCGGAACCACTCTTCTTGCGACGTCCGAACACGTCACTGTCCTTCCCGGTCGGGTACGACCGAAGCGTAGCTGTTCCCGCCCTGGATGATCCCGCCCCTGACGTCACCGGATTCGCCGGAGGCATGGCCTCCGGTGGATCCGAAGCCGCCCTCGCCGCGGGCCGAACCGGGAAGCTCGGCCACCTCGTGGAAGCGCACCTTCTCGACCTGCTGCACGACCAGCTGGGCAATCCGGTCGAACCGCTCGAACCGCACGGGCTCGCGCGGGTCGAGATTGATGACGATCACCTTGATCTCTCCACGGTACCCGGCATCGACCGTCCCCGGGGCATTCACGAGGGCGACCCCGCAGCGCGCGGCGAGCCCGGACCTCGGGTGCACGAACGCGGCGTATCCGTCGGGCAGCGCGATCGACACCCCGGTGGGCAGCACCGCCCGCTCGCCCGGGGCCAGCTCGGCGGCCTCGGTGGTCACCAGGTCCGCCCCGGCGTCGCCGGGGTGGCCGTAGGACGGGATCGGCACGTCCGGGTCGACCCGGCGGATGAGTACGTCCACGGGCCGGCGCATCAGGGGTTCACCTCGAACGCCCGGGCACGCCGGACCTGGTCCGGGTCGGCCATGGCGGCACGGATCTCGTCCGGCCGGCCGTTCTCGATGAAGTGGTCCACCTTCACCTCGATGAAGAGGGCTTCGGCGCGGACCGCGACCGGCCCGTCCGGGCCGCCTATCCGGCCGGTCGCCCGGGAGTAGATCTTCCGGCCGTGCACGGCGGTGATCTCGGCGTCGAGGTGGAGCACCGCGTCCACCGGCACGGGGAGCACGAAGTCGGTCTCCAGCCGCCCGGTCACCGCGATCACCCGCAGCAGCCAGTTCAGCGAGCCGAGCGTCTCGTCCAGGGCGGTGGTCAGGATGCCGCCGTGCGCCAGGCCCGGGGCGCCCTGGTGGGCCGCCTGCACGGTGAACTCGGCGGTGACGCTCACGCCCTCGCCGGCCCGTGCCTGCAGGTGCAGCCCGTGCGGCTGCGCCCCGCCGCAGCCGAAACAGTGCTCGTAGTGCGCGCCGAGGAGTTCGCCGGGGGCGGGGGCCTCGGGGTGCCGGACCGGTCGCACCGCGTCGGCAGGGGGGTTCAGGGCCGCAGATGTTCCACTCACAGGCGCAGACCTTACCCGCGCGGCCGTCACCGGGCCGCACCGTGCCAAGCTTGGACGCATGCAGCCTTCCGCCCCGCCCTTCGACGAACGTCTCTCCGCGCCCCGTTCGTGGTGGCTCATCGCCTTCCTGATCGGCATCGCCTGCGCCCTGATGCTGCTGCCGCTCGGCACCCTGCCCATGCTGGCCGGTCTGGCGGGCGGCGCCGCGCTGTCGGCGGCGGCCGTGAGCTCGTACGGTTCGGCCAGGATCCGGGTGGTGGCCGGTGCCCTGGTGGCCGGGGACGCGCGGATTCCGGTCTCGGCACTGGGCAGCGCCGAGGTGCTGGACGCCGAGGAGGCGCGCGCCTGGCGCTCGTACAAGGCCGACACCCGCGCGTTCATGCTGCTGCGCAGCTACATCCCGACGGCGGTCCGCGTGGAGGTCACCGACCCGCAGGACCCGACGCCGTACGTCTATCTCTCGACCCGCGAGCCGCAGGCCCTGGCCGACGCCCTCGACTCGGCGCGCGGCTGACTCCGGGGCCCGCGCTCCGGGGCCCGTGCGTGCCGCGTCCTCACGCGCTGCCGCGGGTCAGCGGCCCGGTTCCTCGGGGGGCGACTCCTCGCCCGAGCCGTGTGCCCGCTCCAGGGGCGGCAGCTGGGGAAGCCGGTTCCAGGGCACCTGGCGCTCGCGCAGATCCTTCCTGACCCGGTCGGCGAGCTTTCGGGTGTCGCGGCGGTTCATCACCGCGCCGACGGCGGCGCCGACCAGGAACGGGACCAGGTTCGGCACATCGCGCGTCATGCGCTTCATGATCTGCCGGCGCAGATCGCGTTTCACCCGGCCGCCCAGCGCCACGTTGAACGTCGTGGGCCGGCTGATGTCCATGCCGCGCTCCTCCGTCCAGGACGTGAGGTAGGCGGTGGACCGCTGGGCGGGCCCGCCGGGCGGGCGCAGCCCGTAGACCTCGTACAGCTCCGCGACGAGCTTCATCTCGACCGCGGCCACACCGGTGATCTCCGCCGTCAGTTCGGTGAGCATCGCGGGCGGTACCGCCGCCATGGCCGCCGCCCCGACTCCGGCGCCGACGGCGGCGCTGGCCTTGCTCGCGCCCGCGACGAGCTTGTCGGCGAGCTCCTCGGGCCCGATGCCCGGGAACTGCCGGCGCAGGGTCGCGAGGTCGCGCACGGGGACGCGGGGAGCGTTTTCGATGATCAGGTCGGCGATGTGCCCGACCACCGCTCTGGCGCTCTCCCCGCCCCTGCGTACACCCCGTTTCACCAGGCCCGGACGGTCTGCCCAGGTCACGGGCCCCGTCCTGTCGGGCTGCCCGGCCCCGAGGGCCGGGCCGACCCTGCCACGTACCGCGTCCGCGGTGGCCGCCTCGGGTGTCGCGGCCGCTTCGAGCGAGGCCGGGCGGCCTCGCTCGTCGTACCGCTCGCCCGGGGAGGGTGACAGGGCGGACCGCCCGGCAGGCGTCGCCGCGCCTTCCGCCGGGCCTGTACCGCCCTGGTCCGCCTCCGGCGACCTCTTGCGCCGCAAGCTTCGCCTCCGGAACGGTTTGTCGCCTGTCACGGCCGACTCTGCTCAGTCGCAGTCGCGGCAGATCGGCTGGCCGTTCTTCTCGCGCGCCAGCTGGCTCCGGTGGTGCACCAGGAAGCAGCTCATGCACGTGAACTCGTCGGCCTGCTTCGGCAGGACCCGAACGGCCAGCTCCTCATTGGACAGGTCCGCGCCGGGCAGCTCCAGGCCCTCCGCGGCCTCGAACTCGTCGACGTCGACGGCGGACGCCGTCTTGTCGCTCCGACGTGCCTTCAGCTCTTCGAGGCTGTCCTGATCGACGTCGTCGTCGGTCTTACGTGGGGTGTCGTAATCCGTTGCCATGTCGCTCTCCCCCTCTGGGTGTCTGCGGTGTCTCAGCGCACGTAACGCGTGAGAGGCCGGACTTGTGCCCGACCCGAGGCGGAGATTTTGCCTCACATCAAGGTCTGTTACTCAATCGACACCCAAAAGGACCGCTCAGGAGTGGTCGGCTTGGGTGGCGATGGGGACCGTACACGGTCCTGAGGGGGCGCCTCACCAGCGCCACCTCGTGTACTTCCCGTGATGACGAGCCCCGAAAACCCCGGCGTTTGCGGGTTTCCCGGCCATGGCCGCCATCACGCAGCGTTGACATGCGGAAATTCGATCCTGTGATCGATCACACATGGACACCTTGGCCACAGATCACGAAAATTCTGCCCAAAGCGAACAAAGTGCTTTCCGTGCACATCGTTCCGTCTCCGCCCGTCAGACGGGCAGTGAGACACGCATCACAAGGCCACCTCCCTCGCGCGGCTCCGCGACGATCCGGCCGCCATGGGCGCGCGCCACGGACCGTGCGATCGACAGACCGAGGCCGACCCCCTTGTCGCTGCCCGTCCGCTCGGTACGCAGCCGCCGGAAGGGCTCGAAGAGGTTGTCGATCTCGTACGCGGGGACCACCGGCCCCGTGTTCGAGACCACCAGCACGGCGTGGCCGGACCGCAGCGCCGTGGTGACCTCCACCCAGCCGTGCTCCGGCACGTTGTACCGCACGGCGTTCTGCACGAGGTTCAGCGCGATCCGCTCCAGCAGCACGCCATTGCCCTGGATGACGACCGGGGCCCGCTCGCCGCGGATCTCCACGCCGCGCTCCTCGGCCTCGGCACGCGTCTGGTCGATGGCTCGTGTGGCGACCTCGGCGAGGTCGACCGGTTTGCGTTCGACGATCTGGTTGTCGCTGCGGGCGAGCAGCAGCAGGCCCTCCACCAGCTGCTCGCTGCGCTCGTTGGTGGCCAGCAGGGTCTTCCCGAGCTGCTTGAGCTCCGGTGGGGCCTGCGGGTCGGAGAGATGCACCTCCAGCAGCGTGCGGTTGATCGCGAGCGGCGTACGCAGCTCGTGCGACGCGTTCCCGACGAACCGCTGCTGGGCCGTGAAGGCCCGCTCCAGGCGGTCGAGCATCTCGTCGAAGGTGTCGGCGAGCTCCTTCAGCTCGTCGTCCGGCCCGTCCAGCTCGATGCGGCGGGACAGGTCCGTCCCGGCCACCCGGCGGGCCGTCCGGGTGATCCGGCCCAGCGGGGAGAGCACCCGGCCCGCCATCGCGTAGCCGAAGGCGAACGCGATGACGCTGAGGCCGACCAGGGCCAGCAGCGACCGGTTCAGCAGCGTGTCCAGCGCCTGCTGGCGCTGGTGGTTCACGCAGGAGTTCATCGCCGCGTTGATGGCGTCCGGGGTGGGGTTCGTGCCGAAGTCGCACACACTGCTGACGATCCGGCCGCTCTCGATCTTGAACGGCAGATTGCTGCCCACATGGAGGGCCTGGGCGGCCAGCATGTAGATGATCGACAGCAGCAGAATGCCGGCGATCAGGAACATGCCGCCGTAGAGCAGTGTGAGCCGTATCCGGATGGTCGGACGCAGCCAGTACGGCGGCTCCTGCTGCTTCGGCTCCCAGGTGGGCTTCGGAGGCGTCGTCGGGGGCGCGGGGACGCTGGGCATCGGCGCTCAGATCCGGTAGCCGGAGCCGGGCACGGTGATGATCACCGGCGGCTCGCCGAGCTTGCGGCGCAGGGTCATGACGGTGACCCGCACGACGTTGGTGAACGGGTCGGTGTTCTCGTCCCACGCCTTCTCCAGCAGCTGCTCGGCCGAGACGACCGCGCCCTCGCTGCGCATCAGGACCTCCAGCACGGCGAACTCCTTCGGTGCGAGCTGGATCTCGTTCTCGCCCCGGAACACCTCGCGGCGATTGGGATCCAGCTTGATGCCCGCGCGTTCCAGGACGGGCGGCAGCGCCACCGTCGTACGCCGTCCCAGCGCCCGCACTCGCGCGGTGAGCTCGCTGAACGCGAACGGCTTGGGCAGGTAGTCGTCGGCCCCCAGCTCCAGCCCCTCCACACGGTCGCTGACGTCCCCGGACGCGGTGAGCATGAGCACCCGGGTGGGGATGCCCAGCTCGACGATCCGACGGCACACGTCGTCTCCGTGCACCAGGGGCAGGTCCCGGTCCAGCACCACGACGTCGTAGTCGTTGACCTCGACGCGCTCCACGGCCGCCGCGCCGTCGTAGACGACATCGACGGCCATGGCCTCCCTGCGCAATCCGGTGGCCACCGCATCGGCGAGCAGCTGCTCGTCCTCCACGACGAGTACGCGCACAGCGCTGTCCTTCCTCAGAGACTTCACAGCCGGTGGGCTGCGAAGCGACGACTTCACAACGTAACGGGACTCACGACGCCCGGGACCGCGGAACGTACCGACGCGTCCACGGTCCGTGACACGGGCCGCCATCGAACGGCCGTGTGTTGCTCCATCCTGCCCGCAACGCGCATAAACCGGCGGTAAGGCGGCGGCCACTCGCCCAGGCTTTCGAAGAATTCACCGGGTTTCCAGGTCAGTTGAGGTTTCTCCGAGGTGGGGACCGGGGAGGACGCTTTCACACCCGCGATCACGCCTCGACCGTGGCACCCACACGCCGCTTCCGTCCCCAGAAGAGCGCGTGATCACTGCCCTACCGCCACCGTGCGGAGGGAAACCCCGGGCACACCCCCGTGCCACCGACCCACGATCAGGGGGCGCATCATGGACGCTTTCACCGCAGGTCTGCTGCAACGGATCAAGACGACCGAGTCCGATCTCACCAGGGCTCGGGAGGCGGGCGACGACTTCCTCGCGGACGTCGAACAGAGCGAACTGGACGACCTGCACCGCCTCGCCGCCGAGCACGGCGTCAAGATCGGCAGCTCCGGCGTCTGAGCCATCGCGTGGAAGGGCCCCGACCGCCGTGACCGGCGGTCGGGGCCCTTCCTCTGTCCGGACACGCCCTAGTCGTGCCAGGCGCCGAGCTCCTCCAGGAGGGCCTGCAGGGGTTCGAAGACGCCCGGCGTCGCGGCGACCGTCAGGTCCCCGTCGGCCGGCAGCCCCGGACGGCCCCCGGTGTACGCGCCCGCCTCGCGGGCGATGAGGTCGCCCGCCGCGAGGTCCCAGGGGTGCAGCCCGCGCTCGTAGTAGCCGTCGAGGCGGCCGGCGGCGACGTCGCACAGGTCCACCGCCGCGGAGCCGCCGCGCCGGATGTCGCGCAGTCGCGGGATGAGCTTCTGCGCCACGTCCGCCTGGTGCGCGCGCACGTGGCCGACGTAGTTGAAGCCGGTCGAGACGAGGGCCTGGTCCAGCGGCGGAGCCGGCCGGCAGCGCAGGGCCGCGCCCTCGCCGTACGTTCCGCCGCTGGCGTACGCACCGCCACCGAGCACCGCCCGGTAGGTCTCGCCGCGCATCGGGGCCTCCACCACGCCCACGACCCGCTCGCCGTCCCGTTCGGCGGCGATGGAGACGGCCCAGGTGGGCAGGCCGTACAGGTAGTTCACGGTGCCGTCGAGCGGGTCGATCACCCAGCGGATGCCGCTGCTGCCGGGCGCGCTCGCGCCCTCCTCGCCGAGGAAACCGTCCTGCGGGCGGTGCTCGGCGAGGAAGCCGGTGATCAGTTTCTCGGCGGCCATGTCCATCTCGGTGACCACGTCGACCGGGCTGGACTTGGTCGCTGCGACGCCCAGATTGGCCGGTCTGCCGTCGCGCAACAGCGCACCGGCGCGGCGGGCGGCCTCCAGGGCGAGGTCGAGCAGTTCGGACAGGTTCGGGTCGGTCACGGCGCTCCAGGTTTCGACGGACGAAGGCGTTCGACGGGCGAAGACGGACGAGGACGGGCGACGACCGCCGGCAAAGGCACGACGGCTCAGGCGTACGGGCTGTCGGCGCCCGCGGCGGCAGGCTTGGGGGCCCGTGCCGGGCAGCACCCGACCGGGCACACGTCGTGGCTCGGGCCCAGCTGCCCCAGGGCGCAGCGCCGCGGCCCCAGCCCACGCTCGGTGGCGGCGCGCTCCAGCACCAGCTCGCGCACGGCCGCCGCGAACCTCGGGTCGGCACCCACGGTCGCGGACCTGCGGACCGGGAGTCCGAGCTCGGCCGCCTTCGCGGTTGCCTCCGTGTCGAGGTCGTACAGCACCTCCATGTGGTCCGAGACGAACCCGATGGGGGCCATCACCACGGCGGGGACGCCTTCGGCGTGCAGCGCCTCCAGGTGGTCGCAGATGTCGGGTTCCAGCCACGGGATGTGCGGGGCGCCGCTGCGGGACTGGTAGACGAGCCGCCAGGGGTGTTCGACGCCGGTCCGGTCGCGCACCGCGTCGACGACCAGGCGGGCGACGTCGAGATGCGCGGCGACATAGGCACCGCCGTCCCCGTGCGCCTCGGCGGGGCCGGAGGCGTCGGCGGCGGAGGTGGGGATGGAGTGCGTGGTGAAGGCCAGGTGCGCCCCGGCCCGTACGTCCTCGGGCAGGTCGGCCAGGGAGGCGAGGACGCCGTCCACCATGGGCTGCACGAAGCCGGGGTGGTTGAAGTAGTGCCGCAGCTTGTCGACCCGGGGCACCGGCAGCCCCTCGGTCTCCAGGGCCGCCAGCGACTCCGCGAGGTTCTCGCGGTACTGCCGGCAGCCGGAGTAGGAGGCGTAGGCGCTGGTGGCGAGGATGGCGATGCGGCGGCGGCCGTCCGCGACCATCTCGCGCAGGGTGTCGGTGAGGTACGGCGCCCAGTTGCGGTTGCCCCAGTACACCGGCAGGTCCAGGCCGTGCTCCGCGAAGTCCTCGCGCAGGGCGGCCAGCAGCGCTCTGTTCTGGCCGTTGATCGGGCTGACGCCGCCGAACCGGAAGTAGTGCTTGCCGACCTCCTTCAGCCGCTCCTCGGGGATGCCGCGGCCACGCGTCACGTTCGCCAGGAACGGGACCACGTCGTCCGGGCCTTCGGGACCGCCGAAGGAGAGCAGGAGCAGGGCGTCGTAGGGGGCGGGGTCACGCGGGTCCGGGGCACACAGATCGGGCATGGCACCGATCCTGCCACTCGCCTCCGACAGCCCTCCCACCGACGTCCCGCCGGGCGTCCGCGCGGCTGCCCGGCACCCGGTTACCGGACCCGCGCCCGGTACCGGTGTCCGGCCGGTGCCCGGTCCGTCACCCGAACATAAGCTGTACCGGCCGTACACAGGCGTCACAGCAACGCACGACCACGCTGCCCCGGAGCCCTTCTTGCCCAGTCCCTACCGCGAGATCTTCGCCGTCCCCGGCACCAAGGGGTTCTCGGCGGCCGGATTCCTCGGCCGGATGCCGCTGTCCATGATGGGCATCGGCATCGTGACCATGGTCTCCCAGCTCACCGGCCGCTACGGGCTCGCCGGGGCGCTCGCCGCGACGCTGGCGATGTCGGTGGCGGTGCTGGGACCGCGGATCTCCCGTCTGGTGGACCGGTACGGCCAGCGCCGTGTGCTGCGTCCCGCCACTCTCGTCGCGCTCGCGGCGGTGGCCGGGCTCCTGGTCTGCGCCCAGCAGCGGCTGCCGGACTGGACGCTCTTCGTCTTCGCGGCGGGCGCCGGCTGCGTGCCCAGCGTGGGTTCGATGGTCCGGGCCCGCTGGGCGGAGATCCACCGCGGCTCGTCCCGGCACCTGCACGCCGCGTACTCGTGGGAGTCGATCGTCGACGAGGTGTGCTTCATCGTCGGGCCGATCGTCTCGATCGGCCTGTCCACCTCCTGGTTCCCGGAGGCGGGCCCGCTCCTCGCCGCCGGGTTCCTGTTCGTCGGCGTCCTCTGGCTGACCTCGCAGCGCGCCACCGAGCCGGTCCCGCATCCGCGTGAGCGGCACACCAGCGGGTCCGCGCTGCGCTCCCCCGGCCTCCAGGTGCTCGTGGTCACGTTCGTGGCGACCGGGGCGCTCTTCGGGGCGATCGACGTAGTGACGGTGGCCTTCGCCGACGAGCAGGGGCACAAGGCGGCGGCCAGCCTCGTCCTGGCCGTGTACGCCCTGGGGTCCTGCCTGGCCGGAGCCGTCTTCGGGCTGCTGCGTCTGCGCGGGAGGCCGTCCGCCCGGTGGCTGCTGGGCGTGTGCGTGATGGCCGTGAGTATGATCCCCCTCCAACTGGCCGGGAACCTGCCGTTCTTGGCCGTGGCGCTCTTTGTCGCGGGCCTCGCCGTCGCACCGACGATGGTCACCACCATGGCCCTCGTCGAGCAGCACGTACCACGCGCCCAGCTGACCGAAGGCATGACCTGGACCAGTACCGGGCTCGCGGTCGGCGTGGCGCTCGGCTCCTGGGCCGCCGGCTGGGTGGTCGACGTCTCCGGGGCCCAGGCGGGGTACGCGGTGCCCGCCGTGGCGGGAGCGCTCGCGGCAGCGGTGGCGTTCCTGGGGTACCGCCGGCTCAGCGGGCCGGCCGCTACGGGAGGGCGTGGGGAAGATGACCGGAACCGGCGCACGGACGACGACGAGCGCGTGGCGTAACTGGGCGGGGACCGTCACGGCCCGTCCGGCGCGGGACGTGACCCCCGCCTCCGTGTCCGAACTGGCCGAGGAGCTGCGCCGGGCCGCCGAGGACGGTCTGCGGGTGAAACCGGTCGGCACCGGGCACTCCTTCACCTCGGTGGCGGCCACCGACGGCGTGCTGATCCGCCCCGGCCTGTTCGCCGGCATCCGGGAGATCGACCGCGAGGCGATGACGGTGACCGTCGGCGCCGGCACCCAGCTGAAGCGGCTCAACGCCGTCCTGGCGCGCGAGGGCCTGTCGCTCACCAACATGGGCGACATCATGGAGCAGACGGTCGCCGGCGCCACCTCGACCGGCACCCACGGCACGGGCCGTGACTCGGCGTCCATATCCGCGCAGATCCGCGCCCTCGAACTGGTCACCGCCGACGGCCGGGTGATGACCTGTTCGGAGAAGGAGAACCCCGATGTCTTCGCCGTCGCCCGGATCGGGCTCGGCGCGCTGGGCGTCGTCACGGCCATCACCTTCGCCGTGGAACCGATCTTCCTGCTGACGGCCCGCGAGGAACCGATGGGCTTCGACCGGGTCACGGCCGACTTCGACGAGCTGGTCACCGAGAACGAGCACTTCGAGTTCTACTGGTTCCCGCACACCGGCAACTGCAACACCAAGCGCAACAACCGCAGCGCGGGCCCCGCCGCCCCGCCCGGCAAGGTCAGTGGCTGGATCGAGGACGAATTCCTCTCCAACGGGGTCTTCCAGGTGGCCTGCTCGGTCGGCCGGGCGTTCCCCGCGACCATCCCCTCGATCGCCAGGGTCTCCAGCCGGGTGCTCTCGGCCCGTACCTACACCGACATCCCTTACAAGGTCTTCACGAGCCCGCGCCGGGTCCGCTTCGCGGAGATGGAGTACGCGCTGCCGCGCGAGGCCGCCGTGGAGGCGCTGCGCGAGGTCAAGGCGATGATCGAGCGCTCACCGCTGCGGATCAGCTTCCCGGTGGAGGTCCGCACCGCCCCCGCGGACGACATCGCGCTCTCCACGGCCTCGGGCCGGGAGAGCGTGTACATCGCCGTCCACCAGTACCGGGGCACGCCCTACCAGGCGTATTTCACGGCCGTCGAGCACATCATGACGGCCCATGCCGGCCGGCCGCACTGGGGCAAGATCAACACCCGCGACGCGGAGTACCTCGCCGGGGTGTATCCGCGCTTCGGCGAGTTCACCGCCCTGCGCGACCGGCTGGATCCGGACCGGCTGTTCGGCAACGACTACCTGCGCCGGGTGCTGGGCGAGTAGCCGCCGCGGCCGGGACGGGCGGGGCCGCTGGACGATGCCCCGGGGCACCGGACGGCACCCGTCCTCAGCGGGCCGAGCCGGTGCCGGGGTCGGCCGCGGCGCCCCCCTGTGCCGCGCCGCCCTGTACGGGGGCGTCGCCGGCGCCCGGGGCCTGAGGGGCGTCGCCGCCATCGCCGGGAACCGACGGCGCGGGCGTGGCCGCCGGGGACGGACCGGACTGGT
>Ga0123353_10015040_pt1 | contig 11206 bp, 10 predicted proteins | sample TergutLab28metaG_3_FD_92763 | JGI IMG/M metagenome (GOLD analysis project Ga0123353, IMG submission 92763) | Labiotermes labralis P3 segment gut microbial communities from Petit-Saut dam, French Guiana - Lab288 P3 | ecosystem: Host-associated > Arthropoda: Insects > Digestive system > Gut ... | reverse complement strand
TCGTCGATAATGTACCGTACGGGTGCACCACTCAAACCGTTGATGTTCATGTTCGCTTTCGCCTGATTCACCATACCTTTGGCGGCGTCAACGTGACAAACGTTCGCTCCGGCGGCAGCGGCGGCTACCGTCGCGCCGCCTGTGTAAGCGAAAAGATTTAAAACTTTTACACTTTTACCGTTAATCAATCCGCTCATCCAATCCCAGTTGACCGCCTGTTCGGGGAACAATCCGGTGTGTTTGAATCCGGTCGGGTGGATGATGAACTTCAAATTTTTGTAACCAATCGTCCACTCTTCCGGCAATTTGTTAATTTTCCAACTTCCGCCGCCGCTTTGCGAACGGTTGTAAACGGCGTGCGCGTTCTTCCACAACTTATGTTGTTTCATGCCCTTCCAAATGATTTGCGGGTCGGGGCGTATCAAAATATACTCGCCCCAGCGCTCCAACCGCTCGCCGTCGGACGCGTCAAGCAATTCGTAATCCTGCCAATTATCGGAAACCCACATTTTATTGCCCCTCAAATAAATTTTGCTGAGATGTTTCAGTTTTTCTGTACGGTATTCCGAGATGTTCATATGCCAGCATCGTCGCGCACCTGCCGCGCGGCGTGCGGCTCAAGTAGCCGATTTGCATGAGATAAGGTTCGTAAACGTCTTCAAGCGTTATCGATTCTTCGCCGACGGTCGCGGCAAGCGTTTCCAAACCGACCGGGCCGCCGTTGTAGAATTTGATTATCGCGGTGAGCATACGGCGGTCGATATTGTCAAGCCCGAGTTTGTCGATTTCAAGTTTCAGCAATGCGTAATCTGAAATTTCCTGGTCGATTCGTCCGTTACCTTTGACCTGCGCGAAATCGCGCACGCGTTTTAGCAGACGGTTCGCGATACGCGGAGTACCGCGCGAACGCGAGGCAATTTCATGCGCACCGGAAGCGTCGATGTCAAGCCCTAAAATTTTCGCGCTCCTTGTAACGATGATAGCGAGTTCTTCGGTCGTATAAAGTTCCAATTTAAAATTGATTCCGAATCTGTCGCGCAACGGAGATGAGAGCTGACCCGAACGCGTAGTCGCGCCGACCAATGTAAACCGCGGCAAAGTTATGCGTATGCTTTTCGCCGCCGGACCGTTTCCGATAATATGATCAAGCACATAATCCTCCATTGCGGAATACAAAATTTCCTCCACAGAACGCTGCAAACGGTGGATTTCGTCGATGAAAAGAATATCATTTTCTTCAAGATTTGTCAGTAATGCCGCAAGATCGCCGGGCCGTTCAACTACAGGACCTGAAGTAGTTTTTATATTCGATCCTATTTCATTTGCGATGATACCGGCGAGCGTGGTTTTACCGAGCCCCGGAGGACCGTGAAGCAATACGTGGTCGAGCGTTTCGCCGCGATATTTCGCCGCTTCGATAAATATTTTCAAATTCTCTTTGACTTGTTCCTGCCCGATGTAATCGTCCAATACTTTCGGGCGCAGAGATTGATCCGCTTCGTTGTCTTCGTCCGTGTAGGCGGAAGTGACGATTCGGTTTTCATAATCGAGTTCCTGTTCATCCATCATGGATTGTTAATCATCCTTTCGGTTTTTTCTTTAACCCCCCCCTTGCTAAAGGGGGATTCTTACTAAGGGGATTCACCCCCCGAATTTCTTCAACGCCGCCTTAATAATATCCTCAACTTCCATATTTGTAATGTCGATGCCGCGCAAGACGTTCGCAACCTCCGCTCTTGAATAACCCCATACGAGCAATACATTCTGTGCGTCGGACAATTTATTGTTCGAAGAAGGCGCGCCGAAATCTATCACATCACCGCCGTCGGCTGATAATTCTTTCGATATCTTATCCTTCAATTCCAAAACAACGCGCGCGGCGGTTTTCGCGCCGATACCCTGCGCTTTGGAGATAGCTTTGGTGTCTCCCGTAATGACCGCGAGCGCGAACTTCTCCGGCGACATAAACGATAACACCGACAGCGCGGATTTCGCGCCGATACCTGAAACCGTTATCAGCATTTTGAACGCCGCCAATTCCTCAACGTCTTTGAAACCGATTAATTCCAGCGCGTCCTCTTTGACGACGAGATATGTATACAGCCTGATTTTATTGCCCTTCTGCGGCGCGATGCTGGAAAGCGTGTTCGCGCTGATGGCGAGCCTGTACGCGATTCCGTTGTTGTCGAGGATAGCGGCGTTGGGTTCGGTGAGAACGAGTGTGCCTTCAATATAATAGAACATAACAGTCATAACTCCTATTTTATATTATAATATTTTTTAAGTACGGAAGTTCCGGTATGCGCGTGGCAGATTGCAATGGCGAGCGCGTCCGCGGTATCGTCGAGTTTAAGCTCGGTTTTTAGATTAAGCATATCCTTGACCATGTAAATTACCTGCTTCTTATCGGCGCGCCCGTAACCGACGACGGATTGCTTGACTTGCAGCGGCGTATACTCGGAAATATTAAGTTTGTTGTGCGTCGCGCATAATAATATTACTCCGCGCGCCTGAGCGACTTGAATTATCGTTTTTTGGTTGGTGTTGAAAAATATCTCTTCAATCGCTATATCGTCGGGATTAAACATTTTTATGAGCTTTTCGAGTTCGTCATAAATAATCTCATACCTTCGGAATGTTTTAACGTCGGGTTTGGTCGTGATAGCCCCATAAGCGATCGTTTTAAACCGCTGGTTTGAGAATTCAATAACGCCGTAACCCACAATTGCGATACCGGGGTCGATCCCCAAAATTATCATATTTACATCCTTCTTTTTTATACCATTACATTATTATATCATATTTTTTAGCATTAGTCAAAATTAATTTGTAAATAATTAGTTTACTTTTTATTAGATTTGTGGTATAATATGGACGGAGTGAAGCTATATGAAAATAATTAAATTCGACGTCGGCGACATATTACAAATGCGAAAACTGCACCCGTGCGGCTCGGATAAATTCGAAGTTATGCGCGTTGGTTCGGACATACGTGTGAAGTGCGCAGGCTGCGGACGCGATACTACCGTGCCGCGGATCAAACTTGAAAAAAATATAAAAAATGTTGAAACAAGAGGTGTTAAAGTTGAATAACAATATTACAACTGCAAATGAAAATGAATCGGAAAAAACAAATTTTATTCAAATATGCTATGAACGGATTAAAAACAGCAAATCGAAATATTTACTTTTAACTTTCTTTTTGCCGCTTTTTTTATTATGGCTTGCGTTTATAACGATGGAAGTATATCCGTTCGGGAACAATTCCGTTTTGGTTTTAGACTTGAACGGGCAGTATGTATCGTTCTTTGAATACTTGCGCAGGTTAATTTACGAAGGCGGCGGAATATTATATTCTTGGGAACGCGCGCTCGGCGGTGAATTCATGGGCATTTTCGCGTATTATATCGCGAGCCCGTTCTCGTTATTGGTCGCATTGTTCCCGAAGTCGATGATAACCGAAGCTCTCCTGTGCATAATTCTCTTGAAATGCGGTTCGTGCGGATTGGCAATGGGTTTTTATCTTCACAAAACGCATCCGACGCGTCCCGCTAACATCGTGATATTTTCAACACTCTACGCTTTGACTTCATACGCGGTCGTATACGGACACAACACGATGTGGATCGACCAATTGATAATTCTGCCGGTTCTGACATACGCAATCGAACAACTAATAACCAAACGCAAGTACAAATTGTTTACGATAAGTTTAGCGTTATCTCTGATTGTTAATTTTTATATCGGATTCATGATGTGCATATACACATTTTTTTATTTTTTCTACTACATTTTTCTGAGAAACAATATTGAAAAAGAGAAATTGCGTTTCCTGCGTTCGCTGGTGCAAATCGGATTCTTCGCGTTGATCGCGCTTGCTATCGCGTCGGTGGTATTACTGCCGACATATTATTCACTCACGTTCGGTAAGACAACTTTCACTACGCCGGCATATGCGTTTGACCAGCGGTTCGATTTTCTTGACATATTTTTGAAATTGTTCCCCGGTTCATACGATACGGTTAGACCGGAAGGATTGCCGTGGATATACTGCGGTACATTGTCATTGATATTACTGCCGGTATTTTTCTTTTCACCGAACAAAAACATAACAGGCAAAGAAAAAATATTCGCGGGCATTGTGCTGATATTTTTCATCATAAGTTTCAACAGCTCGACGTTGGATTTAATTTGGCACGGATTTCAAAAACCCAACTGGCTCAATAACCGGTACAGTTTTATGCTGTGTTTCTTTATAATCCTCTACGCGTACAAAGCGTTCGAACAAATAGAAAAAATCGATTTCCGCTGGGTCGTGACGGTTTGCGGCGTACTCGTCGTGATTTTGATGATAATACAAAAACAACACTACTCTTTTGTGAACGATCTGAAATTTATTTGGGTAAGTATCGGGTGTTTAGGAGCGATGTTAATAGGTTTATACCTCGTTAATAAGCAAGTTTTGAAAGGTTTCAGCGCGTATATATTATTGATTCTCGTGTGTTTGGAGATGTTTTCGGCTACGTTATTGAATCTTACTTCACTCGACAGCGACGTCGTATTCACTTCGCGCACGAATTATGTGACGTATATGGGTCGCGTTTCGCCGATAATCAACCGGATTACCGCAAGCGACGATTCGTTTTATAGAATGGAAAAGGCGCTGTACCGCAAAACCAACGACCCTATGGCGTTTGGTTTCAGAGGTTTATCGAACTCCACTTCGACGCTGAACGCTTCGGTGATAAATCTATTGAATCAGCTGGGGTTATCCGCGAAGTCGCACTGGTCGAAATATATCGGCGGAAATCCCGTAGTCGATTCATTGCTTGGGTTAAAATATATCGTATACCCCGACGAGCCGCATAATGAATTATTGTACGAGCCGTATATGGACGATGAACCCAATACGCTCTACGCCCAGCAAAATCCATACGCGCTTTCGATTGCTTACGCGGTTAATGAAGCCGTTTTGGAAACCGATATAAACGAGTTTGACGAAGCGTTTTTAATGCTCAACCGCCTTGTCGGCAATATGTTGGGTGTGGATAACATAGATTTGTTTAAGTATATCCGTCCGACCGATACCGATTACGACAACATCGATATCGCTTACGTTACAGGTCATAAAAAATATTCGCCGGCAAGGGATAACCGTGAGGGACGGATCGTTTCAAGGTTTATAGTTCCGACCGCCGATGAGATATTCATGTTCGTCCCCACCACATATCCGCGCGAGTTGCGGATAAACATCAGCGGCGAACCCGGCGGATATATTCTCGGCAACGATACCGACTGTATAGTTTCTCTCGGAATATTCGAGCCGGGCGAAGAGATTTACGTTTCACTGACGATATTGGAGGAGTGCGTTTATATCGCGAACGGCGGGTCGTTCTTCTACTATTTAGACACACAACTGTTTAAAGATACGATGCCGCGGCTCATTGAGGGGAGTATGAATATAGAAGAGTTTTCAAATACCCGGCTGTACGGAACTGTAAATATCCCTGCGGGACGTGAATTATTGTTTACAACGATACCGTACGATGAAGGTTGGCAGGTTAAGATCGACGGGGAAACGGTTCCGCTTTTGAAAACGTTAGATTCTCTGCTCGCCGTGAATATAACCGAAGGCGATCATACGGTAGAATTTTTATACCGGCCGAAACCGTTTTTGCTCGGGTTGACATTGTGCGCCGGCGCTTCGTGTATATTCGCGCTTATTGTAGCGGCAGAGTTATGGTTCACACATAAGAAACAGAAAAGTAACAAAAAGTTAATTGACGTTCAAATGATTGTATGATATACTTGTGTCATACCTGAATAGGTACAACATAATTGTGTTAGGAGGTACATTGATTGACATTAGGAATTATTGACGACCATATACCGGGTACGGTAATGCTCAAAAAGAACATGGGCAATGTTACGGGGCTTGAATTCTTGAATAAGATATATTATATATCTGACGGAATCCTGCTTCAGCAAATCAGGGAAATCAGCGGAGTGGACGGTTCTACGATCCAAAACTGGGTAAAAAGAGGATGGATCGGGACTACTGTCAACAAAAAATATTCAAAGGAACATTTAGCGAGGATCCTCATCATAAACATGTTAAGGGACAGTATGCTTCTGGAGCGCATCGATTATTTGATGAGGTACATCAACGGCAGGGCAAATATTGAATCGGAATCCATTATAGCGGAATCGCTGCTTTACGATTATATCTGCCAGATAATCGATAAAGTGATGAATCAAGACAAAACCACAAACGAGCAGCTTAGAAATTATATCAAAGAAAGTACGGAAAATTATGAGGAAAGGATATCCGGAGCAAAAAGACGTTTGAACAACGCCCTTGAAATTATAGTAATAACGTACTACGCAACAATTATCCAAAAACATTCTGTAAAATTGTTTACAGATATTATGAAAGGAGATGGCGCCGGTGATAGATTGGTACAATAGTTTAAATTTGTTGCAACGCATATTCGCGCTGATCGCGATACCATCCACGACTATATTGCTGATACAAACGGTAATGTTATTTTTCGGTTTAGGAAACGACAGCGATATTGATATTGACGGAGACGGTACGCCTGACGGAATCGCGGACGGAGACGGAGGGCTTGCGTTGTTCTCGATCCGCGGTATAATGGCTATGCTTTGCGTCGGGAGCTGGAGCGGTATAGCGATAAGCGAAGCCGGCGTCAACGGCATACTTACAGTAATTTTATCTGTGGGAATAGGGTTTGCCGCACTCGTCGGAATGGCGTTTTTAATCAAACTGATACTCACTTTGCAATCGTCCGGCAATATTGAATTGTCGAACGCAATAGGGAAAGTCGGGCAGGTATATTTGCAGATACCGCCGAAAATGAGCGGAATGGGCAAAGTTAATATCACATTACAGGATAAATATTCGGAATTCAACGCTATGACCACGGACGAAACGCCGATCAAAACAGGTGAAATTGTTCGCGTTGTGGCGACGGACGAAGTAGGATATTTGCTTGTTGAGAGAATCAAACCTATGTAATAAAAAAATTTTTATAATTTATAAAGGAGAAATTGACATGAATGAAATAGTAAACACAGCTTCAACTCCATTTGACTTTACGATGGCGGCTTTAATTACTGTTATCGTTGTTATCCTGTTCACCACGTTCATGGTGTTTCTGTCAAGATACCGCAAATGCCCTTCCGACAAAGTCATGGTAATCTACGGTAAGGTTGGCAATAACGCGGACGGAACTTCGCGTTCGGCGAAATGTATACACGGAGGCGCGGCGTTCATATGGCCGGTAGTGCAGGCGTATCAATACCTCGACCTCACGCCTATCTCGCTTAACGTTGACCTCAGGAACGCGCTTTCAAAGCAGAACATCCGTGTTGACGTACCATCGAGATTTACAGTCGGTATCTCGACCGAAGTCGGTATCATGCAGAACGCCGCAGAGCGTCTGTTAGGATTGAAACACAACGAAATCCAAAGCCTCGCGGAAGATATTATCTTCGGGCAATTGCGTCTCATCATCGCGACGATGGAGATCGAGGAAATCAACACCGACCGCGACAAATTCCTTGACGCAGTTTCCGGCAACGTTGAAACGGAATTGAAGAAGATCGGTCTGCGGCTCATCAACGTCAACGTGACCGACATCAACGACGAAAGCGGATACATCATCGCGCTCGGTAAAGAAGCGGCCGCAAAAGCAATCAACGAAGCGAAGGTTTCAGTCGCCGTTGCTGACAAAGCCGGTGCGATCGGTTCCGCGAACGCGGAACGCGACCAGCGTGTCCAGGTTTCAATGGCAAACTCGGAAGCTATCAAAGGCGAAAACGAAGCGAAAATCCAAATCGCCGAGTCCGACGCTATCAGGCGCGAACGCGAAGCTGAAGCTCTGAAACGCGCTACGGCAGCGGAAAAAATCCAGGAAGCGAAAGCATTGGAAGAATCCTACGCCGCTAAACGCGCCGCGGAAATCGAGCGCGCTACCGTTGAAAAAGCTACGCAGGAAGCCGATGTACTTGTAAAAATCGAAATCGAAAAGAAACGTTTGGAAATCCAAGCCGAAGCCGAAGCTGAACAGACCCGCCGCAGGGCTAAAGGTGAAGCGGACGGTATCCTGTATAAAATGCAGGCGGAAGCAAACGGTATGAGGGAAATCCTGACGAAACAAGCGGACGGTTTCGCGCAGCTCGTCAATTCAGCGGGCGGCGAAGCTAACAGCGCGATCAAGATGCTCATCGCAGACAAACTGGAAGACATCGTCAAGATTCAAGTCGAAGCTATCAAGAACTTGAAGATAGACAAAATCACGGTTTGGGATTCGGGCACGGGCGCAGGCAAAGACGGCAAAACGTCAACGGCTAACTTCCTGTCGGGCTTGCTGAAATCGCTACCGCCGATGAACGAACTCTTTGACATCGCGGGCATGAAACTGCCGGAATATCTCGGAACGCCGAAAACCGATGACGTAACCGACGTGGAATAAAGAATTTTATAAATAAAATTCAAAAAATAATTAAAATTTGAAAGATGAGGTGAGCGGCATGAAAAAAATTTTGAGTGCTATAATACTATTGGCAATGATGTTGGCGATTTTCACGGGCTGCGCTAACGAAACGTTGGCGGAACCGGAAGAAGAAACGACGGAATTTGAACTTAAAATCGAAATCACGAGCGACGACGAAAGAATTTACGAGCACATGGATTATGTATTCATCCCGGACAATGAAGTTATAGGAACATGGAGCGTTGTGGATTGGGTAGAGAAGATTGATGATTTTGATCCGGATGTACCTAATATAAATAAGAATGAATTAATTTGGACCCGAATTAGATTTTTTGATATAGGAACAGCGGCGTTACAATTTCAAGGAGACGTTGATGACACATTAGAAAAATGGACGAAAGGGTATCTTGAATTTTCCGCATGGCAAGTTATACCTGCATACACAATAAAAAATATCAATGATGTTTTGTATATGTTCGTCGAATGGAAAAGCGGAGATTACTATGTACGCAGACAAGACCCGAGATATTATGTATTCAAAAAAACATCAAACAGAGCGATTTTCGGGGTTCCGGATTATGAAGATGTGAGAAATAAAGATATTCATGTCGCTGACTTCTCTGACGAACCACAAAAAATCCGTACTCTTTGGTTCAATGAAAAGACAATATTCCCGCCAATACAAAAACTGCCCGCTCTTGAAAAATTTCACCCTGAACCCATCATGGAAGCGGGAAAAAATCCGGGACTCGGAGTTCGCGCGTTGCATGAACAGGGTATAACCGGCAAAGGTGTAAACGTTGCTATAATCGATCAACCTTTATATGCAAATCATCCCGAATATGCAGGTAAAATAATAGAATATAAAAATTTCAATTGTGAATCTGAATCGAGTATGCACGGTCCGGCAGTAGCGAGCCTTCTTGTCGGTGAAACTATAGGAACGGCTCCGGGTGCGAAATTATATTACGCAGCCGCTCCGTCTTGGACTGGTGACGCAACACATTATGCTGACGCTCTTGATTGGATTGTAGAAACGAATAAAACTTTACCGGACAGCGAAAAAATACGTGTGGTAAGTATTTCGGCGGCTCCTACACCTACAAATCCTGATTGGACAAACGGAAAAATATATCTCGAAAGTGTTAAACGCGCAAAAGAAGCAGGAATTTTAGTTCTCGATTGTTCGCAGGAACATAGAATTATCGGAGCGTGCGGATATGATTTTAGTAATCCTGAAGAAGTTACCAAATGCAGATCCGGATTTTTAAGTTCTCCCGGTTGGATTAATAAAACCGATATTCTTGCTCCTGTAAATTATAGAACATCCGCGGAAGTGTACAGAGAAGGAGAATTTTCATACCAATACACCGGCGAAGGCGGATTAAGCTGGGCAATGCCCTACGCCGCAGGCGTATTGGCGATGGGCTGGCAAGTCAAGCCCGAATTAACGGCTGACGAAATCATGCAAATTCTCAGGGATACGGCGTACGTTGACGCGAGCGGTTTAAAATACATCAACCCTCTGGCGTTTATTGAGTATATACAAGGGCAAAAAAATTAACGAATATTTTCAACGTAAATTGTTCACCCTATTAAGGGGTGAGCAATTTAATGTTGAAAAGAAAAATAGTGACAGGAGAATAATTTATAATGAAAAATTCTAAATCAAAATCTGACATGAAAAAGAACGGGCAATCGATAATAATCATTGCTATAATCGCGTTAATTACGATATTCGGCGCGAAATATTTCCCCGACCTCTTTGACGCAGGTTCAACCCGCACGGGTAAAGTATTGATGGAAGGCACGATAGAAGTGCATTTCATTGACGTCGGACAAGGCGACAGCACGCTGATTGTAATGCCGGACAACAAATACATCCTCATCGACGCCGGAACGAATAAGAGTGAAAAGGCGTTGAAAAGATATTTGGATTCCCAATCGGTTAAGGATATTGAATACGCGATATTCACGCATCCGCACGAAGACCACATCGGCGGCGCGGACATGGTGGTCGATACATATAACGTTAAAAATGTGATTTTGCCGGACATGACTCACGATACCGTAACGTTCGAGCGTATGATCAACGCGATAGACAAAAACAACGTAAACATGATAATCGCTGAGTCCGGCGACGTTTACACAGTCGGCGAAGTAAGTTTTAAAATTTTGGCACCGATTAACAACAGTTACAAAAACCTCAACGATTGGAGCGTCGTGGTACGTCTTGACTATGGCGGGACAAGTTTTATGTTTACGGGCGACGCTGAAAAATTGGTTGAGAAAGAGATGCTGAATAAATTTCCCAAATCCGAATTCACTTGCGACGTTTTAAAAGTCGGACATCACGGCTCGACAACATCGACTTCCGCGGATTTCTTAAACGCCGTCGCTCCGATTGCCGCAGTTATTTTTTGCGAGACCGGCAATTCATACGGACACCCGCACAAAGAGATCGTTGACCTTCTCAATGATGCGGGTGTGTTGATATATCGCACGGATAAACTCGGCGATATTGTTTTTGTCGCTGATGGGATGAATGTGTCGGTGCTGGAGTAAGTTTATTCGCTCCGCAACGCTTCCACCGCGTCCTTGCGCGATGCCATCAATGCCGGAATGTGCCCGCCTATAATCGTCAATACCGTGCTTAAAGCTACCAGCATTAACGCGTGAAGTATCTG